>Ga0172382_10005046_pt1 | contig 19869 bp, 18 predicted proteins | sample Leawel138RmetaG_FD_122245 | JGI IMG/M metagenome (GOLD analysis project Ga0172382, IMG submission 122245) | Leachate microbial communities from a municipal landfill in Southern Ontario, Canada - Leachate well 138R metaG | ecosystem: Engineered > Solid waste > Landfill > Unclassified | place... | reverse complement strand
TCGCTGAAGAGCCGCGATCACGTACAGGCGGCGGTCGCGCTCGGTGTGCCGCGGCTGCGCATCGTGCGTTCGCACCTGCTGCCGTTGATCAGTGCGCCGCTGATCGTCGAGGCGACGTTCGGCGTCGCCGGCGTCGTCGTGGCCGAGGCCGGTCTGTCGTTTCTCGGGCTCGGCGTACAGCCGCCCGATGCGTCCTGGGGCAGCATGATCCGCGACGGCACCAGATACCTGCTGGTCGCACCGCATATGGTCATAGTCCCGGGCCTGACCATGGTGGCGGTGGTGTTGGCCGTGAACCTGCTCGGCGATCGGTTGCGCGATCGTCTCGACGTGCGTGGTATAGCCGCCTCGTGAATGTCTCGCACCGCATCTTCCGGAATCCCTGAGTCATGTCTCTAGGCCACGTCATGGTGGACATCCCCGGCACCGCGCTCAGCGCGGACGATCGCCGGCGGCTTCGGCACCCGCAGGTCGGCGGGGTGATCCTGTTCTCGCGCAATTACGAATCGCCGCAGCAGATGGCGACGCTGATCGCCGAGATGCATGCATTGCGCGAACCGCGTCTGCTGGTTGCGGTCGATCAGGAAGGCGGACGGGTACAGCGCTTTCGCGATGGATTCACCCGCCTGCCTCCGGTCGGTGAACTTGGCCGGCTTCATGATCGAGATCCGCACCGCGCGCAGGCGTTGGCGACCCAGACCGGCTGGCTGATGGCATCGGAGCTGCGCGCGATCGGTGTCGACCTGAGTTTCGCGCCGGTACTCGATATCGATCGTGAGCTCTGTCCGGTCATCGGCGATCGCGCCTTTCACCGGGAGCCCGAGGTCGTCGCCCGGCTTGCGCAGGCCTACCAGAAGGGCATGCTGGCGGCCGGCATGCAGGCGGTCGGCAAGCATTTTCCCGGGCACGGCGGTGTCAACGTCGATTCGCATCTGGCATTGCCGACCGATACACGGGCACTGGTGGATCTGCAGATGGACGACATGCTGCCGTTCGCGCGCATGGTGCATCAGGGATTGGCGGGGATCATGGCCGCGCACGTGATCTACAGTGCAGCCGATGCACGGCCAGCGGGCTTCTCGCGATTCTGGCTGCAGGATCAACTGCGTGGCGAACTGGGCTTCCAGGGCGCAATCTTCAGCGACGACCTGAGCATGGCGGCGGCCGACTGCGCCGGCGATTTCCCGAGCCGCGCGCGCGCTGCGCTCACCGCCGGCTGCGATATGGTGCTGGTATGCAACCGTTGTGACGCGGCCGATCAGGTGCTCGAGCAGCTCGGCGACTATTCCGACCCGGCAGGACGCGCACGGCTGGCGCGCCTGCATGGACGCAACGCGGTGGATTGGGCGGCACTGCACGCCACCGACGACTGGCAGCGTGCGGTCGCCGCGGTGAGCGCGTACGACGAAGCGCGATTGCTCGATATGGACATGTGAGGATGCGGCCGCGCATCGGCATTGCCCTGGGCGGCGGCGCTGCGCGCGGATGGGCGCACATTGGTATTCTTCGCTGGCTCCGCGAGCAGGATATTTTGCCCGACGTCATCGCCGGTACGTCGATCGGCGCATTGATCGGCGCCGCCGCGGCGATCGATGGCGTGGACGCACTGGAGGCCTGGGTGCGCAAGCTGACCTGGCAGGACGTGTTGTCCTATCTCGATCTCAGTTTCAGCGGCGGATTCATTCACGGCAAACGCCTGTTCCGCGATCTCGAAGCGCAATTTCCCGACCAGAAGATCGAGGAGATTCCGCGCCCGTTCGGGGCCGTGGCGACCGAACTCTCCACCGGTCAGGAGATCTGGTTCCGCGAAGGATCGATATATCGCGCGCTGCGCGCCTCGGTGGCGCTGCCGGGTCTGTTCACACCGGTACGATATCAGGACCGCTGGTTGGTCGACGGCGGCCTGGTCAACCCGGTGCCGGTCTCGCTGTGCCGGGCACTGGGAGCAGAGCGCGTGATCGCAGTCGATCTCAATGCCGATCTGCTCAGCCGCCGCACCACCGAAATGCACGTGGCCACGCCGTCCCGACTCGACCGCGCATTCAGCCTCATTCAAGAGTTGCCCTGGCTGACTGCGTTCGGCGAGAGCGACGTGGAACAGGTCTCACAGGAAGCGGCCAAGGCCGTGCGCAGCCGCGACAGCGCGCCCTCGCTGGTCGACGTGATTGCGCAAAGCGTTTACATTATGCAGGTGCGCATCACCCGTGCGCGCATGGCGGGCGACCCGCCCGACGTGCTGCTGGCGCCTAAACTCGGTCATATCCGTCTGCTGGAGTTCCATCGCGCCGCCGAGGCGATCGACGCGGGTTATCGTTGTGCAGAGGCGGCGTCCGACCACATTGCAGAGCAGCTTCGCTGACGGACGCCCGGGGCCGATTGGGGGCCGTCCGCACCCGGCTCGAAGCGCCGACTTAGAAGTATTCCGCAACCAAATCGCGTCGCGATCGCGGGTGGCAAAGAACAGGTTGAAGCATGGCCGACAAGCTGCTCATCGTCCTTCTGCATGCAGACCCGGCCAAGGGTTACGAATCGGGCGCGCCGTTTCTTCAGGCGACGGTCGCCGCGGCAATGGAATACGAAGTCGAAGTGGTGCTCAGTGGACGGGCCGGGGAACTGGCGAAATGCGGCGTCGCGGAGCGGCTTTTTCTTCAAGCAGGGGGCGCGACGTCGGTTGCCGACCTGATTGGCGACGCGCATAACGCCGGCGTTGTCATCAAGCTCTGCACGTCGGCGCGTGACGTACTGGACGCCGAGCTGATTCCGCAGATCGCCGAAGTCGTCGGGGAGGCCTATGTGATCAGCGAGGCCATGAATGACGACACCGTTACTTTCACTTACTGAGGCAAAGGCATGTCGATAACCGCCGAGCAGGCGCGCGCCGCGTACGCGCGCGCGGATCAGCTTTTCAGCAAAGATCAGGTGGAGCAGGCGCTGGACCGGATGGCCGCGGCGATTCACGCGGAACTCGCCGACCGCGATCCCATCGTACTCTGCGTGATGACCGGCGGATTGATTCCCACCGGCCATTTGCTGACCCGGTTGGATTTTCCGCTGCATATCGACTACCTGCACGCCACCCGCTATCGCGGCACCAATCGCGGCGGCGAACTGCATTGGATCACCCGGCCTTCACTCCCCCTGGCAGGGCGCACGCTGCTGGTCGTCGACGACATCCTGGACGAAGGTCTGACATTGGCGGCGATATTGGCGTATCTGCGCGAGCAGGGTGCGGCGAGCGTCTATAGCGCGGTACTGGTGGAGAAACGCCACACGCGCCGCACGCCCGGCGTCACGGCGGATTTCGTCGGCATCGAGGTGGAGGATCGCTACGTGTTCGGCTGCGGTATGGACTATCACGGCTACCATCGCAACCTGCCGGGCATCTACGCGGCGCAGGATGACTGACGCGTATTGCGGGAAGTCCTCATCGGACGGCATGCGACGCGCTGCGGGCAGGCAACCATAAGACCCCTCGCGTCCCGAACACCCCGACAGACTCAAAACAGCGTTACTTTGGATTGGCACTCTGACGACACACGTCAACACTGGAGCAGCAACACACATGGCCGACTTGGCGATCATCGGTGGTACGGGTCTCACCAGCCTCAAGAATCTGGAAATCGAGCGGCGTGAAGTGATGCATACGCCATACGGCGAGCCGTCCGGGCCGCTGGTGCACGGTTTGTTATGCGGGAAACAGGTGGTGTTTCTGCCGCGTCACGGCACTGCGCACACCATTCCACCGCACGAGGTCAACTACCGCGCGAACGTCTGGGCGCTGCATCATATCGGGATTCGCAAGGTGATCGCCGTGGCCGCCGTCGGCGGTATCACGTCGTCCATGACGCCGGCATCGCTGATCATTCCTGATCAGATCATCGATTATACCTGGTCGCGGCAACATACATTTTTTCAGGGCGATCTGAAACAGGTTACCCACATCGACTTCACCGAACCCTACTGCAGCGAGCTGCGCACCACGCTGTTGCAGGCCGGACGAGCGGCCGATATTGCGCTGCAGGACGGTGCGACTTACGGTGCGACGCAGGGACCGCGGCTCGAGACGGCGGCGGAGATCGACCGGCTCGCGCGCGACGGCTGCGACATCGTGGGGATGACTGGCATGCCGGAGGCCGCGCTCGCGCGTGAACTGGAGCTGTGCTATGCCGCCTGCGCGGTCTGCGCCAATTGGGCGGCCGGGCGCGGTAACAGGCACATCAGCATGGAAGACATCGATCACAACCTGAAGCTGGGCATGGACACGTTGCGGCATCTGCTCGAGCAGGTGATTCCGATGATCGACTGAACGGGGATCGAGGGGGATGGACTGAATGGATGTCTGAACGATCCGTCATTCCCGCGCAGCCGGGAATGACGAAACTGGGATTGATCAGAGTTTCCTGAATGGGGATCGATTGAACGGGCGTCAGCGCTCCGGTGACTCGGTCAGGGGGCTGCCCGCGATACCCTCGCCAGGACGCCGAAGCGCGGATGATCCAGGTAGTGCAGCTCATTGAGCCGCATGCGGCGGCTTTCCTTGAGCTGCAGCGGCACGCCTGAGTCGGGGTCGATATAGAGCAGATCGACGGCCAGATGCAGATAACGCGTCACCAGCAGCGTCGCAGTCCCATCGAGCAGCGGCAGATCCGGCGCCGCCAAGGTGCCGAGCTCCAGGTCGTTCTTCAACCGCTGCATCAGTTGTTTCGAGGCGGTGCCGCGGGCGTCGGTCAACGGCGTGCCCGCGTCGGCGGGGATCTGCACATGAATCGCCTGCGCCTGCCGGCCGGACCAGCCCGGTTGGCGCCAACGCCAGTGCAACAGCGGACGATACTGGCTGGAGCGGCGCATCGCCTCGGCGATCGCTTGCAGCTCGCGCGGCGACGAATCCAGCGCGCGCGTGCCGGCCTCGCCGAGATTGATCGAGCGTTCGGTCGCGGGCAACGTCTCAGGGATCGGCCAGCGTTCCCCGGCGTCGTCGGCGCGCAAATTGGCGTAAACCAGAAGCTCGACATCGTATTCCTGTGCAGCGACCGCCAGCGCGGGTCCGACCAGTGCCAATACCAGACTTGCGAACAAGCCGCGCCCAAAGGTTCCCAGGTATGCCGCCATCAAGTCAGTCCGCCCCTCTCAGATCCTGAAGAATGCGCCGCAGGGTCGCCAGGCGCGTGGCGGCGTCCGGCATCTCTGCGAAGCAACGCAATTTGTCCGCACCCTCCAGCTTGTATTGACGCGGCCGGGTCTGGATCAGGCGGATGATGTGCGCCGGATCGACGCTCGGCTCCGGATGGAACAGGATGCGCGCCGCCGTCTCGCCCGCGTCGATCTTGCGGATGCCGAGCGGCAACGCCAGCAGCTTCAGCTCGGTGACGGCGAACAGGTCTTTGACCGGCTGCGGCAAGAGTCCGAAGCGATCGATCATCTCGACCTGCAGCTCGCGCAGGGCCTCCTCGCTGGCGGCGCTGGCGATGCGCTTGTACAGGATCAAGCGCGCGTGCACGTCCGGCAGGTAATCGTCCGGAATCAATATCGGTATATGCAGGTCGATCTCGGCGCCGTGGTCGAGCGGCCGATCCAGTTGCGGGTCCTTGCCCTGTTTAAGGGCCTTGACGGCGCGCTCCAACAGCTCGGTATACAGGCTGAACCCGACCTCGTGAATCTGCCCGCTCTGTTCGTCGCCGAGCAGTTCACCGGCGCCGCGGATCTCCAGATCGTGAGTCGCCAGCGTGAAACCGGCGCCAAGATCTTCGAGCGAGGCGATGGCGTCCAGACGCTTGACGGCATCGGCCGTGATCGCGCGGCGCGGCGGCGTGACCAGATAGGCATAGGCGCGGTGGTGCGAGCGTCCGACGCGTCCGCGCAGCTGGTGCAACTGTGCCAGGCCGAGCTTATCCGCGCGGTTGATGATGATGGTGTTGGCGGTCGGCACGTCGATGCCGCTTTCGATGATGGTCGTGCACACGAGCAGATTGCAGCGGCGGTGGTAGAAATCGAGCATCACCTGCTCGAGGTCGCGTTCGCGCATCTGGCCGTGGCCGATCAGTACGCTGGCCTCGGGCACCAGTTCGCCGAGTTCGCGCGCGATGCGCTCGATGCTTTCGACCTCGTTGTGCAGGAAATACACCTGACCGCCGCGCTTGATCTCACGCAGACAGGCCTCGCGCAAGGTCTGCTTGTCCCACTCGCAGACGAAGGTCTTGATCGCCATGCGCTGCACCGGCGGCGTGGCGATGATCGACAGGTCGCGCAGACCGGCCAACGACATATTGAGCGTACGCGGGATCGGGGTCGCGGTGAGCGTCAGCAGGTCGACCTCGGCACGCAATGATTTCAGACGTTCCTTGTGGCGCACGCCGAAGCGGTGCTCTTCGTCGATGATCACCAGCCCGAGGTTCTGGAACTTCACGTCCTCCTGGAGGATCTTGTGGGTGCCGATGAGGATGTCCACTTTGCCGTCGGCGAGCGCACGCAGGATCTCCTGCTGTTGCTTGGCCGAGCGGAACCGTGACAGCGCCTCGATACGAATCGGCCAGTCGGCCATGCGATCGCAGAAATTCTGGAAGTGCTGTTGGGCGAGCAGGGTGGTCGGGACCAGTACGGCCACTTGGCGTCCGGCCGACGCCGCGACGAAGGCCGCGCGCATCGCGACCTCGGTCTTGCCGAAGCCGACGTCGCCACAGACCACCCGGTCCATCGGTCGCGGCGAGGCCAGATCGGCGAGCACAGCGTCGATGGCGCTCTGCTGGTCGGGCGTCTCCTCGAACGGGAAGGTGCTGGCGAACTGGCGATACTCCTCGGTGTGGATCTCGAACACCTGACCCGGCTGCGCCATGCGCCGCGCCTGGATCTCCAGCAGTTCGGCGGCCACGTCGCGTACCCGTTCAGCCGCCTTGCGGCGCGCCTTCTGCCACTGATCCGATCCGAGTCGGTGCAACGGCGCCTGTTCCGGCGCGCTGCCGGTATAGCGGCCGATCAGATGCAGCGAGGCGACCGGTACATAGAGCTTGTCGCCGCCTGCGTACTCGAGGGTCAGAAATTCGGTTTCGAGATCGGCGACGCGCAGCTTCTGCAGACCGAGATAACGGCCGACGCCGTGATCTTCATGCACCACCGGCGCGCCCGGCGCCAGGTCGGTCAGGTCGCGGATCAGCGTCTCGGGATCGCGCACCGCCTTGCGCCGGGCGCGCTGATGCGTGCGCTGACCGAGCAGTTGCGTTTCGGTGACGACCGCCAAGCCCTGTTCGGGCAGCAGTAGTCCCTGCTCGAGCGGCGCAATGCCAAGACCCAGCTTTGCTTCACCGGCGACGAACTCGGTCCAGGCATCGCAGGTGCTGGGGTGTATGCCCTGGTCGCGCAACAGATCGCGCAGGCTCTCACGGCGTCCGGCGGACTCGCCGACGATCAGTACGCGACCCTCGAAGCCGGCGATGAACTGTTTCAATTGCGCGGCCGGTTCGGGGCTGCGCGGTTTGAAGCTGACATCCGGCAGCGCGGCGGTGGCAAAGTTGCGATCGGACGGTCCGGGGTGTTCGATCTCGTACCGCGTGATCTCCAGGCGCGCGAAACTTGCGGCCGCGGTCTGCCATTGCCCCGGCGTCAGATACAGTTCGTCCGGCCGCAACAGCGGTCGCTCGATGTCGTGGCGCCGTTGTTCGTAGCGCTCCGCGACCTGCTCGTGGAACTTCTCCGCAGCGGTATCGGTGTCCGGCAGGCTGACCAGCACGGCGTTGCCCGGCAGGTAGTCGAACAGGGTGGCCGTGTGCGAGAAGAACAGTGGCAGGTAATATTCCACGCCGCTCGGCGCGATGCCCTGGCTGACATCGCGATAGACCAGGCTGCGCTGCGGATCGCCTTCGAAGCGCGCCCGGTAGGCCTGCCGGAACTGCGTGATCGCCGTGTCGTTGAGCGGGAACTCGCGCGCCGGCAGCAACCGGATACTGTCCACTTTGGCGACCGAGCGCTGGGTTTCGGGATCGAAGGTCCGGATGCTCTCGACCTCATCGTCGAACAGATCGATGCGGTATGGCAGCTCGGCGCCCATGGGGTAGAGGTCCAGCAGGGAACCGCGCACCGTGAACTCGCCGCGCTCCATCACCTGGGACACATAGCGGTAACCGGCCTGATCCAGCTGGGTGCGCAGCGCGTCGAGATCGATGCGTTCGCCGACGTCCAGCAGCAGGCTGCTCTGCGCGAGATAGTCGCGCGGGGCGACACGCTGCAGCAGCGTGGCGACCGGCAGGATCAACAGACCCTGACGCAGCTCGGGGAGGCGATACAGACAGGCGACGCGCTGCGAGATGATGTCCTGGTGCGGCGAGAACGCGTCGTAGGGCAGGGTTTCCCAATCGGGGAAACTCAGCTGCGGCCGGTCCGTATCGGCGATGAAGAAGTCCAGGTTGGCCTGCAGGCGTTCGGCGGACTGCGTGTCCGGCGTGACGATGACCAGCGGCCGGTCCGCGGCACTGGCCGCTGCCAGCGCCCAGGCCAGGCTATCGGCATGCAGCGCGCCCCAGCGCGCATGTTCGCCCGCGGCGGGCAGGCGCAACACGCGATCGGACGGCAGCTGGTCGGCCTCGGACGGTCGGGACAGGGCTTTGGACATCGATTGGCGAGGCTTGTCGGGTGGCTGCGAAACGGCCGCTTATTGTCCCACAGGGTGACGATGCCCGCACCCTTCCGAAACGCGCGCACCCGCCATCCGAACGGACGACGGGTGCGCGGGTGGAGAAGGATTCAGATGAACAGGCAGACGTCGGCGTCTTTTGCGACCGGCAGGAAATAGGTCGCACCGACGTAGTCCAGACCGCCGATGAACTCGTCCTGGCTGAAGCCGAACACGTCGACGGTCATCTGGCAGGCATACATCTTCACGTCCGCCTCGATGCACAGTTCACGCAGCTCCTCGACGGTCGCGACACCCTTGTTCTTGAAGGTCTTCTTCATTAAACCGGTAGCAACCTTCTCGAAGCCGGGGATACCGGCCATGACCAGGTTCGGCATCGGCCAGGCGAAGCTCTGGAACCACTTCGGACCGAACGGCATCTTCATGGGCATGGCCGGGTTGCCGAGCGGGCTGACCTCGGAGGGGATCTCCTTCTTCAGCAACAACAGACCGTAGAAGGTGAAGAAGATGCTGGCGTCCCAGCCGAGCGCCGCGGCCGTGGAGGCGAGGATGAACGGCGGGTAGGCCCAATCCAGGGTGCCCTTGGTTGCGATGATCGCCATGGATGGCGTCTTGCTGGCCTCGATTTCGGCCAGCTTGGTCGGCAACAATTCGTCCAGCTTCTGATTCAGCCAGGCATCCATGTTGGCGTTGGACATTTCAGCAGGTGCGTTCATAGCTAGTGCTCCTTAAATTGGTGAATGGGCGAAGCCGGAGACCAGAACAGCTACTACGGGCGGGTTCCGCGCCTGGTCGGGGCGCGACCCCGCGGTTTGACACTGAAACTGCGGACAGGCTCTTTATTAATAGCCGAAATCTCCGATCCACTCGCCATTGTGGACGTCGACCCGCACCCAGCGCGGCACGAAGGCCTGCGGACGGGTGATCGGCATGGCCTCCAGCGGCGGTGCATCCTGGTCCAGCGGACAGTGTTTGGTCGTCACCGGGCGGAACTGCAGGCCGAGCCGATCGAGCAATGCGGCATGCGAACCGTCGGGAAGTGCCGGGTCGAGCTCTGCATTACGGAACCGCACCGCCTTGCGAACCAGACAGCTGAAATACAATTCCATCTCGACCGTCAGGGGCGCCGCCAGCTTTGCCGCTGCCTCGACCGCGGCGGGACTCAGCTCGACGCGCACCGGGCGTCCCAGAATCCGCGCAGTGATGCGCGTGCCTTCTTTGGGGAGCCATCGGTCACGGAGGGCGGCCAGGCGGCCGGCGAGGGAGGGAGGCGTCAGGATTTCGGGTTTCAGATCCTCGCGGGCGTGCTCCAGCTGCATAGAGATTCCTCGCTGAACGGCGGGCTGGTGAACATACCGATTCGTATGTACCATAGACGCCGGTTCTGAAGCCTGTCAAGCCCGGCCCGCAAAAACCCTCAGTACGGAAGCTATGACCGCCAAATTAAGCGAAATCCACACCGCTCGCAGCGTTTCACGCGATCCCGACAAGACTCGCAGCCTCATTCTCGATGCGGCATTTCAAGCGATCCATCGACAGGGTTATCAAGGCATGCGCCTCGACGACGTGGTGGCCGCCACCGGACTGACCAAAGGTGCGCTGTACCACCACTTCCCCAACAAGCAGGCGCTCGGTTATGCGGTGGTCGACGAAGTGATCCGCGGCATCATCGAGCAGGTCTGGCTGCAGCCCCTGGAGGCCAGCACGGACCCGTTGGCGGAGATCATTTACTTCGTCGGCCATATGGATGCCTTGTTCGGCGCGCGCATCGTCACCTTCGGCTGTCCGGTGAATAACCTGGCGCAAGAGATGTCGCCCCTGGACGAGGGCTTTCGCACGCGACTGGACAAGCTGTATCAGGAATGGCGGACTGGCATTCAGCATGCAATCGAGCGCGCCCGGGCGAGCGGCGCGGTCCGCAGCGAGATCGATGCGCAAAAGGTCGCGAGTTTCGTGATCGCAGCGCTGGCGGGTTGCATCGGCATCGCCAAGAACGCCCAGAGCCTGGAACAGCTCAAGACCTGTGCGGACGGCCTGATCGGGTATCTGGAATCCCTGCGTACCTGATCGGCGCTTGCATAGCGCGGCACGTCAGCGGATGTCTTCGATGGCGTGCGTCCGCAGGAGGACCTGCGGCGTGATCAGCGCGTAGCCCTGCAACTGCCAATGGGCAAGTTCGGTGATCGCCGACGGCACGACCTGAACGAACTCATGGAAGTCTTCCACGCGGTATCCGTAGTCTCCCGCCGCCAGTCCGCACACCCGGAACTCGACGCCGAGCTGTGCGTAATAGCGCATGCGTTCGACGACGTCGCTGTATTTGTCGTAGTTGTGCCGCGCCAGCGTGACGATCTCGGTACCGTGCACCACCACCTTCAAGTCGAGGAACTCCGGCGCGAAACCGTAGGGATCTTCCACCAGCGGATTCATCAGCGAGCGGATCCAATACAACGCGGACGCCATCTTCTGCGGGTCGTCGAGGTAGAAGTCGAACACCACCTTTTGTTCCGTGTAGGGCGTCGGTTCCAATTGCGCCTGTTCGCCGGATTCGGCGAGCGCCGTAGACATCGCCACGCAGGTCGCCAAAGTAGCGACCAGGTGCGGAACGAAATTGCGAAGCAGCATGATGCCATCCTCAGCAGGAGGTCCGAGCGGACTCGGTTGAACTGCCATTGCGGTTGCCGTAGGTGAGGCGCGATCCCGTCATTTGGAACGAGCGCGGATGTACGGCGTCAAGTCGTCGCAATGCGCGCGAAATGACAATGACCGATGACTATGAACAGTATAGAAGCTTAGGCGGGCTCCCACGCCGCTCGACGTTTCGGACCGAAAGGCACGTTGACAGCATGGGAACCGCGTGACAACCTCGAGGCGCAGTTGTTTTCGACACTCCCGTCGTTGCCTTTGGTGAGATCCTCATGACGGAACGCCCCACACCCACTTGCGAACAAATCATCGACATCATCCCGGATCCGTTCGTGGTGATCGACCGCAATTACCGCATCGTTGCCGCCAACCGCAATTACCGCGAGCGCTACGGATTGAACCCCGAAGATGTCGTCGGCCGGCGTTGCCATGAAGTCTCGCACCATTCCGACGTCCCCTGCAGCCAACTCGGCGAACACTGTCCGCTGGACGAGGTGCTGATCAGCAAACAGGCCACACAGGCGATGCATCTCCACTATCACGCGGACGGCCAGCAGGAATACGTGCAGCTCCATGCCAGTCCGCTGCTGGAGAACGGCGAGGTGCGTTACATCGGCGAGACGATTTTTCCGGTGACGCCGCCGGAGGGTGACGGCGATGATCTGTTGATCGGCCGCTCGCGGCCTCTGTTGCGCATGATGAGTCTGCTGCAGCGCGTTGCCCCGACACAGACTACGGTGCTGCTGCTGGGCGAGAGCGGTGTCGGCAAGGAACAGGTCGCGAAATATCTGCACCGCTATTCGCGGCGCAACGACCGGCCGTTCGTGGTGATCGATTGCGGCGCACTGGGTGAGAGCCTGATCGAAAGCGAATTATTCGGTCACGAAAAGGGCGCCTTCACCGGCGCGGTACAGCGCAAGAAGGGGCTGTTCGAGGCCGCCCGCGGCGGCACGCTGTTCATCGACGAGATCGGCGAACTGCCGTTGCCGCTGCAGACCAAACTGCTGCGTGCGCTGGAGACGGGCGGCATCCGCCGCATCGGCGGCACGGATTATCTGCAGATGGACGTGCGCATCGTCGCGGCCACCAATCGCGACATGAAGCAGCTCATCGCCGAAGGCCGGTTCCGTCAGGATCTGTACTACAGACTGTCCGCCTTTCCCATCGAGGTGCCGGCGTTGCGCGCGCGCAAAGACGATGTGCCGATGCTGGCCGAGTATTTCCTCCACCGCATCGATCAGGGGGAACGCCATACGCCGCTGGCGCCGGAGGTCATAGAGACCTTATTGAGCTACGACTATCCCGGCAACGTCCGCGAGTTGCGCAACATTATCGAACGGGCGGTGATATTGGCCGGCGGCGCGGCGCTGGCTTCAGAGCATTTCAAGTTCGAATCGGGCGAGGGGACAGCCGCGCAGAGGGTTCCGCTGGCGTCCTCGGTCGAACGCCGCAATCGGCGACTCGACGCGGTGCGGATTCGCGAGGCACTGTCCCAGGCCGACGGCCATCGTGCACGGGCGGCCGAGATATTGGGCGTCAGCGAGCGCACCCTGTACCGCCACCTGGTGAAACTGCAACTCCCCGACCTGCCCGTCGAACCTGACACGGACTGCCACTGACATGTCAAGTCATGTCAGTGGCAGCGGCCGGGCATAAAAAAAGGCGGCCGAAGCCGCCTCGAAAATGTCTGCCTGGGACTCAGGGCTGCTTCGGCTTGATCGTCGTCAGACCTAAGATCTCCCAATCCTGCATACCGCCGCGATACCATTTGATCTTGTCGGCCGGGTACCCGAACTTGAGCAGCGTCCGGATATTGGTCGGCGACTGGCCGCACCACATCCCATTGCAGAACATCACCAGCGTCTTGGCGCCGCTGAAATCCCACAGACCTTCCTGATTGCGGGCACCGAAGCGGTTTTCCAGGATGTCGGCGATGGTGAACGGATCCGACTGGGCGGCATTGAGCTGATCCCAGGGGATGTTGACGGACCCGGGAATCGTGCCTTTTGCCACCCAATCCGGCGTACGCGAATCGATCACCATGATGCTGCTGTCGCCGGCGGCGATCTGTTTGAGATAATCGAGCACTTCCAGTTCGCCGATGGTATTGACGCCCGGCGCGAGGGTACCCGGCTGGATGCAGAACGGCGGGCAGGCACGCGAGGTCTTGGCGAAATCGGCTTTGACGGTGTTCTTCTCATCCTGATTGCGCGCAATGCTGGTCTTCTTGCCGTCATGGAGGACTTCGACGGCGGCGATGTCGGGTGAGATCTTCACCTTCGGAGCGGGCTCGGCCGCTTGTGCCGTCGCCGTAGCGGCAGTGATGGCGAGTGCCAGGGCGGATATCAGGTATTTGCTTCGCATGTACGTACTCCTCGGTGGTTGTTTCCTGCTCAGAACTACAGCATTCGTGCGCTGTATGACAACGCTGCGAACGATGTTGGTTGACAAAGATCAAACAAAGAGCGTTCGGATGACTATTCGCAGTCCGGTTCAGCGGCTGCTTCCTCCTCGGGCGGCGCGGTCGTGTCCGAGCCGCTATCCGCGCCTTCGACGGGCGTAGGGGCCGGCGGATCGGACGCCGTGGCGGCCGCATAAGGCATGAGTAACGGCAACAGCAAAATGCCGGTCAACAACGATTTATAGGTCATGCAATCCCCCGGTCTCGTCTATCGATCAGTCGACGTCTGATTGCGTCGCTGCCACTGCGAGCGCCCTGCGTTGTTCGTAGGCCGCGCGCGCTATCGCAACGTCTTGCAGAAAGGGTGCCAGTTCGTCGAGGCGCAGCGCCTGCGGTCCGTCGACCAGCGCCTTCTCGGGCGCCGGATGAAAGTCCACCAGGATCATATTGGCGCCCGCGATGACGCCTTGTGCCGTCACATGCATGACGTCCAGGATGCCGTCGGGCGCACGATCCCGGCTGCCGACCGAGTGCGAGGGATCGATACAGACCGGCATGCGCGTGAGCCGTTTCACCACCGGGACATGCGCGAAGTCGACAAAGTTGCGGTGCGGGTCCGCCATGTTGGTCTTCATGCCGCGCAGTCCGAAGACCACTTTGCGATTGCCTTCGCTGGCCAGATACTCGGCGGCATTCAGAGACTCCTCGAGCGTGATGCCGAAACCGCGCTTGAGCAACACCGGCATGTCCTGCTGGCGTCCCACCGCCTTGAGCAGTTCGAAATTCTGGGTGTTGCGCGTGCCGATCTGCAGCATCACGCCGGTCGGATGGCCGGTGCGCTCCAGCGCGTCGCGGATCTCGCGCACGTGATTCTCGTGGGTGATCTCCATGGCGATCACCTTGATGCCGTACTTGCCCGCAAGTTCGAACACGTAGGGCAGGCATTCCTTGCCATGGCCCTGAAAGGCGTAGGGACTGGTACGCGGTTTGTACGCGCCCATGCGGGTGCAGGTCTGCCCCTGCCGCTGCAACGCCTGCAACATGATCTCGACATGCTCCGGATTATCGACCGCGCATAGCCCGGCGAAGACGTTCAGATTGTCCTGGCTGAAGGTCACGCCGTTGTAGTCGAAGGAGCTGCCGCGGCCGGCGTCCTTGTGCCGGCCGAGCACCCGATACTCCTGCGAGACGCGCACCACGCGCTCGACGGTCGGCAGGCTCTGCATGTCCTCGATCGTGAGCGCGGCGGTATCGCCGACCAGGTAGATCTCGGTGAGCACCTGCTGGGTGCCAACCTCCTGGTGTACGCGCGTCCTGATGTTCGGTAGCTGCGCCAGGTAGTCCAGCAATTGCCGGTAGGGCGCGCCTTGTTGGTCGGTATCGGGTTGGAGGATGAGGATCATGTCTGCGGGCGTCCTTATGGTCCAGGTCTGTATGCGAACGGCGTCAGGATCGAATGGCACCTACTTACTCGGAAGCCAGGCTATAAGGCTACATGAAAACCACCGCTGTTCCGTCATCCCGGCGAATGCCGGGATCCAGGCACCGCTGCGGTCACTGGATTCCCGCTTCCGCGGGAATGACGATAGTTTTAAAGGTTGTAGCCGAACGGCACTTACTTAGGCCTAGGGTCTCCGTCATCCCGGCGCATGCCGGGATCCAGGCATCGCGGCGGTCACTGGATTCCCGCTTCCGCGGGAATGACGATAGTTTTAAAGGTTGTAGCCGAATGACGGAGGAATGGACTCCCGCCCTGAGTAAGCGTTATTCGGGTCAGGGTCGTATCCGGCACCGTCGCGATGCACTGCGTTACACTACCGGCCATTACCATAACCGACCGGGGCCGGCTTGTAATGACCTCCGCACGCCAATCCATGGCCGCAGACTGGCTCGGCTTCGACCGGGACCATGTGTGGCATCCGTACAGCTCGATGACGGCGCCGATCACGGCCTTCCCGGTCCGGTCCGCGAAGGGTGTGCGCATCCGTCTCGAAGACGGGCGGGAACTGATCGACGGCATGGCCAGCTGGTGGTCGGCAATCCACGGTTACAACCATCCGGCGTTGAATCGGGCGCTGCGCGGGCAACTCGACGACATGGCGCATGTCATGTTCGGCGGGCTGACGCATCGACCGGCCGTGGAGCTGGCCGCGCGCCTGATCGACCTGACGCCGGCGCCGCTCCAGCACGTGTTCTTTGCGGACTCGGGCTCGGTAGCGGTCGAGGTGGCCATCAAGATGGCCGTTCAGTTCTGGTATGCGCAGGGTCACACCGCGCGCAGCAAGTTGCTGACCATCCGCAGCGGCTACCACGGTGACACCTTTGCCGCCATGAGCGTATGCGACCCGGTTGGCGGCATGCATCAGTTGTTCAGCGGCGTGTTGCCGAAACACCTGTTCGTGCGCGCGCCGCAGTGCCGTAGCGACGCCGACTGGCTCGAATCCGACATCGCCGAGCTGCAACGACAACTGGAATATCAGGCCCACGAGATCGCCGCCATCATCCTCGAGCCGATCGTGCAGGGGGCGGGCGGTATGCGTTTTTATTGCCCGGAATATCTGCGCCGGGTGCGGGCGCTGTGCGACGAACACGATGTGCTCTTGATCGCCGACGAGATCGCCACCGGCTTCGGCCGCAGCGGCCGCATGTTCGCCTGCGAACACGCCGACATCGCACCGGACATCCTGTGCGTCGGCAAGGCCCTGACCGGCGGCTACATGACCCTGGCCGCGACCCTGGCGACGACCCGGGTGGCACACGGTATTTCCGCGAGCGATCCGGGCGTGTTTATGCACGGACCGACCTTCATGGCGAACCCGCTGGCCTGTGCCGTCGCCAACGCGAGCATCGAGCTGTTGCTGCAGAGTCCCTGGCAACAGCGCATCGCGGCCATCGAATCGTCACTGGAACAAGGTCTGGCGCCGTGCCGCGACTTGGAGCATGTGCGCGAGGTGCGCGTGCTAGGCGCCATCGGCGTCGTCGAGCTGGATCACCCGGTCGACATGCAGTGGATGCCGGAGCAGTTCGTCCAGCGCGGCGTCTGGGTGCGCCCGTTCCGCAACCTGGTATACGTGATGCCGCCCTATGTGATTACGCCCGATGAACTGACGCAGCTGACGCAGGCGATGGTGGAGGTCGCGGCGCTATCTGGGCAGCACTGAGATCGAGGCTTGGTAGAAGCGGCTCAACGAAAGACACTTTAACCGCGAAGGGCGCAAAGGACGCGAAGGGAAGGATATAGATAAGGATCTGATTGCCCCTCATACGTCATCCTGGCGAAGGCCAGGATCCAGAAATCGCCCAAGGAAATCTCTGCCAAACAGGTTCAGGCGAGAGCGATAACCGAGACGTTCAGCAGGCTGGGTTCTTCGCTGCGCTCGCCGTTCGGGCCGCCATTCAGACCAAATGACAACATATTGAAGCCGTCTTAGTTTATGAACCCAACCGGCGTTTCGTTCTTTTGCCCACTTTGCGTTCTTTGCGCCCTTCGCGGTTAAAGTGCTTTTATCGTTCGGCTATCGATCACGATACCGCACCACCATATCGCCGTAGGCGTCGATGCGCCGGTCGCGCAGGTACGGCCAGATGCGCCGTACCTGTTCGCTGCGGCGCAGGTCGACGTCCGCGACCAGGATCTCCGGCGCATCGACACCGGCGCTGGCGATGATTTCGCCTTGCGGGCCGGTGATGAAACTCGAACCCCAGAACTGGCTGCCCAGCGATTGGCCGCTCGGATCCGACTCGTGCCCGGTGCGATTGCACGACAGCACCGGCAGGCCGTTGGCCACCGCATGCGAACGCTGGATGGTGATCCAGGCGTCGCGTTGCCGGGTCTTTTCCGCGGCATCGTCGCGCGGGTCCCAGCCAATCGCCGTGGGGTACAACAGCAGGTCCGCGCCGGCCAGCGCCATCAGACGCGCGGCTTCCGGATACCATTGGTCCCAGCAGACCAGCACACCGAGCCTTCCGACGGAGGTCTGAATCGGCTCGAAGCCGAGATCGCCGGGGGTGAAGTAGAACTTCTCGTAATAGCCCGGATCGTCGGGAATGTGCATCTTGCGGTACTTGCCGGCGATGCTGCCGTCGGTCTCGAGCACCACGGCGGTGTTGTGATACAGGCCTGCGGCACGCCGCTCGAACAAGGAGGCGACGATGACGACGCCGAGTTCCTTCGCCAGGGCGCCCAACGCCTCGGTGCTCGGCCCCGGAATTGGCTCCGCCAGATCGAACACATCGGTGTCCTCGGTCTGGCAGAAGTACAGGCTGTTGTGCAGCTCCTGCAACAGGACCAGACGCGCACCGCGTGCCGCCGCGGCGCGCACGCCCGCGATCATCTTGGCGAGGTTGTCTTCACAAACGGCGGTGCAGCTTTCCTGCACCAGGCCGACGGTCAGCGTGGCAGTCATTGTCGAGTTCCGAATGGCAAGATTTACGGAGAGAAGCAGGGTACACAGGGAAAACCACGAATAAAACACCCGCCTGAAAAAGGTTCCTCAGTGCGGGCGGCGCGAGCGAACTCCTCGAGCCCGCGGACCGGCGGTCACAAACCCTTGGTCGGATCGTCCGCGATCGTCCTGCCGGCCCTCGGGGCACCCGTCCAGACCGAATATAGGAACCGCTATAGGAGCCGCGATCGATACAGGTTTCGTCATTCCGGCGAAGGCCGGAATCCAGGTCCGCAGGGCACAATTGCGCACCGCATTGCGCCGGATGTTCGGGCATCATCGCCCGCGATCCGATCCATTATGAACATAGTTCCATACGCCCTACGGAAAATCGGCCGGGCGCTCGGCCGCCGCGGCGGGCAGCACGCCGCGCGGCAGTTGCATGGTCACGCAATGCAGACTGCCGTATTGCAGGATCAGCGCGCTGCAGTCGACGGCAACGATCTCCCGATCCGGGAAGCAACCGCGCAAGGCCTCCAACGCCGCCGCATCGGCCGGGTCGCGGTAGGTCGGCACCAGCACCGCGCCATTGATGATGAGGAAGTTCGCATAGGTCGCCGGCAGTCGCCGGCCTTCGTCGTCGTGCTTAGGCGCCGGCCAGGGCAGCTCGACCAGCCGATAGCGCTCGCCGCCGCGGGTCCGGAACGCCCGCAGCTCCTCGGCCATGGCGGCAAGGGCGGGGTAGTGCGCGTCCTGCGGATCGTCGCAGCCCTGGTAGGCGATGGTGTCCGGCGAACAGAACCGCGCCAGCGTGTCGATATGGCCGTCGGTGTCGTCGCCCTCCAGATGGCCATTGTGCAGCCAGAGAAAACGCTCGACGCCCAACAGCTCGCGCAGCCGTGCCTCCAACTGCGCCTGATCGAACTGCGGATTGCGGGTCGGCGCCAGCAGGCAACTGGTCGTCGTCATCAGCGTGCCTTCACCGTCGCTCTCGATGCCGCCGCCCTCGAGCACCAGATCGACCGGTTCGGGTTGCAGGGCACCGAAGGCGCCCGCTGCGGCCAACCGCTGGGTGATCTCGTTGTCCTGCGCGGCCGAATACTTCCCACCCCAGCCGTTGAAAACGAAATCCAGCAACCGCGGCTGCCCCTCGGCATACAGGCTGATCGGACCATGATCGCGCGCCCAGGTGTCGTCCGACGGCACGACGTAGAGCTGCACCCGTTCCATCGCCACACCCGCCGTCCGCAGCCGGTCGGCAACGGCCTGGCAATGCAACTCGTCATAGCAACTGATCACCAACCGCTCACGCGACGCGACCTCGCGCGCGATGTCCACGAACACGGGCTCGACCTGTCCCAGATAAGGCGCCCAGTCGCCGCGATCGTTCGGCCAAGTGAGTTGGACGCCGTCCTGCGGTGCCCATTCAGAGGGGAAATGGATATCAGTCATGGCCTGTCAGTATGTCGGTCGAAACGGGAGGGAAACTATAGCATCGGAAAATCCCCATAGGCCCTGCACAGGGCTGTTCTCGTTCATTCGACATGAAGCCGTTCCGGCGAATGCGGGATTCGGCGCCTGGACTGTGAGAAATTTCAGTGCTCAGCGGACTGTCATGCCCGTGCAAGCCCGAATCCCGCGATCCAAAAGCCTGGATTCCGGCATGCGCCGGAATGACGTTTTATTCGGACCTTCCCTTGCTCAAGTCCAGCAACGGCTCCGACTGTTCGAACACGTACGCGATCCTGGTCCCGTTCCATGCATAGACCAGATGCGGGCCTTGGGTCGGCACGGTCACGGCCGGCGGGCGCAGGGCG
>Ga0172382_10005045_pt1 | contig 19870 bp, 16 predicted proteins | sample Leawel138RmetaG_FD_122245 | JGI IMG/M metagenome (GOLD analysis project Ga0172382, IMG submission 122245) | Leachate microbial communities from a municipal landfill in Southern Ontario, Canada - Leachate well 138R metaG | ecosystem: Engineered > Solid waste > Landfill > Unclassified | place... | reverse complement strand
CAAAGGAGTCTATTTCTTCCAGAGAAATTCCCGCTTGTTCCACTTTATTCAAGACAGCCTGAGCAAGGGGGTGCTCACTTGCTTTTTCAAGAGAACCGCTTAGTTTTAAGAGAGTCGCCTCGTCGTATAATCCGTTTAAGAAAATATCGGTAACTTCCGGCTCCCCTTTTGTGACTGTCCCTGTTTTATCCAAAACAACTGTGTTTATAGATTGTAAGTTCTCCAGGGCAACTGCCGAACGGATTAAGATGCCATGTTCGGCTCCTTTACCGGTACCGACCATTATTGCTGTCGGAGTAGCAAGTCCCAAAGCACATGGACAGCTGATTACCAAGACGGCAATGCTGAAAGCCAAAGCCGATTCAATCGGCTGGCCGACAATAAGCCAAAAAAGACCGGCAATAAAAGCTATCGCTATAACAATTGGGACAAAGACACCGCTGATTCTATCAGCCAATTTGGCTATCGGTGCTTTCGAGGCACTTGCCTGTTCAACCAACTTTATGATTTGAGCAAAAGTTGTATTTTCCCCGACTCTGTCGGCTCTATAAACAAGTCTTCCGGTAGTGTTTACACTTGCACTTAGCAACCGGTCATTAATCTTCTTTTCTACCGGCAGAGATTCCCCGGTAAGTGCCGACTCATCCACTGCCGAAAAACCCGAAAGAACGGTTCCGTCAACTGCTATTCTCCCCCCGGGTTTCACAATTACGGTATCCCCTACGACTACCTCATCCGCCGGTATTTCAACTTCATTTTCATCTCTGAGGACTATTGCCGTTTTCGGCGATAAATCCAGAAGTTTTGAAACGGCTTCACTCGTTTTTCCTTTAGCCTTCAATTCTAAATATTTCCCCAACAAAACCAAGGAGAGAATCATTACCGCAGATTCAAAATAGAGGTCCATAGAAAACCGGTGAACAAGGTCCATATTTTGATAAGCCAGTCCCATTCCAATACGATAAATAGCATAAACTCCATAAACTAATGCAGCACTTGAACCCAAGGCTATTAAAGAATCCATCGTAGGGGCCCTTTTAGCCAAACTTCTGAAACCCGATTTGAAATAACGTCCGTTAATTATAAAAACAGGGATAGTCAATAAAAACTGGCTGAAGGCAAAGTTCATAGCATTATTCTCTCCCAAGAAAAAAGAGGGTAAAGGCCATCCAAACATATGTCCCATTGCCAAATAAACCAAAGGCACAGAAAACACAAAGGACCAAATAACCTCTTTAGCCATTTTAGTCAGCTCTTTTTCAACATGAATCCTCGGGTCTTTACTGCTTAAAGTTTCATCGCCTTTTAAGTTTTTTATCTTTGGCTCAGCTTTGTAGCCGGCATTATCGACTGCATCTACTATTACTTGATCAAACGAGTCATCATTTGTCGGAACTTCAACGCTTAGGGTATTAGTCAAAAGATTAACCTGAATGTCTTTAACTCCGTCAACTTTGGCCACCCCTTTCTCAACATGGAGAACACAGGCTGAACAAGTCATTCCCGATATGTCATATTCACGCTTCATAGAACACTCCTACCCCTCCCCTAGGGAGGGGGTAGTTATAATCTAATGAACTTCTTTTTTTGTGTCAATGGGTAGTGCTTTTATTCAAACAAAAGGTGGTAATCGATTTCGATTTCTTTATAGTTGCTCTCTTTTTCCAACAATACTGCCAGCTGCGGTGGGACTGTGAGCTCTTTTTTAATTATCGGTTCAACAATAGTCTCAAACTTGGCCGGATGGGCGGTAGCATAAACAACAGTGGGATTATTCTTTTTCAATTGGGAACGGACAAACTCACCTGTGGCTGTATGGGGACAAACCGGATAACTGTAATTTTCATAAACTCTTTTAATCTCTTTTCTAATAATCTCATCACTCACACTGTATGCCGATACCTCTTTTTTAAATGTATCAAAATCTCCAAACAGATGTGTTAATCGTTCGACATTACTTGGGTTGCCAACATCCATAGCATTGGCTAAAGTTGCAATACTGGCCCTCTTTTCATACTTCCCACTCTCCAAATAGTCCAACAGGGTTCTGTTCTCATTTAATGCCAAAACAATCTCATTTATGGGTGCTCCGACTGTTTTAGCCCAAAAGGAGCCACAACAGTTACCTACGTTACCACTTGGGATAATTATTGTCGGTTCTTTTTTGCTCTTTTGCACTACTTCTAAGCTGGCAAAAAATGGGTACACCATCTGCGGTAAAAGCCTCCCTAAATTTATACTGTTCGCTGAAGAGAGGCTGTAGTTTTTAACCAAATTTTGATCCATAAAGGCATCTTTGACCATTTTTTGACAATCATCAAAAACGCCATCCACTGCGTAAGCTTCAATATTTTCACCCCAACAAGTCAGTTGTTTCTCTTGTCTTTGGGAAACTTTGCCTTTTGGGTAAAGAACTTTGACTTTAATGTTCTCCTTTTTATAAAAAGCGGCAGCCACTGCTCCTCCGGTGTCACCGCTTGTTGCAACCAAAATAGTTAAATTCTCGTTTCTTCTTTTTATAAGTTTTTCCATAGAAGTAGCTAAAAATCGTGCGCCGAAATCTTTGAAGGCCGCAGTAGGTCCCCAAAAGAGCTCCAGCACAGCTTCAGAGTCGTTGTACCAATGGAGATTAACGGGAAAGTTAAAAGCTTCAAAACAAATTTCAGCCAGGTCCTTTTCCAACTCATCTCCGACAAAAAAGGGAGCCAGCACTTCATAAGCTAATTCTACATAAGTGGCAATATTTAACAAATTCCTGTAATCCAAATAGGGAAAATGGGTTGGAACATAAAGACCGCCGTCGTTGGCCAGCCCCTTTAAAATTGCTTCTGAAGCCGAAACAGGTTCGGACTTTCCCCTTGTACTGACAAATTTCATAGTTGACTCCTATAACCTTGCCCCTAAATAGGAGCTGAGGCGTAACAGGTCGGCAAATACACCCGCAGCCGTAACTTCCGGACCGGCTCCGGGTCCCTGTATTACCAGCGGTTGCTTATTATACCTTTCGGTTGTGAAAGCAACAACGTTGTCAGTCCCTTTTGACTGGGCAAACGGGTGGTTTTTTGGATAAGCAGCCAATTCAACATGACAAGAGCCGTCTTTTTCGACCCGCCCCACATAACGGAGGCTCTTGCCCTCATTTTCGGCAGCTCTGAAGAGTTTTTCAATCGGCTCATCCATCAGGTTCATCCGCTCCATAAACTCGCCTTGAGTTACTTCTTTCAACTCTTGCGGAACCAAAGAGGTAATTTCGATCTCTTCTAATTCCACTTTGTAACCCAACTCTCGGGCTAGGATTACAGTCTTTCTTGCTACGTCCATTCCCGATAAATCATCTCTGGGGTCCGGTTCGGTATACCCTTTCTCCTTAGCTCCTTTTACGAGGATGCTAAATGGGACAGAACCATCGTATGAAGAAAAAAGGTAAGCCAAAGTCCCCGAGACAATTCCTTCAACAGAATGGATTCGATCCCCGGTCTGAATCAGGTCTTTTAGGGTGCCAATTACCGGTAATCCTGCCCCCACCGTAGTCTCATAAAGAAAGTGTTTTTTATTATGTCGTCCCACTTCCATAAGTTTACTGTATTTGGAATACGGTGCTGTTCCGGCTTTTTTGTTTGGGGTGATAACATGAATTCCCCTTTCAATCCACCCGTGATAATGCTCCGGCAAAGAAGCACTGCTGGTACAATCGATTAAAACCGCATGGGGGAAATAGGAGGCACTGACATGCTTAACCATTGTTTTAACATCCAGTTCAACTGCTTCGTTTTTAAAACGTTCTCGCCAAGTTGCTAGATCAATTCCGTTTCCGTCCAAAAGCATTTTCTTTGAATTTGCTATTGCCCTGATTCTTATGTCGACTCCAAATTCATTGTTTAGCCTTGAGGCTTCGTTGGCAATCTGATCTAAGAATGTTGAGCCGATATTTCCCGGACCAAAGAGCCCGACACTTAAAGCCTGATTGGAGAGGAAAAAACCGGCATGAAGAGCCCTGAGAGCTCTTCTGGCATCTTCTTGTTTTATAACGGCACTGATATTGCGCTCGGAAGAGCCCTGTGCTATGGCTCTTACGTTAACCCGTGCTTTCCCAAGAGCACTAAAAAAACTTCCACTGATGCCGGGAACCCCAATCATGTTTTCACCGACTGCCGCTAAAATAGCACATCCCAATTCAGCTTCTATTTTATGAATTCGGTGATTATCCAATTCGTTAGTAAAAGTAGTACGGGCTATCGCTTTAGCCAAAGCAGCCTGTTCAGAGGGGACAGCAAAACAGATTGAGTATTCACTTGAGGCTTGCGAGATGAGAATTACGGAGATATCGGAATCATGCATTGCTGCAAAAAGCCTCTGTGCAATCCCGGGAACTCCAATCATTCCGGCTCCTTCGACATTGATTAGAGATACGTTTTTTATTACAGAAAATCCTTTTACTGCTTTACCGTTGTTTCTTCCTTTATCGTCATCAATAAGGGTTCCTGGATGGGTGTGGTCGCTAAAAGAGCGTAAATAAAGGGGGATCTTGTTCGCCATAAGGGGAACCATGTTTTGGGGGTGAATGATTGACGATCCAAAGAATGAGAGTTCGGTTGCTTCAGCGAATGTCAAACATTCTATAACTGTTGCACTGGGAACCTCTTTTAAATCTGCGGTAGTTACCAGTTCATTTTCGTTCCAGAAAGTTATACCGGAAACTTTTAATTTGCCCCCTATCAAAGAGGAGCAATATTCACTGTTACAATCTCCTAAGGATGTCTCACTTTGGGGTAACTCCCCGATTACTAAAATAGTTTCACCTGGGTTTGCTTTAAATTCAACAGAATCTAAAACTTCCTTCACATTTACAAGTCTACTTTTAAAGTTATTAAGTTCCAAAGCCTCTTTAAAGAGTAAAGCAGCCCAGTAAGCAACTTCACTGGCAACATGGTTTTTTGTTCCGTTCGAGATATCCCCAACAAGCCAAATAGCCCTCAATATTTCATCAATGGTAGTGAATCCGTGTTTGATTCTCTGCAATAACTCCACTTGTTTGTTTCCTGTTATTAATGATTCAACAACTGCCGTCCAAGCACTTGTCCTGTTCTCCATTAGAGGCCAGACTCTTTCATCCTGATTACGTGCTGCCTCAAGGAGACTTTGTAGTTCAAGTTCTCCGTTGCAAACAGGGGCAATGACAAATATTGTGGTCTCTTCTTTGAATTGAGAACGAATTGACAATAATTTATCAATACCCTGTTTTTCTAAAATCATAGTTCCTTTAATGGCGTGAAGTTGAATTTTACTCACCTAAATTCCTCCCATATACTAAAAAAAGAGCCCTGCAGGGCTCTCTTCTGGTTAAACCAAACAATGAAGTGGTCTTATACCACCTTCTGGACCCTGCCACTGCGCAAACAGCGTGTGCAAACTTTGATCGTGCGAGGTGTAGAGCCGATTAATGCTTTAACGGAGACAATGTTAGGTCTAAAAACACGTTTGGTTGTTACTCCGATGTGTTGCCCAACTCCCCCCTTTTTCTTTGCTTGACCTTTACGGGGGACACTATTTCCACTTATTGTCCCTTTTCCACAAATTTCACATCTACGTGCCATCTTTATATCCACCTTATCGTTAACATTAAAACTAAATGGTATTAAACCTTAACTCAAAAAACATATCAGAATATTAAGGATGTGTAAATACCTACCCACAAAAGCTGTTGAACTTTAGGCGATAGTTTTACTACATCAAAAACGAATCATCAATAACTATCTGCTTATCACAAACTTTAGCGTTTACATTTCTCACATCTTTTTTGATTATTTTGAAGTAGTAATTGAAAATAATTCTAAAATTCTATTGATTTTTTCTGCTTAAAATCAGACAATAAGCCTATAGGTGAGGTACATAAATGAGTCTTGGTCCAATAAGACAAAAAACAGTAGTTGCGCAGGCAATGGAAAGGATAAAAAATCTCATTACTAGTGGAAAATATAAAACTGGAGATAAATTTCCTACTGAGCATGAATTAGCAGAAGAATTCCAGATAGGCAGGTCTTCTATAAGAGAAGCCTTAAAAGTTTTTCAACATCTAGGAGTATTGGAAGCACGTGTTCCAAAGGGTAATTACGTCTCAGGAACGTCAAGTATCTCTAAAGAAGCTTTGTCTTGGTCTATTTTATTAGGTGATAACGATTTTTACGATTTACTAGAGTTTAGGTTAATAATGGAACAACAGGGACTCTGGTACCTAATGGAATACCCCAAAACTGATGATGAATTCAAACAATCAATTATTAAAAGCCTCCAAAGAGAGGTTGCGGCTATGAAAGATGCGATTGATAATGACAATTTTCCTAAAAGGCTAGAAGCCGATTATAGATTTCACCAACATCTTATTGAGGCGTGTAACAATGAGCTTTTTAATACTATATATAACACATTAAATGAGCTAATAAGAGAAGAGATGAAATTTGCTGCCCAAGATTATGATTACCACTTTAAAAGTCCAGAGCGGCATCAATTACTGATTGATAAAATAGTTGAAGGTGATTATCAGAAAGCTACGGAAGCTTATAGAGCTCATATAAGAGATGTTAACAAAGTATTTAATCATCTCTCTCCGGCAAAAGGCGGTAATAGAAACAATAAAACCAGTCCCTAAAGCAACTAAAAAGAGGGCTATTAATTAGCCCCCTTTTTTTTGCAAGAACTTTTTAATCAAATATAAGCATTACTTTACGGGCATTTTCCTTATCATGAATAGCTACATCAAAAGCTTCATGAATTTGGTCAAATTTAAAATAGTGTGTATTTAATGATTCAAAATCGTAATTGTCTTTCAGCCTTGAAAGAAACTTAATCGTTCTGGGTAGGAAATTCTTAGTTCCACCGGATCCAACAATCCTTAAATTACTCCAGATTACCTTCCCCAATTCAGCAGAGACTTTCCTACCTATTGAGTGTCCGACAAATCCAACTCGGCTAGAGTGTCCGGCAATATCAAATACTGAGGCAATACCTTTATCATTTCCACTACACTCCACCACAACAGTGGCTCCAAATCCATTAGTCAACTTTCTTATTTGTTCAGCTATATCTCCTGATGTAGGGTCAACTGCGTAATCAGCTCCGTATTTTAAAGCGGTTTCTCTTCTGCTTGCTAATGGGTCTACCATAATAACCCTTGCATTAGATGCTTTAGCAGTCATTGCAGCTGAAAGACCAATGGGACCGGCGCCTAAAATAACAACATCGTCGCTGGCATCAACATGCCCCCCGTTACCCCAAATACCCCAATATCCAACAGAGAAAGTTTCCACCCAAGCGCCCATGGTATAAGGCCAATCCTGTGGGAATGGGTGGGTATACTGTTCTTCAAGAATCATGTATTCGCCCATAGCTCCGGGAGAGTCAGGGCGGAAACCTAATTCTCTCATATTTAAGCAGGCACTGGGCATTAAACCATTTTTACAGTTTAAACATTTTCCACAAGCCATAACACAATCGCCAGTGACTCTGTCACCTACTTTGATACTGGTAACTGTTTTACCAATTTCAACGACTTCTCCTGCCCACTCGTGCCCAGGAGTATATGGAGCTATATCGTATCTTCCTTCTGCTGATTTACCTTCGAAACACTCAACATCTGAACCACAAATACCGACTGCCTTAATTTTAATTAATACCTGATCATCTTTTAGAGCTGGTAATTCGACATCATGGATTCTCAAATCATGGGGCCCATGTAAAAATGCAATTTTTGATTTCATACTTTTTACTCCTTACTAATTATAGCGGTGGCTAACTAATACTTTCCCAGAAACTCGGTTACCTGCCATATCTAAGCCTGTTTGAATATTCTCAAGCGAAACTCTTGCAGTAACCATTTTTCTCATATCTACTCGCCCAGAAGCCATTAAAGCGATAACATCGCTGTAAATGCCTTGTCCAGATTGGCCGTTAGACCCACTTATCATCCCAGCATTAAATTGGTATGGATACAAATCTACAGGAGTTAATCCTACGGTATGTCCTATTTGAATGGTTTTCCCACCAATAGCTAAAGAACGAGCCATTACTGGATATGTTGCTTTTGTTGCTCCTGCACATTCCGCGAACAAAGCAATACCTCTTCCGTCAGTTAAGTCCATAAGCAATTCTGCGGAGTCTTTCCCCTCATTAGCTAAAGCGATAGGATCAAACACATAATCAGCTCCCATTTTTTTAGCCAATCCTTGTCGCTCTTTTGTAGTTTCAAAACAGATTAACTTTGCAGCTCCACTGGTTTTTAAAAGGGCGACAGCAGCCAGCCCTATTGGCCCTGCTCCAAACACTACAGCATGTCCTCCGGGTCGTAATCCGCCACCTCTGACAAAAAGACCGTTGTAAGCAACACCTACTGGTTCAATCATTGCTCCCAACTCTAAAGCTGTCATCTTATCCCCATAGAAATTTTCAATATCGTTAAGCTTGTAACAATATTTTTCTTCTACTACAGCCTTTTCGGCAAATCCACCATCATAAGTTAATCCGGGCTCCTCCAGCATTTGACATTGATTGAACATACCTGTCCTACAAGCATCACACTCACCACACCAATGCATAGATTCAATCCCTACAAGATCCCCAACCTTTAATCTCGTAACACCTTTGCCAACTTCAATTACTTCTCCTGAAAACTCGTGTCCTAAAACAATCGGGTATTTCGAGTGTCCGTCATAAAGGGAGTATCCTTCTTCATCGGTTTTAAGTAGGTGGGCGTCTGTTCCGCAAATCCCACCGACTCCGACTTTTAAGAGAACTTGTTTCTCTTTTATAATTTTGGGTTCTGGACGATTTGTCACGCTTCCATGAATATTTTTCCAAATAGAGTTACCTCTTGAGGCTCTTTTGGTCTCCTCTTCTCTCTTTGAAAGTTTATACCCAGGTTTTGGTACAAAATCTGCTTCTACATAAAATGCACGCATCATTTTTTTCTCCTATCGGGTAATTTTGTGTAAAGTTTTTATTGCCGTTTCTGCACTCGCACGGCTATCAGGTAATGGTAGTACTTCAACTCCCAAATATATTAAATAGGGGTATTTCTCTATATCACTTAACATTTCTTTAAAATTAACATGCCCCATTCCAGGTGCTAACCTATTGCTATCGGCACAGTGTATGGCGCCAATATATTCAGCGGCCTCATCAAGAGCCCCTTTTAAGGAAATTTCCTCAATATTCATATGGAAAGAATCACCCAATACCTTTAAATATTCCGATTTAAATTTTTTTGCTACCTCCACGCATGAATCAACAGTATTTAGTAAATTTGTCTCATATCTGTTGATAGCTTCAAGAAGCAAAGTAACATTATTTTTTCCGGCATATTCCAGACATCTTTCAATAGTTTCCAATCCACCATTAAACTGTTTATCTTTATCGGGTTGATCTAATTTACCCCTAATACCGCCTAAAATAACAGCTTTCGCTCCAAAATTGACAATAATATCTACAAACTGCTTAATACGATCCTCTGTTTTTTTCCTAAATTCGGCATCATGATGGAATAGAGAGTAACCATCCTCAACATAGCTCTGTCCAGTAGCAATAGAGACTAGTTTAAGATTAGACTCTTTTAATTGTTTTTCCAGCTCTTTTTGATTTATGTCTTGGGCCGTTCTTAGACTGAGCTCAATTCCATCATAGCTTAATTCACTTAGCTCCCGGATAGCTTTTGCAAGCTCTCCGGGATAAAGCAGTGGTCCAAATTTAGTCTTATTAGGTGTAACACTTGCTATTATTGGTACCATTTATACTTCCCTTAAGTTGGATAAGCCAATGTATAGATGTGTTTCCCGCCGTTAAGTGGCCCCTTAATAACATCTTCAATTTCTTTTTTATCTCTCATTGTCATATATTCAATTGGAGGTAATTTACCAACAGGGTACATCTCCATAATATCGGTAATAAGCTTTTCAAGATAATCTAAGATTGCATATACGCCAGGTCTTGCTTTTTCAGGATCTGCTAAGGTTGCGTCACCGACAACCCCTTCAGGAGTTGAAACAACTTCAATGGCAGATGCACCGACTTGGCACCAGAAATCAATTGGGGACTCTTCAGGATATGCACTACCCGATTTATTAATATGTCCCGGTGGGAATATTTTTGCAGGAGTTGTTTTTTCAGCATATTCTTGATTAATCATCTCAGGGAAAAGTGCCATAGAATAGCTGGTTTCAACTTCATCAGCATGAATAAATGGGGTCTCAAATAATCCACCATGAGCTTTGTCCTTAATATGCTCAGGGATTACAAACCACCAGTTAACGTTCACTATAATTGACGGCACTTGATATTTTTTTGCAAATTGATGAATAGCCAGAGGAATAACATAATCTTGACCGTGTCCATTAAGCAAAATCATTTTCCTAAAACCAGTATTCCAAAATCCAGCTATAACAGCTCTGATGTAAGCAGCCAAATCCTCTTCAGGAACAACAATTGTGCCGGGCATTCCCAAATGGTGAAATGGATGTGAGCCATACCATATTGGTTCAGCAATAGTACAACCAGTTTTTTGGGCAACTGCTTCTGCTAAACGGGTAACTAAGAATGTATCTTCACCATAACAAGCATTTCTGCCATGGTTTTCTGTACTACCTATAGGTAAAATGATTAGATCATTCACTTTAAGTCTATCTTCAACTTCTTTACCATTCATGGTTTGATAATACAAACCAGTAGGACGTTCCATATGTCCGCCCGCTGGCGGAATCTGCCATTTACTCATATCCTCTCCTCCAAGAAAATAATTTAATTCAAAAACTCTTTTATCCGTTCCATAGAAATAATTTCTTCAGTCTCTATTGATCTGTTCTCTGCCAAAGACCTTTTAGCGGCTTCAGCTATCACCACAGGCATTATTCCGTCTAAGAATGAACAAACCGGTTCTGTATTTTCAATAATTGATTTAACAAAACTTTTAACTTCTTCAACATAAGCAAAGAAATAACGCTGTAAGAAAAAATAAGGTGGATTATCTGTTCTTATACCTTTGTCAGTCAGAATTGCCACTCGTGTATCAGAGTCATTTTCTGCCAAACAGCACCCTCTCGCACAAAAAACTTCAACCCTTTGGTCATATCCATAAATTGCTTGACGGGAGTTATCTATAACGCCTAAAGCTCCGTTATCAAATTCAACACTGACTAATGCTGTATCTACATCGCCTAATTCACCTATAACAGGATCAATTTTCACGGTACCTCGTGCAAAAACTGATTTCACTTCTCTGCCAGATAAATAACGAATCATATCAAAATCATGAATCATCTGATCCATAAAAATTCCACCGGAAGCTTTTAAATACCCAATTGGTGGAGGTGCGGGATCTCTAGAAGTAACTTTTACAATATGGGGCTCGCCGTACTTTCCAGAATGAACTTCATCTCTGACTCTTTTAAAGTTGTGATCAAACCTTCTGTTAAAACCAATTTGGAATTTTACTTTTGAATCTTTAACAACTTTTAATGTTTTTAAGACTCTTTCAATGTCAAAATCCACAGGTTTTTCACAGAAAATGTGTTTATTCGCTTTCGCAGAAGCAATAATATGCTCTGAGTGCAAATCCGTTGGCGAACAAATTAACACTGCTTCAACATTTGGATCATTTATTAACTCATATGGATCAGCAGAAATTTTTGTAATTCCCCTATTATTTAACCACTGTTTCATATCGTCGCTCATATAGGGGTCAGCAACGTGCACAACAAGAGCGTTTTCATTGTAATGTATGAGACTCTCAAGATGTAATTTACCAATCTTACCGGTACCTATTACTCCAACCTTAACTTTTTTAATCATTTTATTTTCCCCCATATATCAGGACTTTTTACTTGAATAGATATCAAACCAAACAGCGACAACTAGAATTATTCCTTTAACAATGTACTGCCAATAAGCATCGATATTCATCATACTCATACCATTATCGATAGAGGCCATAAACAACGCACCTAAAATAGCTCCATACACTTTTCCAACTCCACCCGACATACTAGTTCCACCTATTACGGCTGCAGCAATTGCATCTAGTTCCATCGTGTTACCGGCTGTAGGTGTTCCGGCATTGAGTCTTGCGGATATTATTACTCCTGCAATACCAGCCATAAGGCCGTTTATTGCATAAACGATAACGAGGTTTCTTCTAACTTTAATACCTGAATAAAGCGCTGCTTCATAGTTACCGCCCATAGCATAAATACTTCGTCCAAAAGTTGTTTTCTGTGTAATAAAGGTAAAGAAAATTACCAATACTACCATAATGAAAACTTGCATTGGCAGTCCCCTATAACTATTGAGAATGTAGGCAACAAATAAAATCAGAAGAGATAACGCAGCATTCTTAAGAATAAAAACAGAGATTTTGGGAACGGTAAAGTCATACTTAATTCTCGATTTTCTTTTTATAAAATCAAGGACAACAAGAACTGTGCAAGCAAATATAGCCATAATCCAAACTATTGATTTATCTATGTAAGCCTGTCCATATTTCTGATAAGATGCAGCAAATGGTGCGATGGAAATACCCTTTGTTAATCCAAGCTGAACACCTCTAAAAATTAATAAGCCGCCTAAAGTAACAATGAATGCAGGTACTTTTAGAAAGGAGATAATGGAACCCTGTATTGTACCTATTAGAGTACTCGTTATGAGAACAACTGCTATGGTAGCATAAACACCAGCCCCATTCCAAATATGCATAACTGCAGCTAAACCACCCATGGCACCTAATACTGATCCAACCGAAAGGTCAATATTGCCTGTTATGATAACCATTACCATTCCTATCCCCAATATTCCAACAACAGCCATGTGGCGAACTAAGTTTGAAATATTTCTAGATAATAGAAAGGATCCCCCTGTTAAATATGAGAAGGCTATCCAAATTAACAGAAGAGCAGCGATCATAACGTAGTTTCTTAAGTTAATCGATTTAATATACTTCTTAAGTGGGTTCATTTTATTCCTCCGACTGCAGCATGCATTATATTTTCTTGGTTTGCTTCTTTGGCTGTGAACTCTCCGGTGATCTTTCCTTCACTCATTACATAGATTCTGTTACTCATCCCTAATACCTCTTCCAACTCTGAAGAGATTATTATTATTGCAACCCCCTCTTCAACAAGTTGGTTCATTATCTTATAGATTTCGAGTTTTGCGCCGACATCAATTCCTCGGGTAGGTTCATCTAAAATTAAAACTTTAGGCCTAGTTAAAAGAGCTTTTTGAAGAACCAGCTTCTGTTGGTTTCCTCCACTGAGGTTTTTAGCTTTTTCTTCAATACCCCATGTTTTTGTCCGCAATTTCTCAACAAGTTCTTGGGTAACAACTACCTCTTTGTTTAGGTTGATAACCCCGATGTTGGAGACTTCTTCTAAAGATGCAAGTGTTGTATTCTCCTTAATATCCATACCTAGAACTAAACCAAATCGTTTCCTGTCTTCAGTGACCAAAGCTAAACCGTTAGAGATGGCATCAACAGGTGTTTTAATCGCCACCTTCTTACCTTCGATAAAGATGTCCCCGTAATTTTCGGCCTGATAAGCGCCAAAAAGGCTGGTAAATAATTCTGTCCTTCCAGCTCCCATCAACCCACTTATTCCCAAAATTTCCCCTTTATAAACTTCTAATGAGACATTTTTAATCAACATGCGACTGGGTATATCAGGATCTTTAACACAAAAGTCACGAACTTCTAAAACCTTTTCTTTTTTCTTGTGTTCTTTGTAAGGGAAAAGGTTCGTTAACTCCCTTCCTACCATCATCCGAATGATGTCACCCTTTTCAAGGTTTTTTATTTCATCAGTTCCTATAGTTTTACCATCACGGAGAATTGTTACGCGATCGGCAATTCTGATAACTTCATCAAGTTTATGGGAAATATATATACAGGTAATGCCCTCTTTTCTTAACTGTTCAAGAATACCTAATAGGGTATCAACTTCTGCTTCGGTTAATGCCGCTGTTGGTTCATCTAATATTAGAATTTTTGCTTCCCTAGCAAGTGCTTTAGCAATTTCAACAAGTTGCTGTCTGCCTACTCCGAGCTGCTTTATAATGTCGGATGGTTGTACAATTCTAGTGGTTGCATCACTGCCTTCGCGGTACAAACCAACTTGTTTAAGTAACTGTCTCGTTCTCGAATAAATTTCGTTCCAGTTAATGATTCCCAACTTGCTGACATATTTTCCTAAGAAGATATTTTCTGCAACACTAAGCTCCGGAATAAGTTCTAATTCCTGGTGGATACAAACTATCCCGAGCTTTTCAGCGTCCCTAGTGTTACTGAAAGTATATTCTTGTCCACCTATTAGAACCTCCCCTTCATAGGTTCCTTGCGGATATACTCCAGATAATACTTTAATTAAGGTCGATTTTCCGGCACCATTTTCGCCACAAATTGCGTGTACCTCACCTTCATTGACGGTGAGACTTACCGAATCTAGAGCCGTAACCCCTGGAAATATTTTAGTAATATTTCTCATTTCTAAAATGGGTGATGACATTTTTTCACTCCAAATTTCTAACATTCATTATAATTGGGGTAGCTAGTGCTACCCCTAATTTTCAATTTACTATTCTCTAATTAACTTTTGGCCATTGATTCTTTGGAACGTTTTTATAAACATCTTCTAAGCTATGGAATCCGTCTTTAATAATAATATCAACCATATTGTCTTTATCAACAGCAATAACGTCTACAGAGAAAGAGTCAACCATCTTGTATCCGTTATCCAAAAGGGTCCAAGATCCTAATTTTGGATCTACTACACTCTTCGGATCTTTGCCTTGGGCTAATGCCATAGCAACTTCAACTGCAGCACGGTTCAAAAGAGCAAGAGGTTTATAAGCAGTACCTGTCTGAATTCCCTCAACAATTCTTTGGCAAGCAGCAATGTCGGCATCCTGTCCGGCAATTGGTACAATACCTGCTAAACCCTGAGCTGCAAGAGCCTGAATTGCTCCACCAGCAGTTCCATCGTTAGAAGCTATGACTGCCTGAATATTGTTATTAGCTAATGTTAATCCATTCTCGGTATGCCTTAAAGCTTCTTCAGGATCCCAACCAATACACCATTGCTCAAGAACTATTTTTATGTCACCACGATCAATATATGGTTGAAGGATATTCCTGTGTCCTTGTGCTACTAAGTGGGCATTAAAGTCTTCTGGACCACCTTTTAGCCAAATGTAATTGCCTTTAGGGGCTTTATTGACAACAAACTGAGCCTGTACTTCACCAACTTTAACAGAGTCAAAGGTGATGTAGTAATCAAGATCTCCATTTCTTGCAAATCGGTCGTAAGCAATTACAGGAACCCCGTCAGCATGGGCAGAATCAATGACAACACCAATGGCTTCAGAGTCAAGTGCTTGAACAATTAGAACGTCAATGCCCTGAGATAGAAGGTTTTCTACTTGAGCAACCTGTCTATTAGGATCATCTTCTGCAGATTGAACGAGCATCTCTACTCCGTTCTTGTCTCCCCATTCACGGAACATCTCGATTTCACGCACCCATCTTTCCTGCTTTAAAGTGCCAACAGAAATACCAAATCTAATCTTTTTTGCTTGCTTTTCTCCAGCACCGGCAGCAAAAACAGTTGCCATTGATCCTAATATTGCAATCAGCAATACTAAAACAACTACTTTTTTCATATTATCTCTCCTTTTATTTATTCCTATCTAAATAGGAAGGATTTCAAACTAAAATATAGCTACCCAGCAACCCCTCAATTTTATGACTTATAATCCTATTGTATTACAATGAAATATAGCAGTCAACAAAAATTTTAACATTTTTTAGCTATCCCCTAAATTCTCAACCCTAGAAATATTAAGTCGTTTTTACCATTAGTCATAATAACCAATCATTGTAATTAGAAGGAAATTCTTAGTGGTTCAATGATTAGCTTTAACTTACTATAATTTTAAAAGCAAATAACTTAATCTTCAAGCAAAATCAGTAATATGATTGTTCTGTAAAAAAAATTTAATTCCATTAACGAATTTAAGCATTCGGGCGAAATAATTACACCCGCCCAAATGTAATACCGCAATTAAAGAATCAGTAGAAGTATTAATTAAGTTAATATCACTTTCAATTTTTTATTGGCGGAAGATATATTGGTTGATTAAGTTGTTAATCAGTTCCTGCTTTCCACTTGTAATCTCGATAAGAGAATTCTTACCTATATTTGCCAACTCCACCAAAGAAAGACCTCCTTTTTCGAATTTAGATCCATCCCCACTGTCAAAGGTGTTGTATCGTTCTTTAACAAGATTTTTAAAATCTCCTTTTTCAATCATTCGACTGGCAACTTTCAATCCCAAAGCAAAAGTATCCATTCCTCCGATATGAGCAATAAATAAATCTTCTAAATCGGTTGAATTTCTTCTGGTTTTAGCATCGAAATTTAAACCACCCGATGTAAACCCTCCATTATTCAAAACAATATACATCGCTTGAACAACATCATAAATATTTGTCGGGAACTCATCTGTATCCCATCCGTTTTGAGGGTCTCCCTGATTTGCATCAATACTTCCCAACATCCTATTATCAACACAAACTTGTAAATCATGGGCAAATGAGTGGCCTGCTAAGGTAGCATGGTTTGCCTCTATGTTACATTTAAATACATCTTCCAAGCCGTATTCTTTAATAAAGCTAATAGCAGTGGCAGCATCAAAATCGTATTGATGTTTCGATGGTTCCATTGGCTTTGGCTCAATATAGAAAACTCCCTTAAACCCAATCTTTTTAGCATAATCACGAATCATTTGGTAGAATTGCCCCAAATGATCCAGCTCTCTCTTAGTATCGGTATTCCACAAAGTATTGTAGCCTTCCCTTCCGCCCCAAAAAGTAAATCCATGCCCGCCTAAAAGTAAATTTACATCAAGGTTTGTTTTTACGTTAAATGCGGCTCTACTCATAATTGAAAAATCAGGATTTGTGATAGCTCCGTTCATGAATCTTGGATTTCTAGTTAAATTAGTTGTGTTCCAAAGTAGCTGTACTCCAGTGGCTTCTTGTAGTTCTTTTAATAACTTGGTTATTTCAAAATAATTGTTCTCATACTCTGTAGCTGTCTCCCCCTCTGGAGAAACATCCAAGTCATGAAAAGCATAAAAAGGAGCTCCAATCTTTGTAAAAAACTCAAAAGCTGCTTCTGCCTTGTTTTTAGCAGCCTTCATAGGATCCTTATCATCCCACGGAAAAAATTTGGTAGGATTTCCAAAAGGATCTCCTCCGTTATCACAAAATGAGTGCCAATAAGCAATTGAAAACCGAAGATGCTCTTCCATTGTTTTTCCGGCAACAATCTCTTTAGGGTTGTAAATTTTAAATGATAATGGATTATCCGATTTCAACCCTTCATAATTAATCTTGTTTATTCCCTTAAAATATTCTTTGCTTCCAATAAATACTTCTCTCATATTTCCCTCCAATTTTAGATAGGGCATAAATGTCACTAACTAACAAATACCTTTATCGTTACCCTGACCAATTCAAATTACCTAAAAATCTTAACCTTTAACAACATAAAATCTAATACCAATTAATGAACTTAACATAAAATTAAAAACAAAATATTAGTTTAATTATTTCCTTATTATTTCAACTCTCCTATAATTATATTAATCTTTATTCAACAATTAATTTTATTTTAGGGCGTTAGCTTTCATTGCATTTGAAAAGCTAACTAGTTTTTCCATACATAACGTAGCAGCCTCATAAGGATTCATCTCATATATAAAGTCATCAAATAGCTCTAAAGAAAATATGCAATCAGTGTTATTTTTATAAAACTCATCAACCCATTTAGTAGCATCGGTTACCCCTTCTCCTGGGAAACTCCGACTTTTAGCAACATGCAAAGAGTCTTTTTCTCCTGCTATTGTATCATCGACATGAAATACTTTGATAGGATTATTGAAATTAAGAATTTGTGAAGACCCTTCTCCGTTATAATAGAGATTGTGAATATCTGGTACTATTGAAATATCCTTAAAATCTTCACCTGCGAGAATTTCATTTGTCCAAGATGAAGTACCAACAACGAATTCGGGATAGGCAATCGGCTCAAACATTACTTCAATCCCATATTCAGAAAAAATATTTTTCACAAAAAGAAGTCTTTCTCGGTAAAGCTTTGTAATGCCGTCTTTATTGGGTAATTGCCCATAAATCCCATACCACCTTCCTGACGGTGCAACAACAGCAGAACATTCAACAGCAATACAAAGCTCACAAAACAATCTAGCTTCAGCTTCTAGTATTTTTAAGGAGTTTTCAGGCATCAAAAAAATATCTTCAAAAGCATTAATAGTTACTACTTGAATTTTATTTTGTTTCAGAACTTCCTTCAAAGAAGTTCCAGAAACAAATCTTGTAATCTCTTTTAGCTTAAGATAACTTGCTTCAATGTATTCAAACCCAGCCTTGCTGCAGGCTTTTACAAATTCAATAAAATCACATTGAAATATAGTGTTTTCATTTACAGCCAGTTTCATCCTTTCCTCCGTTTTCCTTCTATCATTTTTGTAGCAAAACAGAAAACATACTCAGTTAAATTCTTACAAACCAGATGATTTACCGGTTATACATACAGCAGCTTAAAATCATAGGTTCCATCAAAAAATTTTAATTAATAATAATATTACAAAAACCCCTTACACCCTGATGTTCTTATTGTAATACAGTGATTCCGGTTGTCAAGTATTACCAATAAAAGCTGTTGAACTTTAGGCGATAGTTTTTTACGATGTAAATAATGGATAGTTATTTATGGGCACTGGGTCTCTCTCAGAGCGCCTCGCAGAAAATAAGACCTCTTCAATACTCTCTTTGGCAAAAGAGCAATGATATAGGTGCAATTGCCCTCTTACCTTTAATCCCTTTGTTTTGGACAAAAACTATTTCTGTTAGTTTTGAGCAATTTAAAGTTCCTTCTCTTCCCGAACAGATCTCTTTTGATAAGGTCTCTCAATTTAATGATTTTCTCTATTTAGACAGCTATAACAAATTGTGGGTTGAAAAAAGGGATGGGCTAATTTTAAAGTTAAAAGAGTATTCAGAAGAAGTTGTAACAGAAAATTCACCTTTTTTCACTTATCCTGCCATCTTATTAGGAAAAGGGGAGAAAGAGTCTTTAGAATTTGAAACTATTGATAACAATGATTGGAGATTGTTGCTTCTTAACTGCCAATATAGAACGATAAACTCGAGAATTATTCACTTTAATTATAGAATTGAGAACAGCAGACATTTGATATAAAAGTTAAACCTTTTTAGAGACCGATTCTCTCTATCAGAGCAAACGTAAGAGCAAAGTTTTGTTCTTTTACTACCCCTTTTGAAATTAAGTCATGAATTTTTTCAACAGCCATTTTATCCATGTCCTTTAAAAGTTGTTCCATTGTGGTCAATTGTGGAGAAATATAATAAAAAATTTTAACTTCTGAAGCAGCCATCATCTCTGGGTTTTTAACAACTGCTCCAAAAAGCACTTTCTAATAAATAATTTTTTCTTCTATCTAGCCACAAAAGCTTAAAACCCTGCACTGCTTTTTATATAGCTACGGGCTTTTAAAGCATATTCCAGCGGATTGGCTTTTGCGGGATCCTGTTCGGCTTCAACTACCATCCAACCATGGTAATCAATACTTTCTAAAAATTTAAATATTGGAACAAAGTCAATCATTCCGTCACCCGGTACGGTAAAAACACCTTCTCTGATTGAATCTAGAAAACTCAAGTCTTCTTTTTTTACTTTTTCAAAAACGTTTTTGCGTAAATCTTTTAGGTGAACGTGTCCAATTCGATTTCCGT
>Ga0172382_10005043_pt1 | contig 19877 bp, 13 predicted proteins | sample Leawel138RmetaG_FD_122245 | JGI IMG/M metagenome (GOLD analysis project Ga0172382, IMG submission 122245) | Leachate microbial communities from a municipal landfill in Southern Ontario, Canada - Leachate well 138R metaG | ecosystem: Engineered > Solid waste > Landfill > Unclassified | place... | reverse complement strand
TGGCTTGATCGTCAAAAAAAACAGGGATGGTGCCCGAAGCTTCGACCTGCTCCTGACCGGCGAATCGCAGGTGGAGGAGTTCGGCAGTGCCCTGTTTATGGTCAAAATCTATCTGCCCGCCTCCGGGGTGCTGAGTAATCTGCGGTTGAATCTCAAAAATGCCGCAGGTGAACATTACGTCTTCGAACAGACGCTTTCCGACCAGTCCAGCGGCTGGCAGACGGTCGCATTTCCAACCGACGGTGCGCTGCGCAGTCCCTTGCGCAAAGGCGGCCCCGATTCCAATGCCGACTCACACTTTCCGCTGCGCTTGCATTCGCTGGCGGGTGACTTCCGCACACAAGAAAATGCGGAGGCCTGGATTGCCTTCGATAAGCTCGAGTGGGCCTATCTGCCTGCGCGCTTGAAGATCGAGTTTGTGGCCGGCAATGAGATCAACGTTGTCGATGCCGCCCGGGAACAAACTCTCGGCTGGCGCATCAGGAATCCCCGCAGTGAGGCTGTGACAGCATCTCTGAAGTATATGATCAGGGACGTTCAGGGACAAACAGTCGCGTCTGATAGTCTGCCGCTCAACATTCAGCCGAAATCCGAAGTTTTCGTGCCCCTGCCAGCTCCGGAAAAACTCGGCATCTACTACGTTGAGACAAGCTGCCGGGAAGAAGACGCCGCCGGCCCCGCCAGTGTCGGCAACTACCGTTTTGCCTCGATCGTGCCGGCCGGACACCGCAGCCGCAAAAAGGATGATTTCATTTTTGGTGTCTGTTCACACTCGCAGTGGAAAACTCCTGCAGAGCAAAAACTGCATGCCCTGGCGGCCTCGCTGTGCGGCGTCAATGTGCTGCGCGAGGACTTCCTGTGGGAGCGTATGGAGCCGCGAGAGGGCGAGTGGAACTTCGCCTTTTTCGACAGCGTCTTGAACACCTTCAAAGAACGTGGCATCGAAGTGGCGCCCCTCTACTGCTACCGCCCCGACTGGGCTATCGCCAAAGACTGGAAGCCGCTCAATCCGAAGTCCGAGCGCGGCAAACGGCCGGACTATCAGCACTGGGCCAACTTTGTGCGCGTGGTCGTCAACCGCTACCGGGACTCACTCAACTTTGTCGAAGTCTGGAATGAGCCGGATCTGATGGGTTATGCCAACTTCCCGGTCGAAGAATATATCGAGATGATGAGGATCGCCTACGGCGAAACAAAGAAAATCGCACCGGAGATCACAGTGCTGACCGGTGGTTTCACCATGATGCCGCCTTTTTACAACATGGTCGATCCGAACCACATGGAGAAAACTCTGACGCTCGGCAAGGACTTTTACGACATCCAGGCTTTTCATGTCCACGGCCCGTATCTGCACTACAAAAATCATGTCGAACAGATGCTGGCCCTGCGGCAGCGGCTGCATGTCGAGTCGCCCTGGTGGGCCAACGAAACCGCCATCACGGCGACCGGATTCGGCGAATATCTGCAAGCCGTGACGCTGATACAAAAACTGGTTTTCACCTGGGCGCGCGGAGCCATGGGCTACAACTGGTTTTCGCTCTACAATGCCGGCAGCAATCCCGATTACGGCGAACACAACTTCGGGCTGCTGACACGCGAGCTGCACCCCAAGGCCGCCTTCTGCACCTACAACACGACCGCCCGTCTGCTGGCCGGTGGCCGGTATCTGTGTGACCTGAATCTCGGCGGCGAACTGGATGCGTTTCTTTTCAGAGCCGAAGATGGCAGCTATCTGGTGGTCTGCTGGTCCAACAACACCACCCTGCAATATCCGGCGGTCTTGAGAAACGTCAAACAGGCGGTCGCTGTGATCGACATGTTCGGCAACGAAAGCAGGCTTGAGCCGTCCAGCGGAGCCGTCTTTCTCGAAGTCGGCGCGGAACCGGTTTTCATCAGGATTTCCGGTCAGGAGGTCGAGCCTGTCGCGGGTATCCCGCCGGTCGAGTTCCCGCGGCAGGTCGAGCTGACCCTCAACAGAGAAGAAACGATCAGACTACCGGTTCATAATCCCTTTGATGCGTCTGTCCGGGTCGCGGTGGCACTCGAATTGCCGCCGGGAATGGCGACGGCCACACCTGTGATTGAAAGGCCGCTGGCATCCGGCGAATCCGCTGAGTTGCAATTTGTCTGTGTGGTCGATCCCTCCTTCCGCTCTTTCGGCAGGCAGAAGCAGTCGCTCAAAGTTCAGGCAAACTTTGCCGATGTCTGGTCGAAGACGGTCAATGTCAGGATATTGTCGGCCACTGCGATTGCCAGATCAGGGTTTCCCGCAGAGCCGCAACTGGAGCTCGACAATATTGCGCAGCACACCACGCTGATTCCCAACGCGCCCGATCTGTCAAAATACCAGTGGTCTGGCCCGCAGGATCTCAGTGCCAAAGTCTGGCTGGCGTATAACTCCGATTCCCTGTTGCTGAAGGTCGAAGTTACCGACGACCGGCATGTGCAGCGGCATCAGGGCGTCGATCTCTTCAATTCCGATTCGATCCAGATTGCCATCCAGCCGCCCGGGACGGCGGATTTCTGGGAAATCGGCGTGGCCTGCGGCAGAGAGGGAGAGAGTCTGAGCCACATCTGGTTGACCCCGAAAGGGCTCGACAAGGCCGCACTCGAAAAGAGGCTGACTTTTGAGACACGGCGGGACGAACAACGCAAAGTTACCACCTATCTCGTGACGGCTCCCCTCCGGGAACTGGGTCTGACGGATGCCCTCAAGGGGCGGCAGGTCGGGTTCAACATTCTGGTCAACGACAACGACGACGAGGTGCGCGAGGGATACCTGGAATTTTCGCCGGGACTCGGCGCGACAAAGGACGCGTCGTATTTCCTGCGCATGCAGTTTGAAGAGGCCACGCGCGGGCGCTAGCCCGGTACAGCCGACGCTGCTCTTTTGACTGTCATCAGCCGAACTGACGGCTGCTCAGGGCACGGTCGATATCCGGCACGGCGGCGAGCAGGCTGCGGGTATAGGCCTGTTGCGGGTTGCTGAAGAGGTCGGCTGTAGCGCCGCTTTCGACAATTTTTCCCTGATTCATGACATGCGCCACAGGACAGAGCACCCGCACCACCGCCAGATCGTGGGCGATAAAGAGTAGCGTCAGGTGCAGTTCGCGGCGCAGACGGTCGAGCAGACGGATGATCTGGGCCTGAACGGCGACATCGAGTGCCGAGACAGGTTCGTCCGCGATCAGCAGCCGCGGTTTCATGGCGAGCGCGCGGGCGAGGGCGATGCGCTGGCGTTGGCCGCCGCTCAGTTCGTGCGGATACTGTTCGGCCAGACGCGGCGGCAGCTCCACCAGATCGAGCAGTTCGATCAGGCGATTCCTTCGGCTCTCGGGCGTGGGAAAGGCATCGCGCCGCTGCACGGCCAGCACCTCGACAATCGCATCGCCGGCCGTCTGGCGCGGGTTGAGCGAGCCGAGCGTATCCTGAAAAACCATCTGCACCTCGCGCCGGTATCTGAGCCAGCCAGGGTGGTCGAGAGCAGTGACTTCCTGACCGGCGTAGCGGATCGAACCGGCGGTGGGAGCCACGAGACCGACGATGGCACGCGCGAGCGAGGATTTGCCGCAACCGCTTTCGCCGACGATACCGATCGCCGCGCCCTCCGGCACAGTCAGCGAGACCCCATCGACGGCGGCCCGGGCGTTGCCCTTGCGGTTGGCATAACGGATCGTGAGATCAGATACTTCCAGCAGCGGGGCCGGTGCGTCGGAGGAGAGATTGTGGTCGTCAGTGGACACGGAAAGCGGGATGGATAAGTCCGATCCGGCTGGGGTTGTGGCAGAGTCAGGACTCTGCCACAACTTGCCGGCATCAGAGATCGGCGTGTTTGGCGGCGATGGTGGCAGCCAGTTCGTCGAGGGCCTTGAACGAGTCCTCGCGCGGCAGTCCCTTGCAGAGAACCGTACCCAGCACATCGACCTTGAGGCTCGGGATCAGGCCGGCAATCTGCTCGACGGCTTTGGTATTCCAGCCGTAGGAGCCGATAATGGCGGCGTATTTGAGCTTCGGCTTGAGGGCGTTGGCGAGGTGGGTGGCGGAATAGACCACCGGGTGCGGGCCGATGTGCACCGTGGGCGTGCCGATGACGATCGTGGCGGCATCGACCAGCGACATGGCGAGCTTGCCGATATCGGTCACGGAAAGGTTGAACTTTTCGACCTTCACACCACGCTCGGCGAGGGCCGCGACGAGATAATCGACCATCAGCTCGGTGCTGCCGTGCATCGAGATGTAGGGAATAACGACCGTGTTGCCGACCTTGTCGGAGGTCCAGTCTTCGTAGGCCGAAATGATCACTTCCGGCTGTTCGAAGATCGGGCCGTGGCTCGGGGCGACCATACAGAAATCGAGATCGCGCAGGCGTTTGAGGTGCCCCTGGATGCTGCGGCGGAAGGGCATCATGATTTCGGCATAATAGCGCTTAGCCGCTTCGATGACATAGGCATTGTCGCCGGCGAAGAGGTCGGTTGTGGCAATGTGCGAACCGAGGAAGTCGCAGGAGAAGAGGATGCGGTCTTCGGGCAGGTGCGTGACCATTGTCTCGGGCCAGTGGACCCAGGGCATGTGGTAGAATTTGAGCGTCTTGCCACCCAGTGAGAGACTTTCGCCATCGGCGACGGCCTGGATGCGCTCCTCGGGGAGATCGAGATGATCGATCAGGAGGGGTTTAGCCTTGGTCGAGCAGATGACAATCGCTTCGGGGTACCACTTGACGATCTCGGCGATAGCGCCGGAGTGATCCTGCTCGGCATGCTGCGAGACAATGTAGTCGATGCGCGGAACACTGGCGAGCTGGCGCCGGATGATATCGAGCATGGCCGGATCGACGGCATCGATCAGGGCGACCTTGTCAGTGCCTTCGACCAGATAGGCGTTGTAGCTCGTGCCATCCGGCAGGGGAATCAGCGAGTCAAACAGGCGGCGGTTCCAGTCGATGGCTCCGAGCCATTTGACTCCGTCACAGATTGGGCGTAATTGCATGATAGTTCCTTTGTTTTGTTTCGTTGTGCTGGAGAGACATACCGCCTCTGGTTGCCGTAGTCTGGCATTTTCAGCGGTATTAGTCGAGAGACTCTTCCAGTTTGAGAGTGGAGGGGAAGAGGATGTTGTTTTCGGGCTGGGCGACGACGAGAGCGCACAGGATTTGATCGGGATCCAGTTTCATGGTACTTTCTCCTCTGTGGTTCGGGCCAGCTCGACCCAGATGGCATCGTCGCGCAACTGGTGCCGGTAAATCTGAAGGGGCGGGACATCGGGGTTGTCGCCGAGACCTGTCGAGGTGTCGAATGAATAGCCGTGCAGCGGACAGACCAGCCGTCCGCCCGCCCAGGTACCATCGACCAGCGGACCGCGCTCGTGCGGACAGAGTGCCGCCGTCGCCAGCCAGGAGCCGTCGCGATGGTGGAAGACGGCGATCGGGAGTCCGGCGATATCGTAGCGGCGTGAGGCGCCGGGGGGAATTTCCGTGACTGCTGCAATCCGGATCAGACCGTCGGCAGCACTGGCGGAATTCTCGCCCGAACCGCGGTCGCTCTCAAAGTCGGCCGTCGGTGACTGCCAGGGATCGACGATATTTTCGAGTGCCTGGGCAAGGCGTGCCTCCAGTTCGGCCAGATCTTCGGCCGGGGCATGCAGAATCGCATCGACGACCGGCTTGAGACCGACACGTTCAATAAAATGAGCCGTTCGCTCGCCGTACTTGGCATTGCGGCGATAGTACTCGAAAAAGCGGTCGGCCAGTTGGATAACCTCTTCGTCAGTTTTGACCTGGGCGATTTTGTGCGCCACATAAACTTTGGCACCGCCGTTACCGCCGACAAAGATATCCCAGCCGTCCTCGACTGCGACGATGCCGAAGTCCTTGATAGTCGATTCGGCACAGTTGCGCGGACAGCCCGAGACACCCATTTTGAGTTTGGCGGGCGACATCAGGCCACGGTAGCGCCTGCCGAGTCTCTCGCCGAGCGAAAGCGAATCCATCAGACCAAAACGGCAGAAAGTTTTGCCGACGCAGGACTTGCAGGCACGGAACCCCTTGGTATAGGCAAAGCCGCAGGCCATGTGCAGTTCATCCCAGACTTTGGGCAGGTCTTCCTTGGCGATCGAGTAGATGCCGATCCGGTCGGCCCCCGTGACCTTGATGCGGGCGTTGTAACGGTCGGCCACATCGGCGATGGCACGCAGGTGTTTACTGCTGGCGACTCCGCCGGGGATGTCGGGGATGACGCTGAAGCGGCCGTCTTTCTGGATATTGCCGCCGTAGCGGTCGTTGGCGGTACGGGCATCGTTTTCGAGCGTATGCTGCGAGAGCCAGAGGTAGTTGAGCAGATAGTCGAGCCCGATGCGCGTGGCGGAATCATCCACGGCGTTGGGCACGGCCTGCAGCACGGCCGAAACCGAGCGCAGGTTGTTGGTCAGGATAAACTGCGAGAGCTCTTCGCGGTTGAGCGCCACGCCGGGCACATAGTAGTTTTCGGCCGGATCGACACGTAGCTCGCCCACTTCGGCGATCAGCAGCGACTTGAGCTTGTTTTTACAGTTGCCGCAGCCGGTGCCGGCCTTGGTACTGCGCATGACCTTGAAAAGCGTGTCATTGCCGTTGCGGATTGCGCCGCGAATCTGGGCGGCCGAGATGCCGTTACAGTCGCAGATGCGTGCTTCATCGGGAATGCCGCTGCCGTCGAGGATGGCATCGCCGGCCGTGGCACCGGGGAAGAGCAGGTCGGCCCGGCGTCCGGGTGCCGGCAGGCGGGCGGTATAGTGCAGTTCGATCGATTCAGCGTTGAGATCCTCACCGACCAGTACAGCACCCTGCAGGAAGCCGTCCCGCAGAATCAGTTGTTTGAAAACCGCGCCGGAGGGGTCGCTGTAAGAGACAACCTCGTCGCCGGGTTCGGGTTTGAAGCGCCCCATACTGAGCACGGGGATATCGGATTTGAGACGGGTAGGGGCCGGGGGCGAAGGCTGGAAGGTTGTGCCCCTTCCGCAGAGCACCTCCGCCAGAGTGCGTGCCTGTTCATAGACCGGTGCCACCAGACCCCAGGTCTGACCCTTGAACTCGATACATTCGCCACAGGCATAGATATGCGGATCGCTCGTCTGGAGCCGGTCGTTGACGGCGATGCCGCGGTTGAAAACCAGTCCGGCAGCCTCGGCCAGATCCTTGTTGGGGCGGATGCCGCAGTTGAAAAAGACAGCTTCGGTTTCGATTGAGGCGCCGTCCTTGAAACGGGCGCGTTCGACTCCGGCGGTGGTGCCGAGCAGCTCGGTCACATAGGTACCCATGACAAAGCGGATGCCCAGATCTTCCAGATGATGCTGAAGAAAGTGACCGGCCTCCTCAGGCAGTTGCAGCTCCATCAGCGAGGGCATCAGGTGTGAAACGGTCACACGTTTGCCGAGCAGGCGCAGCATTAGGGCCAGTTCGATGCCGAGCAGACCGCCTCCCAGCACCATGACGGCACTGCGATCCTTGAGAAAGTGGCGGATGCTCTCGACATCGCGCAGTTTGCGCAGCGTGAAAACACCCGGCAGGTCGAGACCGTCCATCGGAGGAATGAAGGGGTGGGCACCGGTGGCCAGAACGAGCTTGTCGTAGGGAATCAGGCGTCCGTCAGCCAGCTCGACCTGTCCGGCTTCGCGGTGGATGGCCTTGGCGGCTGTACCCAGCAGTGCCTCGACCCCGTGATCGTCGTACCATTGCAGGTCGTTGATGAAAAAATCCGGCAGATTGGGCTCCCTCAGCTTACCGACCAGTTTGATCCGGTTGTAGTTGCCGCAGGGTTCGTCGCCGATCATCGTCACCTTGTGACCGTGGTCACAGTTGGCAACCAGCTCTTCGACCAGTTTGCCGCCTGCCATGCCGTTGCCGAGAATTACCAGATTTGAAGCGTTACCCGTCATTTCGAATTACCTTTGTCTGGTATGGGATCACTGCGCTCGGCGATCAGGTGATAAGAGCCGGCCAGCACGACCGCGCCTCCGACGATATTGCCCAGTGAAACCCAGAGCAGGTTGTAGAAGAGGCCGGACCAGCTCACGTCTACACCCACCTTGGCCAGCACACCGACTCCCAGCAGGGACATGTTGGCGACGCTGTGTTCGAAGCCGGAGCCGATAAAAGCGAAGAGGCAGAGACAGATCAGCAGGATTTTGGCGGCATCCGATCCGGTGCGGCCCGAGGTCCAGAGGGCCAGGCAGACGAGGATATTGCAGAGGAGGCCACTGACGAACAGCACACTGGCCGGCGCACCCATTTTGGCGCTCGCAATGGCGTGCACCAGCAGATCGGCGTGGGCGAGACTGCCGGCATAGACCACGGCCGCCGCCAGCGCCAGCGAGCCGGCCAGGTTGCCGAGCCAGGAGACCAGCCAGACACGCAGCAGGTCGCCGAAACTGACCGCCCGCCGCAGCCAGCCGAGTGTCATGTACATGGTGTTGCCGGTGAAGAGTTCCGAGCCGGCGAAGACCACCAGAGTCAGGGCAATGCCGAACGAGGCCCCCATGACCAGCTTGAGCGCCGGATGACCGGCCGACTTGAGCGGGCTGCCGATGGCATAGATCAGGACGATGCCGAGCCCGATATAGAGCCCTGCCAACATGGAAGAGATGAAATAGCCGGCGGGGTTGGCTCGTAAAAAATTGCGCTTCCGCACAGCTACGCTTACGGCATTACTAACAGAATCCTCATACATGGAAAGCCTCACTGACTCACGGGAACCTCTGTTTCCGAAATGCCTACTGATCTTATAGACTTAAATGAAGAACGTCAAGCAGCGCAATTTTAACCCTCCGCCCGGTACAATAAGAATTGCTGGTTGCCATTGTGGGGTCTCTCGGCTTATGATGTTTCGCATGTCCTGCCGTTGGTCGGCGGGAGACATTTTATGCCATGTCTTATACTGTTATAGCCCGCAAGTGGCGTCCCCAGACGTTTGAAGATGTCGTGGGGCAGGATCATGTCGTGCGCACGTTGCGTAATGCCATCCGGCAGCAGCGGATTGCGCAAGCTTACCTTTTTGTCGGTCCGCGCGGGATCGGCAAGACGACTCTCGCACGTATCTTTGCCAAGGCGCTCAACTGTGTCGAAGGGCCTACCGAGAATCCCTGTGGTGTTTGTGATCCCTGCCGCGAAATTGCGGCCGGCAACTCGTTTGATGTCTCGGAAATCGACGGTGCCTCCAACAACAAGGTTGAGGACATCCACGCCATCCGCGACGGCATCCAATATGCTCCGGTCAACGGCAAGTTTCGCATCTGCTACATCGACGAAGTACACATGCTCTCGCAGTCGGCTTTCAATGCCCTGCTCAAGACGCTCGAAGAGCCGCCCGCCCACGCCAAGTTTCTCTTTGCCACGACTGAGGTGGAAAAAATTCCGGCGACGGTCATCTCACGCTGTCAGCGTTTCGATCTCAAGCGTATTTCCGTAGCACTGATCTCGGAACGGTTGCGCATGATCGCCGCCGACGAGAAGATCGAAGTCAGCGATGATGCCCTGCTGGCGATTGCACGTGGTGCCGAGGGTGGCATGCGCGATGCCCAGTCGGCGCTCGACCAGTTGATCGCCTTCACCGGTGCGCACATTGAAGAAGATGACGTACTCAACGTCTTCGGGCTGGTGGCGCGCAAGACGCTCGAAGCCCTGGTGCTGGCGATTCTGCGCGGCGATGTGCCGAACGTGCTCAAGCTGGTCGATGAACTCGATCATGCCGGCAAGGATTTGCGGCGGCTGACAGTCGAGCTGATCAACCACTTCCGCAATCTGCTGGTGTACCTGCATCTCCAGGGTAAGACGGACAGTCTTGACCTGACCGAGGCGCAGGAGGCGACCCTCAAGGTGCAGGCTCCCGAAGCTCAGGCTCCGGCCGTCCTGCAGATACTCGAAATCCTGATCGATCTCGACGGTCGTCTGCGGCTGGCACTCTCGCGCCGCACGCTGCTCGAGACGGCGTTGATCCGTGCTGCAAGAGCGGCGCGTGTCGTATCGCTCGAGGAAATTCTGCGACGTCTGAACGAGCTCCAGAAACAGGGTGGGGGAGCAGTGGCACCTGCCGGGACGATAGCGCCCCCGGCAGCCGCCAGTGCGCCGCCCCCGGCAGCCTCCGCCGCCGCTTCGCGATCCGCCGCCGCGCCGGCCCCGCTGGCATCCGCACCCGCCGGTGCTGCCACACAAGCGGCGGCGACGCAGGTTCGCGAGTCGAGTCCGGCCGACAGCGCCACTACAGCTTCCAGCCAACCACCCCCCAATCATGAAATTGCCGCACGTCCGGCTGTTCAGCGGGTCGCCGAGGCCCTCGGGGGCAAGATCGTAGACATTCAATAACACTACCTGAAGAAGAGAGAAAACCATGGGTAAGAACCTGTTCCAGATGGCCAGGCAGACGATGGAAATGCGTAGTCAGATGAAGAAAATCCAGCGTGAGCTGGAGCAGAAGACAGCCGAGTACAGCAATGCCGGGGTGACAATTGTCGTCCGTGGCGACATGACCGTCGCCTCAATCAAGATCGATCCCGAAGTCGTCGACATCACGCGTCTCGACAAGCTCGAGCGCACACTCGTGGAAAACAGCAACAAGGCCGGCAAGCTTGCCAAAGACATGGCCAGCGAACAGATGGCGCAGATTGCCAAGAGCGCAGGACTCGACGGCCTGCTGGGCGGCATGGGCTGATTTCGCTGTTGCAAACCGCTTGCCGCCAGGGCGGGTGTCCGGTTTGTGTGCTCTCATGACAAACGCATTCGAAAACCTCTCGCGTCAGCTTTCCCGTCTGCCCGGCCTCGGGCGCAAGTCGGCCGAGCGGGCGGCGCTGGGGCTGGTGCGTCAGTCCAACGGCCTGCTCGATTCTCTGCTTGAGGCTCTGCAGCAGGCGCGGGACGAGGTGCGACTCTGTCGCCTCTGCGGTGCCGTGACGAGTGTCGGGCAGGATCCCTGCCGTCTCTGCACCGATGTCACGCGCGACGATTCGCTGCTCTGTGTCGTTGAGGAGCCGGGCGACATTCTCGCCATGGAGCGCTCGGGTGGTTACCGCGGGCGTTACCATGCGCTGCTGGGCAAGCTTTCGGCGGCGCGTGCCGCCGGTCCGAGCGACCTGCGCATGCGCGAACTCTCCACCCGACTGGTCGGGAGTCCGGTACGCGAGGTGATCATCGCCATCAGTACCGACATGGAGGGCGACGCCACCGCCGCCTATATCGCCGAACTGCTGCGCGGCACTTCGGTTGCGCTGACAAGGCTGGCCTTCGGCCTCCCCGCCGACAGCGGAGTAGGCTATTCCGATGCCCTGACGCTCAAACGTGCCCTCAACGGACGCCAGAAGGTCTGATTGGGCTTTTCAAATCAACCAAAATCACGCATAATAATCGCCATGCAACTGCTGAAAGAACTGACAAAAGGTATTTTTCGCGAAAACCCCACCTTCCGCCTCGTGCTGGGCATGTGTCCCACCCTGGCGACGACGACATCGCTGGAGAACGGTCTCGGCATGGGCGTCGCCACCGCCTTTGTACTGGTCTGCTCGAACGTGGTCATTTCGGCCATCCGCAAACTGGTGCCGGACATGGTGCGGATTCCCTGCTACATCGTGGTGATCGCGGCTTTTGTGACGGTGCTCGAGATGCTGATGCAGGCCTTTGTGCCGGCACTCTACAAGAGCCTCGGCATCTTCATTCCGCTGATCGTCGTCAACTGCATCATCCTCGGCCGAGCCGAAGCTTTCGCCGCCAAAAACGGCGTGGTCGCCAGTGCGGCCGATGGTCTCGGCATGGGGATCGGCTTTACGCTGGCTCTGGCGTTGATCGCGACGGTGCGTCAGGCTGTCGGCTCTGTCGCGCTGCTGGCCGTTCTGCCTCCGGGCGGATTTATCATTCTCGGCATGTTGCTGGCTGTCATCAACGCCATCCAGAACCGTGCCGCCCGCCGCCGTGGCGCGCCCGCACCTGCGCCCATCGTGCTCGACTGCCGCCATTGCGCCATCTGCAAAATCGGCGAATAGAAGAGACGGCGAGTGAAGTTGCTGATCCAGCGCGTGTCACATGCTTCGGTCACGGTCGATGGCGCGACAGTCGGTGCGATCGGTGAGGGGTTGCTGGCGCTGGCGGGCTGTCGGCGGGGCGACGATGAACGCGATGTCGCCTGGCTGGCCCAGAAATTGATCGACCTGCGCATCTTCCGCGACGCGCAGGATCGCATGAACCGTTCGCTGGCCGATATCGGCGGCGCGGTGCTGGTGGTTTCGCAGTTCACCCTCTATGCCGATACCCGCAAGGGCAACCGCCCCGGTTTTGACCTGGCCGGCGATCCGGCCGCCGCCGAAGCCCTCTGCCGGCAGTTGATCGACCTACTGCACGAGAAACTCGGCTCCGAACGTGTCGCGACCGGAGTTTTCGGAGCCGATATGAAGGTCAGTCTCTGCAACGACGGCCCCGTGACCATCGAACTCTGCAGCGACAACAAATTTCCCAAAAACAGCGCCTGAGGCGCACCGCCCTGTCGAGAGTCGCATGATCATACAAGCCAAAGCCTTCGCCCGCGCCGCCCTGATTGGTAATCCGTCGGATGGTTATTTCGGCAAAACGATTGCCTTCACTTTTGACAATTTCTGCGCCAGGGTGACGCTCTACGAATCGCCCGAACTCGAAATCCAGCCCAACCGCCGCGATGCGTCGGTCTTCGAGAATCTCGATGCACTGGCCGATGATGTACGCCTCTTCGGTTACTACGGCGGCATTCGTCTACTCAAGGCGGCGATCAAGAGTTTTCACGATTACTGTCACAACAACGGCATCGTACACCACAATCGCAACTTCACCATCCGTTACGAGTCCAACATCCCCAACCTCGTCGGCCTGGCCGGTTCGAGTGCCATCATCACGGCCTGCTTCCGGGCTCTGCTGAGCTTCTACGGCGTCACCATTCCCAAACCCGAGCTGGCCAACATTGTGCTCTCGGTCGAGCGCAAGGAACTCGGTATTGCCGCCGGCCTGCAGGATCGCGTCATTCAGGTTTACGAGGGTGTCGTCTGTATGGACTTCGACCGCGAACTGCTCGAACGGCAAGGTTACGGCCGCTATAGCGAGCTGGATCCTTCGCTGCTGCCGCCGCTCTACATCGCCTACCGGACCGATCTGTCCGAGGTTTCTGATGTCTTCCACAACAATATCCGCGAACGTTTCGAGCGTGGCGATCCCGAGGTTGTCGGTGCCATGCGCTACTGGGCCGACCTGACCGATCAGGTGATGAATTGTCTGACCGAAAAGCGACCGCTCGAGGTCGGACCGCTGATGGATTTGAACTTCGACAAACGAGCCGCGATCTACAAATTGAGCGAAGGCAATCTGCGCATGGTTCGCATAGCACGCGAATGTGGCGTCAGCGCCAAGTTCACCGGCTCAGGCGGAGCCATCGTCGGGGTCTGTCCGTCACCCGCAGTTTTCGAGCGGCTCAAGCAACGCATGGCCGAGTATCAGATCGCCGTCATTTGCCCCAACATCGTCAAAGTCCACGGCTGAAGTGCTAGCTCCTGTTAGCTCCCGCCCGTTGGGGCTACAGAATGCCCTTTGACATGATACGTTTACATGATGTATGATGCGGGGCATGAGAACCGTGTCTACCATCGTTACAGAGCGCGGTCAGGTATCAATTCCTGCTGCCGTGCGCAAGCGCATGAAGTTAGTCCCGGGTATGCGTGTTTCATGGACAGTTACCAGCGACAATAACTGCATTGTAGCTCCGGAAAATACGCAAAAAAAAAAGACGTGGAGCTCGTGCCATGCAAAGAACGAGGCAACATTATGAAACAACTCAGATATCTGGCTCTGATCGGCGCACTCACGACGCTGACCGCGCGGGCTGAGGGGCTCGAAGACACCATCTGGATCGAGGGGGAGAACACGGTTTCCGCCAACCTCCCGCCCAAGATCAGCGGCTGGGGCAACAAAGAGCTTCTCTCGGAGGAGAAGTGGCTGCACTACAGCATCGACGCCGACAAGGTGGATGCCGAGGTACCCGAGGAGGGCATCCTGCTGCAGTATGCGTTCGACGTGGCCAAGGCCGCGTCCCACGAGATCTGGGGCCGCATCGGCTTCGAGAACGTGCGCGCACCGTTCGATTGGCGCGTGGACGGCGGGGAATGGCAGCGGGTGGCCTCCGATGTCCTGACGCTGGATCTGATGCCGATCGATTTTTTCTGCGAAGTCGCCTGGTACCGCTTCGGTGAACTGACGTTGGCCGCCGGAAGCCACACGCTCGACCTGCGCCTGGTGAGCGTCAAGGACGCTAAGGGGAAGACAGGACGCCTGATCTTCGCCGTGGACGCTTTCTGCATTTCGACGACCCCGTTCTTGCCCAACGGCAGACACAAGCCGGGAGAGGAATGGCGCACGGACAAAGACCTGGCCGCGGCGCAGCAGGTCTTCGTGCTGCCGGAGCCTGAGTCCCCGGAGGCGCGATCCTCCGTGAAGCTCGCGGGTGTCTGGGAAATCTGCCGCAACGACGAGCTGCTGCCGCCCGCCGACATCGCCCAGCCGATGAAGGACTTCCCCGCGCAGCCCTTCTGGACGGCTATCGACGTTCCCGGAGACCGCAATACGCTACGCCCCGACCTCCTGCTCGCGCACCGGCTGTGGTACCGCACGAAGATCGAGGTGCCGGCATCGCAGATCGGACGCTCCTTTTTCCTGAGTTTCCCCCAGAACAACTTGAACACCACCGTGTTCGTCAACGGGAACTACTGCGGCTTCTTCAAGCATCCCGTCGCAGCCTTCGACATCGACGTGACCGCCGCCATCAAGCCGGGTGTCAACGACGTGTGGGTCGGCATCCGGGACGCGTGGTACGGCTACTCGACGAATCCGACCAATCCCCTGAAGCTGCGCAGCAAGTTCAAGCTGCCGGTCTCCGTCGTCACACGCAACTTCCAGGACCTGGCCTATCCGATCTGGAACCATCCGCAGTCCGGCATCCTCCAGACGCCCACCTTCACTGCGGCCGGCGGTCCGGTCTATGCCTCGGACGTGTTCGTCAAGCCCTCCGTGAGCCGCAAGACGCTCGGGGTCGAGATCACCCTCGCCAACACCTCCGCCTCCGTCGCGAGCGGTGAAGTCCGCTGGTCGGCGATCCATGCCAGGGACGAGTCCGACATGAAGACGTTCCCGGCCCAGACTTTCGAGCTGGCTGCGGGCGAGACGCGCATGCTGGACCTTGCCGACCCGTGGGACAATCCCAGGCTCTGGTGGCCCGATGAGCCGAACCTGTACCTGCTGCGGTGCGATGTCGTCGTCGGCGGCAGGGTGGTGGATCGCTCCGACACGCGCTTCGGCTTCCGCGAATGGGGCTGGGAGGGCAGGGATTTCACGCTCAACGGCATCGTCTGGCATGGCTGGGCGGACTGCTTCCGCCAGTCGACGCCGCAAGACTGGCTGGACTTCTACCGTGCGAAGAACCAGACTATGATGCGCTTCTGGGGCACCACGTGGATGGGCATGGCACCGCGCGACGCGCTGGACTTCTTCGACGAGAACGGTGTCGTCTGCCGCCGTTCCGGCACGTTGGACGGCGAGCGCCACGGCTACAACGTGGTCGAGAACGATCCCGACCTGAAGACGGAATCGCCGATCAAGATGGACTTGATGCGCAACTGGCTCGAACAGATGGTGGCGCAGGTCAAGGGGGAGCGCAACCATCCCTCCGTCATGATCTGGTCGCTGGAGAACGAGTTCCTCTACATCAACTCGTACAACCTGTATCGTAAGCACCTCGACGAGATCGAGGCGCAGGTGACCAGGACCTCCGAGGCCGTGAGGCAGGCCGACCCCACGCGGCCGACGATGGTGGACGGCGGCGGGGCGACTCGAGCCCAGACGCTGCCGGTGCATGGCGACCACTACGTCGCCAGCTCGCCGATGAAATACCCTGACCTCGCCTACGAGGCCAACACGACGGCGGGCGGCCGCGACTGGTGGATCTGGGACGAACAGCGGCCGCGTTTCCTCGGCGAGGACTTCTTCATGGCCGGCAACCACCCCGAAGTCGCCTACTTCGAGGGCGACAGCGCCTTCGCCGGCAAACCCGTCAAGGGCGTCGCCATCTGGAACCGCATGCTCCAGGAAGGCTACCGCTGGGCCGGCTATGGTGCCTGGCACTACTGGGTCGGCCAGACCGACACCGACCAGAGCCAGTACATCGCGTATGCGGCCCGCGCGGTCTTCTCGCGCGACTGGAACTGGACTTTCGCCGCCGGCACGAAGGTGCCCCGAACCTTCGCCATCTTCAACGACACGCGTCACGCCGATCCGATAACCTTCGCCTGGGAGCTGACCGTCGGAGGCAAGAAGGTGGCCGACGCCTCGAAGACGCACAAGGTCGCACCGGGAACCAAACTCGTGCTGGAGGAGAGCCTGCCGATGCCGAACTTCAAGGCCGGACGGCAGGAAGGCGAACTGACGCTCGTGCTGACGGTGGGCGGCAAGGAAGTCTTCCGGGATGTGAAGGCTGTCTCCGTCCTCGCTCCGGAGGCGCGCAAGCTGCCGGGCATCGGCGCGAAGGATCTCATCGTGTTCGATCCTCAGGGGTCAACAGCGGCGTTCCTCGCACAACAGCGCATTCCCTTCACGCGCATCGCGTCGCTCGACGAGCTGCCCGACGACGGGCGCGTGCTCGTGGTCGGGAAGGACGCGCTGGACGCCGCGGCGAGTGCCTCCAGCCGGCTGGCCGCCTACGCGGCGGGCGATCGGCGCCTGGTCGTTCTGGAGCAGACGCATCCGCTGCGCTACCAGGGCTTGCCCGCCGAGATGGCACCCGCGGAGAATCAGGGCTTCACCGCCTTCCGGGAGGATGCCGGGCATCCCGCCCTCCAGGGGCTGCTGGACAAGGACTTCTTCACATGGGGCTCGGGCGTGCCCGTTTACCGCAATGCCTACGAGAAGCCCGCCCGCGGCGCGCGCTCGCTGGTGCAGTGCGACGCCCTCCTGCGGCACACGGCGCTGGTCGAGGTTCCGGTGGCGAAGGGACTGATGCTCCTCTGCCAACTGTCCGTGGCGGAGAACCTGGAGACGAATCCCGTCGCGCGGCAGCTCCTGTTCAACCTGCTCGGGGCCGCCGCCACACATCGCCAGGAGTTCCATCCGGCGACCGCCCTGCTGGATGCGGATTCGCAACTGAAGGTTGCACTGGACGCGACCGGGCTGAAGTACAACGAGGCGGCCGACGTGCTGGAGGCTCTGGTTACCGACGCGCCCTCCATCGCGGTGGTCGCAGCCACGCCCGCTCGGCTGAAACGCCTGGCTGACAACCTGGCCCGGGTCGAAGCCTTCACGGCGGCCGGCGGCGCACTGATACTCTGCGGCGTGACACCCGACGGCCTGGCGGACTTCAACCGCATTGTCGGGTTCGACCACATGATGCGCCCCAGCCGGCGCGAACGCGTGACGCTGCCCCCCGTCCGGGACCGCCTGACCGCCGGGCTCACAGCCGGCGATGTCGTGCTGGAGTCGTCGAAGAAGATCTTCACCTGGCAAGCCGGCTGTTACCTGGTCGACGACATGTTCACCCATGTGGTTGACTACGACGAGGTGGCACCCTTCGGGACTTCGACATTCGCCTCCTACGACAACATCGTCAACGGCTTCGTCCGTGCCGATGGTTGGCCGCTGATCATCAACTTCCCGAAGAACGAGGACGATTCCCCCTACGACATTCCGATCATGCTGCCGAAGCCGCAGGAGATCACGGAATTCACCTGGCTCGGCAACTCGACCTACTGGCTCACCACCAAGCTGAAGCTGTTCTTCGACGACGACCGCGCCAATCCGCTGGAGTGGGACGTTTCCCCAGCGAATCAGAACGGAGTTTTCGCGATCGACCCGCCGCGGACGGCCACGAAGCTCACGCTCCAGCTTGCCGAATGGATGCCCGTGGCGAACAAGGCGCCCAACCTCGGTATCGACAACATCTACATCCGGGCCGCGCGGCCGGAGGCGTTCCGCGAGACCGTCAAGCCGATGCTCAACATCGGCGGCCTGATGCACTACACGAAGGGGCAGGGGAGCATCGTGCTCTGCAACCTGAACTTCAAGGCCCAGGAGGAAGTGCCGGTGAATGTCGCCAAAAAGCGTGCGATCCTGTCCACGATCCTTCGGAACCTCAAGGCGCCCTTCAGCGAGGGCCGCACCGTGGTGGCGGGCATGAACCTCACGTATCGCCCGGTCAATATCGAGAATGCCTGCAACCAGTACCGCGACGAGAAGGGCTGGTTCGGCGACAAACGCTTCAACTTCAAGGACCTGCCGACCGGCGAGCAGCGGTTGGCCGGCGTAAAGTACGACATCTACGAGATGCCCACGTCGCCTGTTCCGAACGCGATCCTGCTGGGAGGCAAGAACGTTCCCGGCCAACTCGCCGCCGAAGTGCGGGGCATCGCGGTCGGGTCCAAGGCCGACGCGCTCTTCTTCCTGCACACGGCCCGCATCGACCGCCGCCGCCGCCCGAACGAGATCAAGGATGGCAAGACGTTCGAGCTCGCCCGCTACGCCGTGAACTACGCGGACGGTGAGACGGTCGAGATCCCCGTGCTCGCCGAGATCGATGTCGAGCACTACCACCAGAAGGAGCCGGCGGTCATCCCCGGCGCTCAGCTCGCCTGGATCCTGCCCTACAAGGACACGGACCAGCAGGCTGTGGCCTACTCCAAGCAGTGGCGGAACCCGCGACCCGATGTCGTGATCCAGACGATCGACATCCTGCCCGGCAAGGACAACGCGGGCGTGCCCGCCGTGCTCGCCATCACGGCGGCGCAGGGCGAATAGGAGAAACCGTCCAGCGCTGCGAATTCAACATGGCGCTCTGCCATCCATGAGAGGCACGAAAATCGTGACTACCATTGTTACAGAGCGCCGCCTTTGCCACCATCGGGGTGATTGCAGGTTTTACATTCGGCACCAGTCGGGCAGCATTTTCACAGCGTTGCGCAGTGCCGCGCGATTGGCTTCTGCGGCGGGATCGTACCTTGCGACACAGCGGTGAAAAGCCGGCTTGTGGTTCATCTGTTCGAAATGGCAGAGCTCGTGGATGACGATATGACGCACCAGCCCGGGCGGAAGAAAGAGCAGCCGTGCGCTGAGCGAGAGGACGCGACGTGTCGAAAGGCTGCCCCAGCGTGAGCGTTGCATCCCGATGCGGATTTTGTCCGGCAAGGGCAAACCGGTGCTGTCCGCAACTTCGCGCACGAGGCCGTGAAAATGATAGCGTGCCCGTTCACGCAGATACTCTTCGAGTAGTGCGCTCACCTGTGCGAGGGTAGGGGGAGCATCGGGACGGTGAAAAATTCTGATCCGGCTTTCACCATCCGATTCATCAAAGCGCATGGACGGTTGTCGTTGCGTGAGCGCTTGCGGCCGATGGTCGGGCACATAGACCAGCGTCCATTTTTGCCCGACGGCCGGCAGGTTCAGTTCCTGCGGCAGGTCACCTTCAGCCGTATTTTGCAGGGTTGTCCAAATGCTAAAAGGGCAGTCCATGTTCCTGCACCTTGCGCTGGATTGTGCGACGCGACAGGCCGAGCTTCTCGGCGGTCAGGGTGCGGTTGCCCTCATAACGGGCGAGGGACTGTACCAGTACTTCGCGCTCGATCTCCGCGAGGGTCATGCCCTCCGGCACCACAAAAGGCCGTTCTTCAAAAGTGTCAGCACCCGCGCCCTGTTCCGCCGCGGCCTGTGCGGCGTGTGATACGCCGATCCGCAGCCCTCCGGCTTTCAGTTCCGGCGTGGGGGTCAGCAGCACGGCCGACTCGATCACGTTGCGCAACTGGCGGATATTGCCGGGCCAGTCGAAGGCTTCCAGGCGCCGATAAAACTCCGGCTCGACCGCAGCGATGCGGCG
>Ga0172382_10005042_pt1 | contig 19878 bp, 20 predicted proteins | sample Leawel138RmetaG_FD_122245 | JGI IMG/M metagenome (GOLD analysis project Ga0172382, IMG submission 122245) | Leachate microbial communities from a municipal landfill in Southern Ontario, Canada - Leachate well 138R metaG | ecosystem: Engineered > Solid waste > Landfill > Unclassified | place... | reverse complement strand
TTGAGTTGTTACGGCAGTGAAATTTGGAGCCTTGTCACCAATTAATGGCATTGAGTAAACTTTGTTTTCTGTCTGTTCCATAAAAATTAATCCTCCTTTATATTTTTTAATATCGAAATATCAATAAAATTATAGCACACTGTGTTTTTTTATCAATTAATTTGCTTAATGATTATGATGAGAATGTTCCTTGCAAGGCTCATTGGTAGAATTTAAAGTCTTTTTGATGTATTGATTGATTATATCCTCAGGTTTACCACTAACTCCAGAGATTACTTCTATACCTAAATCGTTAAGTCCTTGTATTGCCATACTACCGATACTTCCAGTAATCAAAACTTCTATATTATGTTGGTTTAAGAACTTTGGTAAGAAGTTTTTCTGATGCGGTGGGTTAATAATATTTTCCTGTTTAATAAATGACTTGTTTTCAAAAACTTCATAAATTTCAAAGTATTGACAATGGCCAAAATGATTAGCTAAAGAGTCATTAGTGATTGCTAGTGCTACTAACATAAATTTAACCTCCAAACCTTCTTCGACCTTTTCTTGATCTAAGTCTTTGTGGTTCTAAACATTGATTACAATCATCTTCACATAATATTATGTCGCCGCCATCAATAACAATGGTTTTTCCGTCAATTAGCGATTCTGCCATTTTCTTTCTCGCATCATTATAAATCCTTTGGACAGTAGTTCTTGCGACATTCATTTGTTCAGCGGCTTCTTCTTGAGTATAGTGTAGGTAATCGATTAATCTAATCGTTTCTAATTCGTCAATTCCCATATTTAATAATTCAGTATTGGACGTCTTTACACCTTTGGGCCCGTAGACTGAATATTTAGGTAATTGACACACATTTCTAGGTTTTGCTGGTCGGGGCATAATTATTGTCTCCTTGGTTATATTATAGTTTAAATATTGACATATGTCAACTTAATTAGGATTCGTTTTCTATAGTAGTTTCTTTTATTCTGGCCTTAATTTCTAAGACTATTCTTTCGTAGTAATCCTCAGTGATAATAAATTTTCTTCTAAATATTAGATAAGTTAACGCTATTAAAATTACTGGTATAATTGTAATCGAAAGTCTTAGTCCCAGTTTCATCGTATCTGTAGCTTTTTCTTTAAAAGCTGAGTCTGCTGCTTCATTAATTATCATGCTTTCTTTTCCTGTAGTTTGATCTACAACTTCATACTCCACCATTGCTAAAGCATCATATATTGCTTCTTTTCTTTCTGGTTCAATATCAAGGTTATCTAAAATGTTTTTTCTTAGAGAAATATCGTTTTTATATTCTATTTGTTCAGTAGCGCTCATTATATCAAAATAATTTTTTTGAGCCTCTAGTTGAGAAACATTTTGGCTTAAAGCATAAATACCAAAAGCAACGAGAACTAAAGTCATAATCCCTTGTTGAAAAGCGCTTGCGAGTTTAACCACAAATGGTCTTAAAGAAAATAGAATTGCTTCATTTCTTTTTCCAGTTTTAAATTCATTGTACTCAATTGTGTTAGTCATGCTGATAATAATCGTCATATACAATATAGCTTGACCCCCAAAAGCTAAGGCACCAAAAATACATACTGTGATTATATTGATTGGTATAAATTTCACATAACCCATCAATAAAAACAGTATGTAACCGATAATTATGATGATAACAGAATAATTCATCAACTTTGCTCTAGTAATCTTTCTAGCGATTTTAGCGTAAAAGCTCTGAACTAAAATCGTTACAATACCAAATGTAGCAACAAAAACTAAAACTAAAGTCCCGTTATATCCTAATTCGATATAGAAGAAGTTATAACCTAAAGCTACTAAAATTCCGCTACCTACTGTATAAAGAAGTAAAGCTAAGGTTACCCATAATAATTGGTCATTATTTTTAATCGACTTAAACATCTCTTTGATGGTTACCTTTACATCTTTTTTATCAGGTACAATCTTTGGTTCTTTTACCCCAAATAATGTTAGGGCTGTACAAATCAAAAAGAAAATTACAAAAGTAATTGAGATAATTCGATATCCAGCCACTGCATTTCCTACAGTAAATAATGTAACAATCCCATTAGCAAGAAAGGCTCCTACGGCGGCGAAAACAACTACCATAGACGCAATTTCATCTCTACGTTTTTTTGTTCTAGATAAATTCGGAAGTAAAGACCAATAAGGTATATCGTTTAAAGTCCATGCTATCTCCCATAAAAAATAAATTATTCCAAAAAATATAACATAGGCCCAGCCCTCAGGTCGAAAGTTAAACATAAATAGAACTACAATACTAGTTAATAATCCACCAATTAAAATCCAGGGTTTAAACTTACCCCATCTGCTTTTAGTATTTTCAACAATCCCCCCCATAATTGGATCGTTGATTCCATCCCAAACTCTTCCGATGACTAAAATTATACCAATAACAGAAAACTGTGCTGCAGTTAAATCTAAGCCGGAGAATTGTACATAGGTGATAAAAAAAGTGGCTACCAATGTGTACATCATATCTCTGCCTATTCCGCTTGAACTATATGTCCATTTGTTTCTAAGATACATTTTTCTTTCTTGTTTATCAGTTGTGTCCATCATTAACCTCCTAAAAACACTTAATTAAATTATAGCAGTTTTAATAAATATTTGAATAAAAATTCAAAACTTTTATATGATTTGTTGTATAATATTTTCTTAGAGAGGTAGTATTGATGGAAACAATCAAAAATTATGATGAATTAAAGAAAATAATTACACAGGAGATAGCTCTTATAATCGCTAAAACTAAAACTTGTGTAGTCTGTAAACCAATAACTGAAAAATTAGAAAAGTTTATGTTGGATTATCCAACAATACCAGCTTATCAACTATATCTTGAAGATGTAGAAATTTTTCAAGGACAACACTTAGTATTTACAGTTCCAACAATTTTAGTTTTCAGTAATGAAAAAGAGATATTACGAGAATCTAGATTTGTCGATTTTCAAAAAATTGACAGATTATTTTCTTTATATTTAAATTGATTTTTTAGGAGAATACCATGTTGCTAAGTTTAGCTTTGATAATATTATTAGGCTTGAGTTTAAATGCAATTTTTGTAAAAGTTAAAATACCTAGTTTAATAGCGTACACAATCACAGGAATTATCTTAGGTCCTTATGTTTTAGACCTATTATAGCCTTCTCTGCTTAATATTTCCGATGATTTAAGAAGAATCGCTCTAATAGTCATACTTGTTAGAGCGGGATTAACTTTGGATATAAGGGATTTGAAAATAGTTGGTAAGGGAGCGATTCTTTTAAGTTTTCTTCCAGCAACGATAGAAATCATCGTTGTCACTATTATATCTTACTTTCTTTTTAGTTTTAGTATTATTGAAGGTCTTATACTTGGTTCAGTAGTGGCAGCTGTATCTCCTGCAGTAGTCGTTCCAAAAATGATCGAACTAATAGAGAAAAAACGAGGAACTAAAAAATCTATCCCCCAAATGGTATTAGCTGCTTCATCGATTGACGATATTTATTCTTTGGTTTTGTTTACTGTTTTTATTCAGTTTTATCAAAGTAATTCTGTCGAAATAAAAGAATTATTGCTATTTCCAATTTTAATAATCTTAGGTATTATCTCTGGATTTATAATTGCTTATTTATTAGTGAAGATATTTAAAAGATTTCATATGCGAGATACGATTAAAGTTTTAATAATTTTCGGTTTTGCATTTCTGTTAGATTATATTGAAAAAGTTTTAGTCGATATTATCCCATTTTCATCTTTGATTGGTGTGTTAACTATAGGTTTAGTAATTTTAAAGTTTTACCCACTTCTAGCTGAAAGACTAAACAATAAATTTTCAAGGATTTGGGTTTTTTCTGAGATGATGCTCTTTGTTTTAATTGGGGCTTTAGTTAATATTACAGTAATTGGAAATATCAGTTACAAGTTCTTATTGATGCTGTTAGGAATAATTGTATTTAGGTTTATTTCAGTTTTTATTTCTACCATTGGTCTTAACATGAACATAAAAGAACGTGTCTTTGTATTCATTTCATATTTACCTAAAGCAACTGTCCAAGCAGCGATTGGCTCAATCCCATTATCGATGGGAGTTAGTGGCGGAGAAATCATCTTAGCTGTTTCAGTTTTAGCGATTATTGTTACAGCACCATTAGGTGCTATACTTATTGATATCACTAGTGTTAAACTTCTAAAAGAAAACAAGGCTTAAATTTTTAGCCTTGTTTTTTTGGTTGTTGTCCATGAAATTGATAATAAGTAGTTTTTATTCTTCCGTTAAAAAGAATTCTTCTTCGATTAGCTTTTCTTTGAAATTTTTTCTCAAAGAATTGATCGGATGTAATAACATACATTGACCACGTTTTAAGTTTACTTAACTTTATACCCATAATACTATAAAGTTTATCCGCTTCTTTTGTGTCTGCTAATCTTTCACCATAAGGGGGGTTAGTAATCATTATTGAGTAATCTTCTTTTGGTAAATATTCATAAAAATCCATTTTTTCAAACTTAATATTTTCCAAGACTCCTGCTTCATCAGCATTCTCGATTGCCGCCGATATATTCTCTTGCGATATATCGTAAGCTTTGATATTAAGTTTAACATCTTGATCAATTTTTAAATATGCTTCGTTTTTTGTTTCGCGCCATAATTCTTCAGGAATAATTGGCCAATATTTGCACGCAAAATCTCTATTAAGGCCTGGGGGAATATTTTTCGCTATCATAGCAGCCTCAATTGGAATAGTTCCAGAACCTGTAAAAGGATCTATTAGTATTCGATCTTTGTTCCAAAAACTCAATAACACTAAAGCGGCAGCTAAGGTTTCTTTTAAAGGTGCAGTGACAGCGTTTATTCGATAACCTCGCTTATGTAAAGCAACTCCAGAGGTATCAATTGTCAATGTTGCAATATCATTTAAAATTGAAACTTTTATACCAAAAACTGCACCATCTTCTGAGAACCACTCTTGATGATATACATTTTTTAGACTTTCAACAATGGCTTTCTTAACTATCGCTTGGCTATCTGATATTGATGCTAGTTGTGATTTGACAGATTGCCCATCAACAGGAAATTTTCCATTTTTTGGGATATAATAACTCCAATCAATCTGTTTAGTTTTCTCAAATAGTTCATCAAAAGTTAAAGCTTTGAACTCCGTTACTTTTAAAAGCACTCTGTCTGCACAACGTAAATACAAATTAGCTTTTATAATTCCTGATTCGTCACCTAAAAAAGTAACTTTACCATTTTCGGTTCTGGTCACTTCAAATCCTAAATCTATTAACTCTCTTTTAACGACTGCTTCTAAACCGAAAGTTGTAGTAGCAATCAACTCATAGTTTTTCATATATTTCATCACTTACTTTCTAAAAAAAATAAATTAAGCTCCTATTGTCAAGGAGCTTTTTTTACTGGAATTCAACAATCAAATTAACTTTAGCTGAACGAGATACGAGTTCATGAATTGAGCAGTATTTAGTCCCTAATTCAGCAGCTTTTTTGATTTTTTCTTCGTCGCTAGGATTCTTGATAATCATTTTCATATCAACAACTTCAATAATCTTGGAATCCGGATTGATTTTAGCACCGCTAACTTCTAATTTAGCTGAATCAAACTCTAAACGCATTTTTAATGCAATAGAGAGAAAAGTTGCATAAAAACATGATCCTATCGCTCCAAAAAAAAGATGGTATGGATAAAGACCCTCATCTTGATCACCCAATTTAGCTGTGCCTGTTGGCGAGAAAAGTTCTCCTTTAAAATCTGAATCCCATTTCATAACCACTTTATCATATGCCATAAATTTCACCTCTTTTAAGATTATACTATAATCTTTATACAATTACTAACAGAAAACTCAAAAAAGATTGTTTCAAGAAGTTTGTTTAAATAATTTGGGGTTTATTTGTAAGCGCTTTAGTGTTATAATTTACATAGGTATTTTTTTTGCAAAATATTGCATTTTAATTTGAAGGAGGCTTACTAATGAAACACAATTTTTATGGCAGAAGTTTTTTAACTTTACTAGATTTTACAAAGGATGAAATAGCAGATTTATTATCTTTATCTGCTAAGTTAAAAGCCAAAAAACATTCAGGCTTAGAATGTCAACCACTTAAAGGAAAAAATGTGGTTCTTCTTTTTGAAAAGGACTCAACTAGAACCAGGTGCGCATTCGAAGCTGGTGGTTATGATTTAGGAATGAACGTTACTTATCTTGGTCCTACTGGATCACAGATGGGGAAAAAAGAGAGTATCAAAGATACTGCTAGAGTTTTAGGTAGGATGTATGATGGAATTGAATATCGCGGATATAAACAAGAAACTGTTGAAATATTAGCTGAATATTCTGGAGTCCCTGTTTGGAATGGACTGACTGATAAATATCACCCTACACAAATCTTAGCAGATTTTTTAACAATAATTGAAAAATTCGGTCATTTAGAAGGTATTAATTTTACATATTTTGGTGACGCAAGAAATAATATGGGTAATTCTTTGATGATTGGAGCCGCAATCATGGGAATGAATTTTACTGCTTGCGCACCAAGCGATTTATGGCCTAATAAGGACTTAATTGATAAATGTTATGAATTGGCAAGTGAATCAGGAGCTAAACTTAATTTTACGGAAGATGTGACTGAAGGCGCTAAAAATGCTGATGTTATCTATACTGATGTCTGGGTATCTATGGGCGAGCCTGATGAAGTATGGAAGGAAAGAATAAATAAGTTATCACCTTATCAAGTTAATAAGTCAGTAATGGAAACAGCCAATGAAACTGCTATTTTTATGCATTGTCTTCCAGCTTTTCATAATCGTGAAACTAAGATTGGTGAAGATGTATATAAGAAATATGGTATGGATGCTTTAGAAGTTACTGTAGATGTTTTTGAATCAAAACAATCAGTAGTATTTGATGAAGCAGAAAATCGTTTGCATACAATCAAAGCTGTTATGTACGCAACGCTTAAGGAGGAAAAATGAGAAAGATAGTCGTCGCACTAGGTGGTAACGCGCTTGGTAACAATCCTCAAGAACAAATAGAGAAAGTTAAACATGCAGTTAAACCAATTGTTGAATTGGTAAAGGAAGGAAATGAGGTTATTTTAGCTCACGGTAATGGGCCGCAAGTTGGAATGATAAACCTTTCATTTGAAACTAGTTCAAAACTATCAGAAAATAATCCCGAAATGCCTTTTCCTGAATGTGGTGCTATGTCCCAAGGATATATCGGATATCATTTGCAAAATGCATTACTTACAGAATTAAAAAATCAAGGATTAAAGCAACAAGTGGCTACAGTTGTTACTCAAGTGGAAGTTGATGAAAATGACTCAGCTTTTGCACATCCTACAAAGCCTATTGGTTCTTTTTATGATTTAGAAACTTCCAAAAGGTTTGAAAAAGAAAAAGGTTATATTATGGTTGAAGATGCTTCAAGGGGATATAGAAGAGTAGTCCCTAGTCCAAAGCCTGTTAATATTGTTGAAATTGATATTGTGAAAACTTTAGTTAAAGCTGGTCATTTAGTAATTACTGTTGGTGGTGGTGGAATCCCGGTAATAAAAAAAGGCAATGAATTTCACGGTGTACCAGCAGTTATCGACAAGGATTTTGCAAGTGCAAAACTAGCTGATTTGTTAGATGTTGACTTATTAATTATTTTGACCGCGGTTGAGAAAGTTAAAATTAATTTTAACACTCCCGAAGAAAAGGATTTAGATCATATTTCCATAAAAGATTTAGATGAGTTAATTGCCGAAGGGCATTTTCATAAAGGGTCAATGTTACCAAAAATCGAAGCAGCAAGAGCATTTGTCAGCGGTAAAAAACATAGAACTGCAATAATCGCTTCATTAGAACATGCTAAAGAGTCTTTAGCTGGAAAGACAGGAACGAGGGTGACAAACTGATGAGAAAAGAAAATGTAAAAGTAGCTATTTGGGGATTTGGAGCTATGGGCTCAGGAATGGCTAAAATGATTTTAAATAAAACTGGTTTTGAGATTGTTGGTGTATGTGACCTATATCCTGGTTATGAAAATAAAAGTATTTTTGAAATACTGAAAGTTGATAATCCTTATAAAGAAGATATTTTAATTACAAATAATATTGATGACATTTTAAAAATAGGTGATGTTGATGTTATCTTATTAGCTACCGATTCATTTACAAAAGGTGCTTTTCCAAAAATCAAACGAATAATTGAAGCTGGAATAAATGTTATTTCTACAGCTGAAGAAATGGCTTTTCCAAAAGCTAATGAGCCTGAGTTAGCTAAAGAAATTAATGAGTTAGCTAAAAAACACCAAGTAAGTGTTCTTGGAACTGGAGTAAATCCAGGGATGATGATGGATTTGTTAGCCGTTTGTATCAGTGGCGTAAACGAAGATATCAAAAACTTTGAAATTTCTCGGATTAACTCTTTGTCTCCTTTCGGAAAAACCGTTATGGAAGAACAAGGTGTTGGTTTAAGTGTAAATGAATTTAATGAAAGATTGAAGAATGATGAAATTGCTGGACATGTAGGTTTTAAAGAATCTGCTTATATGATAGCTGAAGCTTTAGGATTGGAAGTTAAACAATTTTCACAAAGTATGAAACCTATAATCACTGATTTTGATCGCAAAAGCCCTTATGGTTTTGCTAAAAAAGGCGATGTTTGTGGAGTTGAAATGAGTGCTGAAGTCGTTTTAGATAATGATATTACAATTAAACTTTATCATCCCCAACAAATCGAGCCTGAACTAGCTGGTGTTAGTACTGGAGATTATATAAAAATTGAAGGAAAACCGGCGATTAATCTAGCAAATGTACCTGAAGTTGAGGGAGGAGTAGGAACGATTGCAATCTGTGTCAATATGATTCCTTTAGTAATAAATTCAACACCAGGTTTAAAGACTATGCTAGATTTACCTGTCCCTCGAGCAATAATGGGTGATGTAAGAAAACTTATCAAGGAGGATTGATTAGTTTGATAAAAAAAGGTAGTTGGGTTCAGATAAAAAAAATAATTTTAAAGCCAGAACAGAGACCAAAAACATTACCAGAAGCTACAAGGAAGGTTCCTTTGACAATGTGGGTTAAGGGTTATTTAAATTGTGAGGCTTCTCTTGGAGATCTAGTAGAAATTACTACTGTCACTGGAAGAAAAGAAAGTGGTGAGTTGGTTTCTATCAATCCTTATTACAATCATTCTTACGGAAAATTTGTACCGGAAATTTTAGAAATTGACCGGATTGTTAAACGTGCTTTGTTTGGAAGTGATAAGTTATGAATAACTCATATGATGATGTGATGAAAAGAAAAAATGAAATCATGATGAAATCTGTAGGTATCGATTATCAAAAATACGAAAAAGACTACATTAATTTTGATTATGAAGGATTACTTAACGAAGGTGAATTTGATCTTGATTTAATTAACAAAATTCAAAACGAAAATGGCGTTGGAAAGACACCTTTAAAGGAATGTAAGAATATCACAAAGCTTGTTAGAACTGTTGCAAAAGAAGGATTTGGAGCAAGAATTTTTATTAAAGATGAAGCTTTAAATGATTCTGGAAGTTTTAAAGCGCGAAGAGCGAGTGTATCTTGTTATCAAGCTAAGAAAATGGGCTTTAAAGGCGTTATAGCCGCTACCAGTGGAAATTATGGCGCTGCTGTTGCTTCACAGGCTGCTAAGTATGGTCTTAAGTGTATTATAGTTCAAGAATGTTATGATTCTTTAGGGATTGGCCAACCAGAAATAATTGAAAAAGCTAGAGCATGTGAAGCTTATGGAGCTGAAGTAGTTCAACTGAGTGTTGGTCCTGAATTATTCTATAAGTTCTTACTCTTACTTGAGGAGACTGGATATTTCAACGCTTCATTATATACTCCTTATGGAATAATGGGGATTGAAACACTTGGACAAGAGTTAGTAAATGATTGTCTCAAACTCACTGGTAAGTTACCCGATATGGTAGTTTGTACAAACGCCGGCGGAGGAAACTTGACCGGTACTGCTCGAGGTATAATTAAGACAACTGATAAAAAAATTGAAGTTGTTGGAGCCAGTGTTAATTTAAAGGGATTACATATGGCTGACGATAAAGATTTTAACAAAAAATCATTTACAACCGGTCATACTGGTTTTGGTTTTCCTTTTATTATGAATCCAGATCGTAGTGATGTTCCTAGATCAGCTGCTAGACCTTTGCGTTATATTGATCGTTATGTCACAGTTAATCAAGGTGAAGTGTTCTTTATAACTGAAGCATTATCTGTCTTAGAAGGAATTGAAAGAGGACCTGCAGGAAATACTTCTTTGGCAGCCGCCTTTGCTTTAGCCAAAGAACTGAGGGAAGATCAAATTATAATCGTACAAGAAACCGAATATACTTCCGCTGGAAAACATCATCAAGCTCAACTTGACTTCGCAAGAGAAAACGGCATTAGTATTTATTTTGGCGATCCTTCTGAAGAAATACCTGGTAAATCAATTGTATTCCCTAAGTCTTGTGATTTGATTAGAGTGGTAGATGTTGACTTAGATTTAATTAGAAAAAAATATATTCAAAATCAGGTCGTAAAGAGCAAAACAATGACTTCTTTTGATGTTGAATTTTTGGTAAAAGAGACCAATACTAATAAAGATTTTGTTTTAAAGGAACTAAAAAAACATCAGGTGAAATTGGAGGATAATTATGAGCAATAAAAAATATCGTAAAGATGAATATCTAAAAAGAAGATCTCATCTAGAAAGACTTAGTGACGACGAATTAAAAAATCGTTTTTGGGAACTTGCCGATAAAGCAGTTTCTCCTTTAATTGATTTGGCTAAAAAGAATACAACTCCAGCTATTGAAAGATCAGTACTTTTAAGGATGGGATTTTCAAGTTTGGAAGCTAAAGATATTGTAGAAAAAACTATCAATTATGGGCTTATAGGTAAGGGTGCTGGACATGTAGTATTTCGGTTATCCAAAATAAAGAAAATTGAAATCCGTCAAGCTGGTTTAATGTTAATAAATAATCAAGGATGGGATGAAGTTGTATCTAGTTTTGAGGTGAATAAAGATGAAAACAAATGAGAAACTGGATATAATTGAAATATTAAAAGATTTAGATAAGTATGAACCGAGAAGACGCGGGTGGACATGGAGAGAAGCTGTTAAAGATTTGAACATGGGCGGAAACACTTATTCTGACGCTTCTAAGCCACTGAAAAATAGCGTAGCGTTACCAGCTGCAAAGTATTTTGACAATATTGATCCTCAACCAGTTCAAGTCATAACTTCAGAAATAGCTAGTGGTCGTTTTGAAGATGATATTAGGAGAATGAGAATGGCGGCTTGGCATGGTGCTGATCATTTAATGGTAATTCGTACAGCAGGTCAATCACATTTTGACGGATTGATTGAGGGTACTCCCCAGGGTGTTGGTGGTGTTCCAATTACGAGAAAACAAGTTAGGGCTCAAAGAAAAGCTTTAGACATAATTGAAGATGAAGTTGGAAGACCGATAAATTATCATTCTTATGTTAGTGGCGTTGCTGGTCCAGACATAGCAGTAATGTTTGCTGAAGAAGGTGTGAATGGAGCGCATCAAGACCCTCAATATAATGTCCTGTACCGTAACATCAATATGATTAGATCATTTGTTGATGCAGCTGAAAGTAAGAAAATCATGGCTTGGGCAGATATACTACAAATCGATGGTGCACATAATGCTAACGCTACGGCGATGGTGGCGTGGAAAGTTATGCCTGAATTAATGGTTCAACATGCAATAAACAGTCTTTTTTCAGAGAAAGTTGGAATAAAGAAAGAAAATATCGCCTTATCGACTGTACCTCCTACTGCCGTTCCTGCCCCAGACTTAAAAATAAATCTTCCATATGCTAAAGCGCTAAGAGATTTTTTTAAAGATTATAAAATGCGTGCACAAATGAATACTAAATATATGGAATCATCAACTAGAGAAGCTACAGTAACTCATGTTTTAAATATGATGATTTCTAAACTTACTTCTGCAGATATTCAATCGACGATTACACCGGATGAAGGTAGAAATGTACCTTGGCATATGTACAATGTTGAGGCCTGTGATACTGCTAAGCAAGCACTTATCGGTATGGATGGTTTATTAGAAATGGTCGAACTTAAAGATACAGGTTATTTACCTGCTAAAGTCCGAGAGCTAAAAGAGAGAGCGATTCTTTTCTTTGAAGAACTGTTAGAAGTTGGTGGATATTTCCAAGCTGTTGAAGATGGTTTCTTCATTGATTCTGGAATCTATCCAGAGAGAAACTATGATGGTATTAGCAGAAAAATTAATGGCGGTATTGGCGCAAATACGGTTTACGCACGTGATGAAGATTATTTCGCTCCTGTAACAGCCCATTTTGGTTATAACAACATTGAACAATATGGTCTTAAAGATGGAGACAATCCATCTAAGTTAATCTCAGGATGTACTTTTGAAGACCGTTCTAAAATCCAATATATAGATGAACTAGATGAAGAAGACAACGTTAATGTTAGATTAGAAAAAACTAAAAAATATCTTAACTCAAATTTGATTAAACCTGAAGTAGAGTGGGCAGGAGACGGTACTCTCGTAATCGATGTAACTCTACCTACTTCAATTAGATATGCTGAAGCTGCAGGTTTAGAAATTGCCAAAAAGATGAATTTATTAGATCCAGAAGTAATTCATCGAGAAGTATTGCAAAATGCTGAAGCTACAAGAATTCAAATAAAGGGTCGTTTAGACATTGAAATTGATTTAAATACATTAACTTTACCAAAGGAACCTGACTTATTAAGTGACTTAGAAATTAAAAGTTATGTAGAAAATCATCCATTGACAATCGTCGCCGGTACTGTTGGTGAAGATGAACATTCAGTTGGTTTGAGAGAAATTATCGACATCAAGCATGGTGGAATTGAAAAATATGGAATTAATTGTATATACTTAGGAACATCTGTTCCAATTACTAAATTAGTTGATGCAGCAATAGAAACTAACGCTGATGCAATCCTCTTATCAACGATCATTTCTCACGATGATGTTCACTATAAAAACATGAAAAAAACTCATGAGTATGCTATTGAAAAAGGCATTAGAGATAAAATAATTATTGTTGCTGGAGGAACTCAAGTAACTCCGGAAATAGCAGAAAAAAATGGTGTTGATGCTGGGTTTGGTAGAGGTGCTAAAGGTCATCATGTTGCGTCGTTTATTGTTAAGAAGAAGGAAGAAATGAATGAAAGTTGATGCTTTTGTAGCTGAAATTGGTTCAACAACCACAATTCTTAATGCTTTCGATAATCTGGATTCAGAAAATCCACTGTTTTTAGGCAGTGGCTACGCACCAACCTCTGTTTTAGAAGGTGATGTTTTAGTTGGATTAGAGGCTGCTAAAGTTGACTTGATGAAAAAACTAAACACTGACGAATTACTCGCAAAAGAAACTTTTGCGAGTTCTAGTGCTGCTGGCGGACTAAAAATGAGTGTTCACGGTTTAGTTTATGACATGACAGTAAAGGCAGCCAAAGAAGCTGCTTTAGGTGCTGGAGCAAACTTAAAAATGATAACCGCTGGTGTTCTTGATGATTATCAATTGGAAGAAATCAAAGATTTGAATTTGAATATAATAATGATAGCCGGTGGTGTAGATTTTGGTGAAAGAAAGACTGCTTTAGAAAATAGCAAAAAAATCGCAGAGATGAAACTAGATATACCGGTTATTTATGCTGGGAATATTCAAAACCATAATCTGGTTAAAAAAATCTTTCTAGAAAACGGTCAAGATAAATACTTATATTTAAGTGATAATGTTTATCCAAAGATTGATGTTTTGGCCGTTGAAGGTGCTAGAAACATTATTCAAAATGTTTTTGAAACTCATATTATCAAGGCCCCCGGTATGGAAAAAATTAAGGCAATGATTTCAGATACAATCATTCCGACTCCCGGAGCTGTAATGGAAGCTAGTAAATTGCTAAGTGATAATATCGGCGACTTGATAACTGTTGATATCGGTGGAGCCACAACAGATATACATTCAGTTACCGAAGGAAAAGAAGAAATAAGCAAAATACTTATTGCTCCTGAGCCAAAAGCTAAGAGAACTGTTGAAGGTGACTTGGGTGTTTATATTAACAAAGATAATATTATAAACATAATCGGGTTAGATAACCTATCCAAAGAACTAAAGATAGAAAAGCACAATCTGGAAGAATTGATAAAAGAATATAAACCAATTCCTGAGGGTCTCCAAATCGCCCTTACAACCAGACTAACACAGGAAGCATTCGACATAGCTTTAAAAAGGCATTCTGGAAAAATTGTGTATCTTTATAACAGTTCCGGTAAAAAAGCTTATGCTGAGGGTAAAGACTTAACAAATGTTAAATATATTATTGGCACTGGAGGTGCCTTGACCAGACTTAGTAATGGGTCTAAGATCATTAAAGATGTTATCAAAGCACAAAACGATTTGCTTCTAGTCCCTTCAAGTTCATCTCTTGTTTTAATTGACAAGAATTATATAATGGCTTCACTCGGTGTCCTGTCAAAAAAACATCCTTCTGCTGCTTTGAAATTAATGAAATCAAGTTTGGAGATAGAATAAAATGTATCCAAGTATTGAAATAGATTTAGAAAAGTTAAAACAAAATATCGAAATTTTTAAAAATCATGCTTTAAAAAATAATATTTCAGAAATTATACCTGTAGTAAAGGTTGCGTGTGGCGATGAAAAAATCATAAAACTTTTTTGTGATTCTAATTTTTCTTATATAGCTGATTCTAGAATCGAAAATATAAAAAAAATAAAAAAACATAAAGTTAAATCAGTGCTGTTAAGACTTCCGATGCTATCAGAAATCACTGATGTTATTAAGTATGTAGATATGTCATTAAACAGTGAATTAGAAACTGTTTTTTCCCTAAACATAGAGGCTAAAAGGCAGAATAAAAAACACGAAATTATTTTCATGTATGACTTAGGTGACCTGAGAGAAGGTCATTATTATAAAAATGATAACTTAAATGACATAAAATCAATTTTAAGTTTAGAAAATATTGTTTTAAAAGGTATTGGTACTAATTTAACCTGCTATGGAGGTATAGTTCCAAGCAAGGAAATCCTCGATAGACTTGTGAAAATCAAAGATAATATCGAAAATCATTTTAAAATTAATTTAGAAATTATCTCTGGTGGTAATTCATCTTCTGTTTATCTATTTGATAAAGCTTTAATCCCTGAGGAGATAAATAGTTTAAGAATCGGAGAAACTATCTTTTTTGGGAAAGAAACGGCTTTTTCATCTAATCTAAATGATTACCATCACGATATTTATCGATTGAAAGCCGAAATTATTGAAGTTAAATCCAAACCATCTTTTCCTGATGGTATGGTCTCAATAAATTCATTTGGTGAGAAAGTTAACATTGCTGATAAAGGTATGATGAACCGTGCTATTTTAGCCATCGGGAAGCAAGATGTAATGATTGAAAATATTTTCCCTATAGACAAGAGAATAACTATTGTTGGAGGAAGTTCAGACCATTTAATAGTTGATATTGGTGAGACTGATTATAAACTTGGAGATGTGATTGATTTCCATGTGAACTATCCTGGCTTATTACATCTTATGAATTCACCGTACATTAAAAAGATCTATAAATAAAAAAAGCCTTTAACGGCTTAGATTATTTTCTATTACGTATATAACTTACGGTTGCTTGTTTCTTTACTTCAAACTCTTTCATTTTTTCAAAAAATGCTAGAGAACGAATGTTATCACCATAGTTTCTTGGATGAAACCCAGGGAATTTTTTCTGTAATAAATGTGCTATTAAACTCCAGTAAGCCCAACCATCATCTTCTAGATTAGCATCAATAATATTTATTAGCTCTTGCTTGATTCTTCTTAGTGGAGTGATTGAACTTATTGTTTTAGCTTTTGTTTTAGCGGTTTTTTTCTTAACTTCTTTGGTTTCTACTTCAGCTTCTTCTTCAATTTCAGGTTCTGCTTTTAACATTTTATCTAAGTATGCAAAAGTTTCGCAAGAGTTAACTAATGAAATCGGAGTTTTTGATTCTCCCATACCGAAAACAAACATGTTGTCTTCTCGAAGTCTAGTAACAAGCTTAGTAAAGTCACTATCGCTAGAAACGATACAAAAACTGTTTACTTTTTCTGAATAAAGAATATCCATTGCATCGATAATTAGGGTAAAGTCAGAAGAATTTTTTCCTGATGTATAAGCGTACTGTTGTACTGGAGTTAGACCAAATTCGCTAATCTTTTTCTTCCAAGGGTTGAGTTGAGGAGTTGTCCAATCACCATATACTCTTCGGTAATTAATCGTTCCATATTTATTAGCTTCATCAATAATGATTTCAATATAACTTGGACTAATATTCTCTGCATCTATCAATAAAGCGATACTTTTATTTTTTATATCCATAATTTCACCTCAATACCATTATAACAAAAAAACTAAATATAAATAAATTATTTTGAAAATACTTATAAAGGAGACTTAAAATGACAAAAAACGCAATACTAAATGCTTGGATTGAAGAAATCAGAAATCACACCAACCCAGATGATATAGTAATTTGGTCTGGAAGTCAAAAAGAATATGATGATTTATCTGATCATTTAGTGAAGACAAAAAAAGCTATTAGATTAAATCCTAAGAAACGACCTCGATCACTTCTTTTTAGATCAGATCCTTCCGATGTAGCTAGAGTAGAAAAAAGAACTTTTATCTCTACAGAAAAACAAGAAAATGCTGGGCCAACAAACAACTGGATTGCAAAAAATCAATTGATGCCCTTAATGTGGGAGCTCTACAAAAACTCCATGAAAGGCAGAACCATGTACGTTATCCCTTTTTCTATGGGGCCAATTGGTTTAGAAATGTCAAGATTTGGTGTCGAGATTACTGATAGTCCGTATGTTGTTTTAAATATGCATATTATGACAAGAACTGGACAAAAAGTTCTAGATTTGATTAATGAGGGAGCAGACTTCGTAAAATGTCTTCATTCTGTTGGTTACCCATTAGAACCAGGACAAGAAGATCCATCATGGCCATGTGCTCCGATGGAAAAAAAGTTTATCACTCAGTTTCCTGAAGAAAGAATGATTTGGTCATATGGTTCGGGATATGGTGGAAATGCTTTGTTAGGAAAAAAATGTTTTGCTTTAAGAATCGCTTCAGCTATTGCCAAAGATGAAGGTTGGTTGGCTGAACATATGCTAATTCTTAAATTAACTAGCCCAAAAAATGAAGTTAAATATATAACTGGTGCATTTCCTAGTGCTTGCGGAAAAACAAATCTTGCGATGATAAATCCTAGTCTAAAAAATTGGAAAGCTGAAACAATTGGTGATGATATTGCTTGGCTAAAAATTAAAGAGGATGGACTGATGTATGCAATTAATCCTGAAGCTGGATTCTTCGGTGTAACATCAGGCACTTGTTATAAAACCAATCCTACAGCGATGAATTCAATTAAAAGTGATACAATTTTCACTAATGTTGCCCTTACAGATGATTTCGATGTTTATTGGGAAGGGTTATCTCAAGAACCTGATCATTTAATTGATTGGCATGGTAATGATTGGTATAAAGGTGATAAAAATCGGCCCGATCATCCGAATGCTCGGTTTACTGCTCCACTTACTAATTGTCCTTCCTTAGCTGATGAGTATGAGAAACCAGTTCCAATATCAGCAATACTCTTCGGTGGGAGAAGACCTTCTACTATTCCTTTAATTCACCAAAGTTTTAACTTTAAACACGGAATTTTTATTGGTTCAATTATGGGTTCAGAAATTACTGCAGCAGCTATCGATGAAAATATCGGAAAAGTAAGAAGAGACCCATTCGCAATGCTTCCGTTTATTGGATATAACATAGCTGATTACGTCAATCATTGGTTAGATGTATCAAAACAAACCACAGAAGAGAAATTACCAAAAATATTTTTTGTCAATTGGTTCAGGAAGGAAAATGGGAAATTTTTATGGCCAGGTTTTGGCGAAAACAGTAGGGTTTTAAAGTGGGTTTTTGAAAGAACTGATGATAAAAATAACTATGTTGAATCAGCAATAGGTTTATTACCAGACACTAATAAATTTGATTTTAACGGGTTAAATATCGATAAGAAGAATATAGATATTCTTTTTGGTATTGATAAGGGAGAATGGCTTGAAGAAACTGAAGCTATAAGAAAATACTATTACAGTTTATATCAAGAAAACACTCCATTAGTTCTTAGAGAACAGTTATCAGACTTAATTGTTAGACTAGAGAAGTAGATTCAAACAAGCAACTTTCAGGTTGCTTGTTTTTTTGCAATTTGTTTTATTTATTCATGGTTTTAATGTATAATAACAAGGATGAAATTTGAGGTTAATTATGAAAAAATCCGTAATAGCAGTTATAATTTTATATTTTATCCAAGGAACGTTACATAATTTAGGCCATCCTGTAACTCCTGCTTTTGTAAGAAGTCTAGAAATTCCTGACTATATGTTTGGGTTTTTTTATGCGACCATGAGTTTTGGGCTGATGCTTGGGGCCCCCTTATGGGGTGTTCTAGCGGATAAAGGTAAGAAGAAATACTTTATGTTTATTGGTTTAATCATTTATAGTATTGGACAATTTGGTTTTGGGTATGTTAACAATATGTATTTGATGGTACTGTTTCGATTTTTAAGTGGTTTTGGCGTTTCAGCGAGTATGACTTTGTTTGTTGCTCATATGATTGAAATAAGTGAAGTAAAATCACGAGCTAAACATTTAGCTTGGTTAGCTGCTGGTCTCGCTCTTGGTGCTAGTGTTGGTTATGCTCTAGGTGGATTAATTAGTACAAATGATTATTTGGTTAATCTTCTAAATACTGATGATTTAAGAGTAGTTTTCTTAATTCAAGGATTATTAAATCTTATGTACGCTTCAAGCATTCTATTTGTAGTAAGAGAAAAGGATGTTATTCATAAAGCGACCAAGAAGCCGACAATTATCGAAAGCTTCAAGAACATCAAAAATATCAAGTTTAACCTTTTATTATTCATGATTTCACTTACCTTTATAAGTATAGCCATAACAAATTTATCAAAGTACTTGGATGTTTATTTTGATGATTTAGGTTATAGTTCTGGCGATATTGGTAATTTTGTGTTTGTAACTGGTATAGTTTCACTAATTACATCAGTGTTAATAGTTCCGATGATTTCAAGGCTTCGAAAAAATCTTTTAGTGATGATTATTTCCCAGATAATAAGTATAGTTGTAATATTTATTGTATTTAGGGCTAATAACTTCATTTTATTTGTTTATACACTTTATATGCTTTATGTCGTTGGCAAAGCAATCTATCAACCTTTAGAACAAAACTTTATAGCTGACAATGCGAATGAAGGTTTTTACAGTTCTATAATGGGTATAAGGCAGTCTTTTTACTCGATAGGAATGATTGCGGGTCCTTTGATTGGTGGATTCCTTTATGAAATCAAGCCCTTATACGTTTTTGATTTCTCTAATTTAATGATTTTTATCGGTTTGCTATTGATGTTAATAATCTATGTCCGGATTAAAATAAATAACGATATTAAAAATTCATAATCATATCGCATGCATTTTATTTTAATAATGGTAAAATAAAATAAAGAGGTGAAATTATGAATGTATATAATTTTTCAATTAAGAATATTGAGAGAGAAGATGTTAGTTTAGAAAAGTATAAAGGAAAAGTGTTACTGATTTTTAATTCAGCAACAAAATGTGGATTTACCCCACAATATGAAGGTATTCAAAAACTTTACGAGAAGTATCGTGAAAAAGG
>Ga0172382_10005041_pt1 | contig 19879 bp, 15 predicted proteins | sample Leawel138RmetaG_FD_122245 | JGI IMG/M metagenome (GOLD analysis project Ga0172382, IMG submission 122245) | Leachate microbial communities from a municipal landfill in Southern Ontario, Canada - Leachate well 138R metaG | ecosystem: Engineered > Solid waste > Landfill > Unclassified | place... | reverse complement strand
GCTGCAGGTCAGCCTGCCGGCCTATCGCTCGCAACTGCTGATGCTGGCGGTTGCCCTGGGATTCGTCGCGCTGGCGGCGCGTGCGGTCTGGCTGCAGGTGTTCTCGCAGGATTTCCTGCAGCGCCAGGGTGAGTCGCGCTATACGCAGATGATCGAGCTGCCCGCTTCGCGCGGCAAGATCTTCGATCGCAACGGCGTGGTCCTGGCTTCCAGCCTGCCGGCACGCGCGATCTGGGCGGCGCCGGGCGACGTGCGGGCCAGCCCCGAACAGGTCGCCGCGCTCGCCCGGCTGCTGAAGATGCCGGGTGCGCAGCTCGAGCGCCGGCTGGCCGACAGCGAGCGCAACTTTGTCTACCTGCGCCGCCAGGTCGAGCCGGAAGTTGCCAACCGGATCGCCGAGCTGGACATTCCGGGCATCCACCAGCAACGCGAGTACAAGCGCCACTATCCGGAGGGCGAGACGATCGCCCATGTCGTCGGTTTCACCAATGTCGAAGACATCGGCCAGGAGGGTGTCGAGCTGGCCAAGAATGCCGTGCTTGCCGGCGAACCGGGCAGCCGCCGGGTGATCCGGGACCGCCTCGGCCGGGTCATCGAGGACATCGGTGCGACGCGTGAACCGCGCAACGGCAGCGACCTGGCACTGTCGATCGACGCCAAGATCCAGTACCTGACCTTCGATGCACTGCGTGACGCGGTGCGCGAGCATCGTGCGAAAGCCGGCGCAGCAGTGGTCATCGACGCGCGCAGCGGCGAGGTGCTCGCGCTGACCAACTGGCCGACCTACGATCCGAACCGTCGCGACCGGTTGTCCGGGGAGCGCCTGCGCAACCGGGTCTTCACCGACACCTTCGAGCCGGGTTCGACGATGAAGCCGTTCACTGCGGCACTGGCCCTCGAGCTCGGCAAGGTGCGCCCCGAAACGCCGATCGACACCGCGCCGGGCCGGATGCGCATCGGCGGCCACACGATCGGCGATACCCGCCCGCATGGCGTGCTGACCGTCGAGCAGGTGGTGCAGAAGTCCTCGAACATCGGCACGGTCAAGCTCGCGCTCGACATGCCGGCGCGCGAGATGTGGGAGTTCTATACCGCACTCGGCTTCGGGCAGGCGCCGCGGACGGGTTTCCCCGGCGCAGTGGCCGGGCGGGTCCGTCCGTACCGGAGCTGGAAACCGATCGAACAGGCGACGATGTCCTACGGACATGGCATGTCCGTCTCGCTGCTGCAGCTCGCGCGCGCCTATTCGGTCTTTGCCCGCGACGGCGACCTGGTGCCGATCTCGATGTTCCGGACACAGGGCCGGGTGGCGGGCGAACCGGTGATCAAGCCCGCGACGGCGCGCGCCGTGCGCCACATGCTGGAGATGGCCTCTGGTCCCGAGGGGACGGCGCCGCGCGCGCAGATTGCCGGCTACCGGGTCGCCGGCAAGACCGGTACGGCACACAAGCAGGAGAACGGGCGCTACGTCAGCAAGTATGTGTCGTCCTTCGTGGGTTTTGCGCCGGCCTCCGATCCGCGCGTGATCATCGCCGTAATGATCGACGAGCCGTCGGCCGGCAAGCACTACGGCGGCCAGGTCGCTGCGCCGGTGTTCGCGCGCATCGCCGGCGACGCGCTGCGCACGCTGCGGGTGGCCCCGGATGCGCCGCTGGCTCATGTCGTGCTGCCGGTCGGGCCGTCGAAGGAGAGCTTGTGAGCGATACACGACAGGCACGGACGGATCCGATACCCGAGCTGCTCGAATGGCTGCGCAGCCATGCGCCGGCCGCGCAACTGGCGGTGGACAGCCGGAAGGTGCGCGAAGGGGATGTCTTCATCGCGTTGCCCGGTCGACGCAGTGACGGTCGTCGCCATATCGTCGATGCGATCGCGGCCGGCGCCGTGGCCGTGCTGGCCGAGGTCGGCGACGGTGTGTCGCTGCCGCTGGCCATGGTGCCGGTGCGCGGCGTCGAGAGGCTGGGCGAGTTCACCGGGCGGCTGGCAGCGGCCTGGTATGGCGAGCCGTCGCAGCGCTTGAAGGTGATTGCCATCACCGGCACTAACGGCAAGACCAGTTGCTCGCAGTGGATCGCCCACGGCTTTGCCGAGGCCGGTCGGCGCGCCGCGGTGATCGGCACCCTGGGCAGCGGGATCGTGTCGCCCGGCCAGCCGCTGACGGGCTTCGGCCTGACCACCCCTGATGCGGTTTCGCTGCAGCGCATGCTCGCGGACTTCGTCGCGCAGGGTGTCGAGATCGTCGCGATGGAGGCCTCGTCGATCGGCATCGACCAGGGGCGCCTCGATGGCTTGCAGGTCGACACGGCGATCCTCACCAACTTCAGCCGTGACCACCTCGACTATCACGGCGACGAGCAGGCTTATCTGGCCGCGAAGCTGCGCCTGTTCTCGTGGCCCGGCCTGCGCACCGCGATCATCAATGGCGACGATCCGGTTGCTCCGACGGCACTCGACGCAGTGCCGCGGGACGTGACCACGATCGCCTTCGGCCAGCTGCCTGGCGAGCATGGCTGGCGGGCGCGCAAGAAGCTGTCGGCCTGGCAGATCACCGAGGGCCCGGATGCGATGGAGGTCTCGGTCGGTGGCGACTACGGTCGCGCCCAGGTCAACCTGGAGCTGCTCGGCCGCTTCAACGTCGTCAACGCAACGGCGGTGGCTGCCACCTGGATCTCGTTCGGCATGCCCTTCGACGAGGCCATGCAGCGGCTCGCCGTGCTGCAGGCGATTCCGGGCCGGATGCAGCGGGTCGAGGCGCCGGATGCGCCGCTGGTGATCGTCGACTACGCGCATACCCCCGATGCGCTGGTGCGGGTGCTGGATGCGTTGCGGCCGGTCGTCACGGCGCGGGGCGGCCAGCTCTGGTGCGTCTTCGGCGCCGGAGGTGAACGCGACGCCGGCAAGCGTCCGCTGATGGGTCTGGCCGCCGAGCGGCACGCTGATCGCCTGGTCGTCACCAGCGACAATCCGCGCGGCGAAACCCCGTTCCGGATCGTGTCGGACATCCGGGCCGGGCTGACTCGCGAGCCCTGGCTGACCGAGATCGACCGCCGCAAGGCGACCGCCAGCGCGCTGCAGGCGGCGTCGGCGGCCGACGTCGTCCTGATCGCCGGCAAGGGGCACGAGAACTACCAGGAGATCCGCGGCGAGCGTCATCCCTACTCGGACGTCGAGACGGCTGCCGCCCTGCTGGCCGGACGTCGCCAGTCGAAGGAGCATGCCGATGCTTGAGCTGCGCGAGGCGCTCGGCTGGCTGTCCGCGGGCAGGCTGATCGGTGATCCGGCGACCCGGCTCGCCGGTTTCGGCACGGATACGCGGACGCTGGTGCCCGGCGCGCTGTTCATCGCGCTGCGCGGCGAACGCTTCGACGCACACGACTTGCTTGCCGATGCCCGCACCGTCGGCGCCGCCGCCGTGATGGTCGAGCGCTGGGTCGAGGGTCTTGCCGGTCCCGTGCTGTGGGTGCCCGACACCCGGCGCGCGCTCGGCGAGCTGGCGGCCGGCTGGCGCCGGCGTTTTGCGCTGCCGCTGATCGCAGTCACCGGCAGCAATGGCAAGACCACGGTCAAGGAGATGATCGCGGCGATCCTGGCCGAGGCCTTCGGCGAGTCGAACCGGCTGGCGACCCGGGACAATCTGAACAACGAGATCGGCGTTGCGCTGACCCTGGCCGGGCTGCGCGACGCGCACCGGGCCGCCGTGGTCGAGCTCGGGATGAACCGGCCGGGTGAGATTGCCTGGCTGGCCCGGATTGCCGCGCCGACCGTCGCACTGGTCAACAACGCCCAGCGCGAGCACCAGGAGTTCCTGCACAGTGTCGCGGCCACGGCGCACGAGAACGGCCAGGCGATCGCTGCGCTGTCAGCCGACGGCATCGCGGTCTTTCCGGCCGACGACGCCCACAGCGGGATCTGGCGCCGGTTGGCCGGCGCGCGCCGGCGCTTCGAATTCGGGCTGAACCCGGCGGACGCCGATCTGGCCGTTTCGGCCCCTGCCGATGCGCGGCCGCCGGTCTTCGACATGACGATGGCCGGCGAGGTCCACACGATCCGGCTGGCCATCGATGGCGCGCACAACGTGCGCAACGCGCTGGCCGCAGCCGCCTGTGCGCTGGCCATCGGCATTGCGCCGGTGACGATCGCGAGCGGACTGGCGCGCTTCCGGCCGGTCGGCCAGCGCCTGCAGCGGATGCTCACGGCTTCCGGGGCAGCGCTGATCGACGATAGCTACAACGCCAATCCGGACTCGGTGCGCGCCGCCATCGACGTGCTGGCCGCCTGCGCAGCCCCGCGGATCCTGATCCTGGGCGACATGGGAGAGGTCGGCGAGCAGGGTCCGCAATTCCATCACGAGGTCGGCGTCTACGCGCGCGAACGCGGCGTCGGCCACCTGCTCGCGCTCGGCGAGGCCAGCCGGGCAAGCGTTGCCGCCTACGGCGACGGTGGCGAGCATTTCGACGACGTCGACGCGCTGATCGCCCGGGCACGCGAGCTGGCGGCGCCGCCCGCCACCGTGCTGGTCAAGGGTTCGCGCTTCATGCGCATGCTGCGGGTCGTGGCCGGTCTGGCGGCCGCTCCGGTGCCGGAGGCGCACTGATGCTGCTCGCGCTGACCCAGTGGCTGGCCCAGGACGTGCGTGCCCTGTCGGTATTCGGGTACATCACGCTGCGCGCGGTGCTGGCGGCGCTGACGGCGATGGCCGTCGGCCTGATCTTCGGGCCGTCGCTGATCCGCAAGCTGACCGAGCTGAAGATCGGCCAGGCGGTGCGCACTGACGGTCCGCAGACCCACCTGACCAAGTCCGGCACGCCGACGATGGGTGGTGCGCTGATCCTGATCTCGATCGTTGCGGCGACCCTGCTGTGGGCCGACCTGAGCAACCGCTTCATCTGGGTCGTGCTGCTGGTGACGCTGGGTTTCGGCTGGATCGGCTGGATCGACGACTACCGCAAGGTCGTCCACCGCGATCCGAAGGGCATGTCGGCGCGCCAGAAGTACCTGTGGCAATCGGCGATCGGACTGGTCGCGGCGATCGCACTGGCCTTCGCAGTGCCGGCGCAGTCCAATGCCCAGGCCTGGTCGCTGTTCGTGGACTGGGTCGGCAGCGGCTTCTCCGCCAGTCTGCCCCCGCAGGCCGACCTGATCGTGCCCTTCTTCAAGAACGTGGCCTACCCGCTGGGCGTGTTCGGTTTCATCGTGCTGACCTACTTCGTCATCGTCGGCACCAGCAACGCGGTCAACCTGACCGACGGCGCCGACGGCCTGGCGATCATGCCATCGGTGCTGGTCGGTTCGGCGCTCGGTATCTTCGCCTACGTGACCGGCAACGCGGTGTTTGCCAAGTACCTGCTGATTCCGTTGATCCCGGGGGCGGGCGAACTGACCGTGTTCTGCGCGGCCATTGCCGGCGCCGGGCTGGCCTTCCTCTGGTACAACGCCTACCCGGCCCAGGTCTTCATGGGCGATGTCGGTGCGCTCGCCCTGGGGGGGGCGCTCGGCACGGTCGCGGTGATCGTGCGCCAGGAGATCGTGCTGTTCATCATGGGCGGCGTCTTCGTCGTCGAGACGCTGTCGGTGATGCTGCAGGTCGGCTACTTCAAGTACACGAAGCGGCGCTACGGCGAAGGCCGCCGGATCCTGCGGATGGCGCCGCTGCACCATCACTTCGAGGTGGGCGGAGTCAAGGAGAGCCAGCTCGTCGTGCGATTCTGGATCGTCACGATGATGCTGGTGCTGTTCGGTCTGTCGACGCTGAAGCTGCGCTGAGGCAAGCGATGAGCGAAGCGTACACACCCACCCCCACCCCCGAATCGGTCCGGGCGGCCGACCCGACCGGCCAGCTGCGGCTGTTCGATCTGGCGGGCCGGCGTGTACTGGTCGTCGGTTTCGGCGACTCCGGTCATTCGATGGCGCACTGGCTGGCCGCGCGGGGCGCCCGGCTCAGGGTCGCCGACACCCGTTTCGATGACCCCGGGGCGCTGCCCGGGCTGGACGCGCTGCGCGCCCGCTGCGCCGAGGTGCAGGCTTGCGCCGGCCGGTTCGACGAGGCTTGGCTGGCGGATGTCGAGCTGCTGGCCTGGAGCCCGGGGCTGTCGATCGAGCAGGGTGATTCGGCGGCCTTTCATCAGGCGGCGCTGGCGCGCGGCATTCCGGTGACCGGCGAGCTCGACCTGTTCGCCCAGGGGCTGGCCGAGTTGCGCGACGGCGGTTACGCCCCCAAGGTGCTTGCAATCACCGGCACCAACGGCAAGACCACGACGACGGCGCTGGCCGCCCATCTGTGCCGGTCGGCCGGGGTGACTGCCCAGGTTGCCGGCAACATCCGGCCGGCACTGCTCGACGCGCTGCGCGAGGCGGTCGATGCGCAGACGCTGCCTCAAGTCTGGGTGCTCGAACTCTCCAGCTTCCAGTTGGCCCTGTCGACCGGCTTCGCGGCCGATGCGGCGGTGATCCTCAACGTCAGCGACGACCATCTCGACTGGCATCGTTCGGGCGACAGCTACCTGGCGGCCAAGCAGCACATTTTTGGTCACGACACCGTGGCCATCCATCATCGCGGCGACCCGGCGACCCGGCCCGAGCGCGCGCCGCAACGCAGTTTCGGCGCCGACGAACCGACCGGAATCGGCGATTTCGGACTGCTGCGCGACGGAGCGCTGGTCTGGCTGGCCCAGGGCGTTGCGGCCGACGAGCCACCGACCGGGCGGCGCCGGCGCGAGCCGGTGGCCGTCATGGCCAGGCGCCTGATGCCGGCCGATGCGCTGCGCGTGCGGGGCCTGCACAACCAGCTGAATGCGCTGGCCGCACTGGCGCTGTGCTCGACGATCGACATCCCGATGGCGAGGATGCTTCACGGCTTGCGCGACTATCGTGGCGAGCCGCACCGCTGCCAGCTGATCGCGATCGTCGACGACGTCGAGTACTACGACGACAGCAAGGGCACCAATGTCGGCGCAACCGTGGCGGCGCTGCAGGGGCTGGGCAAGCGCTGCCGGCTGATCGCCGGGGGCGACGGCAAGGGGCAGGATTTCGCGCCGCTGGTTCCCGTCGTGGCCCGGCACGCCAGCGGCGTCTGGCTGATCGGCCGCGACGCTGCGCGGCTGCGCGCTGCCCTGGCCGACAGCGGCGTGCCGCTGGCCGAATGTGCATCGCTCGACGAAGCGGTGCGCGCAGCGGCCGACGGGGCGCGCGCCGGTGACGCGGTCCTGCTGTCGCCTGCCTGCGCCAGCCTCGACATGTTTCGCGACTACGTCCATCGCGCCGAGGTTTTCCGGGGAGCGGTCCAGGCCCTGGCCGCCGAACGGGGCACGACTCTGGAGGCGGCATGCTGAGCAGCCTGCGTCCGCGCTCCACGTCGGCCGCTCTCGGCCTGCGCCCGGCCGGCCGGGTGTCGGCGGCCGCCACCGGCATCGATGTGACCCTGGTCTGGGTGGTAGCGGGCTTGCTGCTGACCGGCATCGTGATGGTCTATTCGGCGTCGATCGCCCTGCCTGATTCGCCCCGGTTTGCCCGCTATGCGCCGACCCACTTCCTGCTACGTCACCTGCTGGCGATCGCGGTCGGCCTGGTGGCGGCGGTGGTGGCATTCTCGGTGCCGATGAGCCGCTGGCAGGCCTGGTCGAAGTGGCTGTTCCTGATCGGTCTGGTGCTGCTGACCGTGGTTCTGTTCCCGGGCGTGGGCAAGGAGGTCTACGGTGCGCGTCGCTGGCTGTCGTTCTCCGGATTCAGCCTGCAGCCCTCCGAACTGATGAAGCTGTTCGTCGTCCTGTATGCGGCCGATTACACCGTCCGCAAGCAGGACCACATGCTGAGCGTGCGCAAGGGTTTCCTGCCGATGGGGTTCGCGGTGGCCCTGGTCGGCCTGCTGCTGCTGCTCGAACCCGACATGGGCGCTTTCGTCGTGATCGCCGGCATTGCGATGGGCGTGCTGTTCCTGGGCGGGGTCAGCGGCCGGCTGTTCACCGCCCTGGTCGTGATCGCCAGCAGCACCTTCGGACTTCTGATCGCGGCTTCGCCCTGGCGGCGCGAGCGCATCTTCGCCTACCTCGATCCCTTCGACGAGGCGAATGCACTGGGCAAGGGCTACCAGCTTTCGCATTCGCTGATCGCGTTCGGACGCGGCGAGTTCTTCGGCGTGGGCCTCGGCGGCTCGGTCGAGAAACTGCACTATCTGCCCGAGGCGCATACCGACTTCCTGCTCGCCGTGATCGGCGAGGAACTGGGACTGGTCGGCGTCATGCTGATCATCGTCGCCTTCTTCTGGCTGACCCGCCGGGCCTTCGAGATCGGCCGGCAGGCGATCAAGCTCGACCGGGTCTACGCCGGCATGGTGGCCAAGGGCATCGGCCTGTGGATCGGCTTCCAGGCCTTCATCAACATCGGGGTCAACACCGGCCTGCTGCCGACCAAGGGTCTGACGCTGCCGCTGATGAGCTACGGCGGGTCGGGGATCCTGGTCAATCTGGTGGCGATCGCGATCGTGCTCAGGGTCGATTTCGAGAGTCGCAAGCTCATGCGGGGGGCCGCATGAGCCGCACGCTTATGATCATGGCCGGTGGCACCGCAGGGCACGTGATGCCGGGGCTGGCGGTTGCCGAGCAGATGCGCGGTCGCGGCTGGCAGGTGGTCTGGCTGGGCAATCCGGCCGGCATGGAGGCCGGTCTGGTGGCGCGTCACGGCATCGCGATGCAGCCGGTGTCGATCGGCGGTGTGCGCGGCAAGGGGCTGGTCACCAAGCTGCTGCTGCCGACGATGCTGCTGCGGGCGTTCTGGCAGAGCCTGCGCGCGCTGCGTGCGACCCGGCCGGCGGTGGTGCTCGGGATGGGCGGTTATGTGGCTTTCCCGGGCGGAATGATGGCGGTGCTGCTGGGCAGGCCGCTGGTCGTGCACGAACAGAACTCGGTGGCCGGGCTGACCAACCGCCTGCTGGCGCGGATCGCCGACCGCGTGCTCGCGGCCTTCCCGGATGTGCTGCCGGGTGCCCGCTTCTGCGGCAACCCGGTGCGTGCCGAACTGGCCGTCCTGGCCGAACCGACGCAGCGCTATCGCGCGCGCAGCGGCAGCCTGCGCGTCCTGGTGGTGGGCGGCAGCCTCGGTGCCCAGGTGCTCAACGAGACGGTGCCGGCCGCGATTGCCGCGCTGCCGGCCGAAGACCGGCCGGACATCATCCACCAGAGCGGCCGCGGCCGCGCCGACGAGGTCCGGCAGCGTTACCAGGCGGCCGGGGCGACGGCAGAGGTGCGTGAGTTCATCGACGACATGGCCGCTGCCTATGCGTGCGCCGACCTGCTGGTCTGCCGGGCCGGTGCGATGACCGTCGCCGAGATTGCCGCCGTCGGAGTCGCCAGCATCCTGGTGCCGCTGCCCCATGCCGTCGACGATCACCAGACCGGCAACGCGCGCTTCCTGTCCGAGCGCGGGGCGGCGATCCTGCTGCCCCAGCCGCAGTTCGACGCAGCCCGGCTGGCCGGGTTGCTCGCCGGGCTCGGGCGGGCCGACTGCGAGCAGATGGCGGTGCGGGCGCGGGCGCTGGCCCAACCCGATGCGGCGGCCACGGTCGCCGATGTCTGTGAAGACCTGGCGGTGCCGGCATGAAGCACAAGGTCAAGCACATTCATTTCGTCGGCATCGGCGGGGTCGGCATGAGCGGGATCGCCGAGGTCCTGCTCAACCTCGGCTACCGGATCAGCGGTTCGGACGTGGCGGCCAGTGCCGCCACCCGCCGGCTCGAGGCGCTGGGCGCGCATGTGGCGATCGGCCACAACGCGGCCAACATCGCCGGCGCCGACTGCGTCGTGCGCTCGACCGCAGTGGCCGACGACAACCCGGAAGTGCTGGCGGCGCGCAATGCGGAGATCCCGGTCGTGCCGCGCGCGCTGATGCTCGCCGAGCTGATGAAGCTCAAGCAGGGGATCGCGATCGCCGGCACCCACGGCAAGACGACGACGACCAGCCTGGTCGCGTCGGTGCTGGCCGCCGGCGGTCTGGACCCAACCTTCGTGATCGGCGGCCGGCTGAACAGCATCGGCGCCAACGCCCGGCTCGGTCGCGGCGAGTACATCGTGGCCGAGGCCGACGAGTCCGACGGCTCGTTCCTGAACCTGTCGCCGATGCTGGCGGTGATCACCAACATCGACGCCGACCACATGGATGCCTACGGCCATGATTTCGGCCGGCTCAAGCAGGCCTTCGTCGACTTCACCCAGCGCCTGCCGTTCTACGGTGCGGCCATCCTGTGCGTCGACGATCCGGTGATCCGGGAGATCCAGCCGCGGATTTCCAAACCGGTGATCGGCTACGGTCTGGACGAGGGCGCCCGTCTGCGTGCGGTCGACGTCCGGGCCGATGGCGCCGGCATGCGCTTCACAGCCCTGAGGCCCGAGACGGGGCCGCTGACGGTGAGCCTGAATCTGCCGGGCGTGCACAACGTGTGCAATGCGCTGGCCGCGATCGCGGTCGCCGGCGAACTCGGCGTGGACGACGCGGCCATCATCGCCGCGCTGGCCGAGTTCCGCGGTGTCGGGCGGCGCTTCCAGCGCTACGGCGACTGCAGCAGTGCCGACGGTGGACACTTCACGCTGGTCGACGACTATGGCCATCATCCGGTCGAGATGGCGGCGACGCTGGCCGCAGCGCGCGGCGCCTTTCCGGGCCGGCGCATCGTGCTGGCCTTCCAGCCGCACCGTTTCAGCCGCACCCGCGACCTGTTCGAGGACTTCGTCCAGGTCCTGTCCGGTGTCGACCAGTTGCTGCTCACCGAGGTCTATCCGGCCGGCGAGGCGCCGATCGTGGCGGCCGACGGGCGCGCACTGACCCGTGCGCTGCGGGTCGCCGGCCGAGTCGAACCGATTTTCGTCGACGAGGTCGGTGCGCTGCCCGCTGCCATCGTGGCGCTCGCCCGCGATGGTGACGTCGTGATCACGATGGGCGCCGGTTCGGTCGGTTCGGTGCCGGCCCGCGTCAAGGAACTCGCCGATGCACACTGAGCCGACGGCAATCGATGTCCGCGCCTTCGGCCGGGTGGCCGTGCTGGCCGGCGGGCGTTCGGCCGAACGCGAGGTCTCGCTGATGTCGGGCGCCGGCGTGCTCGAAGCGCTGCGGGCGCAGGGCGTCGATGCCCATCCGTTCGATCCGGCCCAGCGCCCGCTCGACGACCTGCTGCGCGAGGGCTGCAAGCGTGCGTTCATTGCCCTGCACGGCCGCTACGGCGAGGACGGCACGGTCCAGGGCGCGCTCGAACTGCTTGGCATCCCTTATACGGGCAGTGGCGTCATGGCGTCGGCAGTCGCGATGGACAAGGTGTTCACGAAGCGGATCTGGCTGACCCACGGCCTGCCCACGCCGGACTTCGCGGTCGCCCGTTCGGCGGCCGAAGTGGCCGATGCCGCAGCCCGTCTGGGCCTGCCGATGGCAGTCAAGCCCTCGCGCGAAGGGTCGACGATCGGCTTCACCCGGCTGGTCGCGATCGAGCAGGCCGCGGAGGCCTGGCGGTGCGCCAGCCCATACGATGACGAGGTGATCTGCGAAGTCTTCGTCGCCGGCCGCGAACTGACCGTGGCGGTGCTCGATACCGGCGGGCAGCCCCGGGCGCTGCCGATCATCGAGATCATCGCGCCGGCCGGCAACTACGACTATCAGAACAAGTACTTCGGCAACGAGACCCGCTACGTCTGTCCGGCCGAACTGCCGGCGCCGCTGACCGAGCGGATCGTCCGCTGCTCGCTCGACGCCTGGCGCGCGCTCGGCTGCGAAGGCTGGGGCCGGGTCGACCTGATGCTGCGGGCCGGCGACGACGAGCCCTTCCTGCTCGAGGTCAACACCTCGCCGGGGATGACCAGCCACTCGTTGGTGCCGATGGCCGCGCAGGCGCTGGGCATGTCCTACCAGGCGCTGTGCCTGGAGATTCTTGCCGGCGCGTCGCTGAAGGCGGGAGGTGCGCGATGAATCCGTGGCACGACATCCGCCTGCTGAACATGGCTGCCAACACGCTGTTCGCGCTGGTGTTCGGCGCCTGTCTGGGCGCGGCGCTGTGGTGGCTGGCGCAGCGGCCGATGTTCGACCTGCGGCTGATCGAAGTCGAAGCGCGCCACGGCGAGACCTTGCGTCATGTCTCGGGCACGCTGCTGCGCAACACGGCCGCGCGCGAGGTCCGCGGCAACTTCTTCACGCTGCCGCTGTCGACCGTGCAGAACGTTTTCGAGACCGTGCCCTGGGTGCGCAAGGCCAGCGTCCGGCGGGTCTGGCCCGACGGCCTGATCGTCGAGATCGAGGAGCACACGCCGCTGGCGCTGTGGGACGACGGGCGCATCGTCAACACCTTCGGCGAACTGTTCTCGGCCAACCTCGGCGAAGCCGAGGAAGCCGGGCCGCTGCCGCAGTTCTCGGGACCGTCGGGCACCGAAGTCCAGGTGGCGCGCCGTTACGACGAACTGCGCCGGGCCGTTGCGCCGGCCGGCGCCGGGCTGATGTCGATCACGCTGTCCGAGCGTCACGCCTGGACCGTCGAGCTGTCCGATGGCACGACCCTGCTGCTCGGGCGCGAGCGCGGCACGCCGATCGACCAGCGTCTGGCGCGCTGGCTCGAGACCTATCCGAAGGTGATGGCCGAACTGAACCGGCGCGCGGCGCTGATCGACCTGCGCTATCCGAGCGGCTACGTGCTGCGTGAATTCGCGATGCTCGACGACGGTTCGGCAACGCAGCGGCCGGCGCATGGTGATGACGCAACGGATGCAGGCCAGCGCAGGGGTGCGCCGGACGGGGGGCGGGCGCGATGACACGAGCAGGACAAACGGGCGCGCAGCAGGTCGGCGCAACCATCGGGCAGAACAACGCAGTCGGGATCGGAGCATGACCAGAGACGCCAAAGACCTGATCGTCGGGCTGGACATCGGCACATCGAAGATCGTGGCCATCGTCGCCGAGATGCGCGGCGACGGGCATTACGAGATCGTGGGGCTGGGCCAGTACGACTCGAAGGGCCTGAAGAAGGGTGTCGTGGTCAACATCGAGACCACGGTCGCGTCGATCCAGCACGCGCTCGAAGAGGCCGAGCTGATGGCCGACTGCAAGATCCGCACGGTCTACACCGGGATCGCGGGCAGTCACATCCGCTCGTTCAATTCGAGCGGGATGGTTGCGATCAAGGACAAGGAAGTCAGCGAAGCCGACATGGCCCGGGTGATCGAGACGGCCAAGGCGGTCAACATTCCCACCGATCAGCAGATCCTGCACGTGCTGCCGCAGGAATTCATCATCGACGGCCAGGAGGACATCCGCGAGCCGATCGGGATGAGCGGCGTGCGTCTCGAAGTCCGGGTGCACATCGTGACCGGTGCGGTGTCGGCGGCGCAGAACATCGTGAAGTGCGTGCGCCGCTGCGGCCTCGAAGTGCAGGATCTGATCCTGCAGCCGCTGGCGTCGAGCATGTCGATCCTGACCGAGGACGAGAAGGAGCTCGGCGTCGCGCTGGTCGACATCGGCGGCGGCACGACCGACATCGCGATCTTCACCGGCGGCGCGATCCGGCACACGGCGGTGATCCCGATCGCCGGCGACCAGATCACCAACGACGTTGCGATGGCGCTGCGCACGCCCACGCCCGAGGCTGAGGAAATCAAGCTGCGCTCCGGAATCGCCAAGCAGGCGCTGGCCGATCCGGGCGCGAAGATCGAGGTGCCCGGCCTCGGTGACCGCAGCCCGCGCATGCTGTCGCGCCAGGCGCTGGCGGCCGTCATCGAGCCGCGTGTCGAGGAACTGTTCTCGCTGGTGCAGCAGGTGATTCGCGAGTCCGGCTACGAGGAGCTGTTGTCCTCCGGCATCGTGATCACCGGCGGCAGCAGCCTGCTGCCCGGCATGGTCGAGCTGGCCGAGGACATCTTCCTGAAGCCGGTGCGCATCGGCATGCCCGCCTACAGCGGCGGGCTGGCCGACGTCGTGCGCTCGCCCCGCTACTCGACGGCAGTCGGTCTGCTCGAGGAAGCCCGTATCCAGCGACTGCGCGGCCGCAAGGCGGCCGAGCAGTCTGGTTCGTTCAAGGAAACCCTGCGTCGGATGAAGGAGTGGTTCCTTGGAAATTTCTGACAACCCGTTTTTTTGCACCGGGAGGCGATTGCGGCAATTCGCCATCCCAATATTCAGGAGGCCGAAACGATGAGCTTTGAAATGATCGAAAATGAAGTCGAGGGCGCAGTGATCAAGGTGATCGGTGTCGGCGGAGCCGGTGGCAATGCCGTCAACCACATGATCAATCGAGGCGTGGAAGGCGTCGAGTTCATTGCACTGAACACCGACAAGCAGGCCCTGCGCCGCTCGCTGGCCGAACGGGCGCTTCAGCTCGGCGACCAGGGGCTGGGTGCCGGCGCCCGTCCCGAGGCCGGCCGGCAGGCCGCCGAGGCGATGCGCGACGAGATCCGCGACGCGCTGCAGGGCGCCAACATGGTGTTCCTGACCGCCGGCATGGGCAAGGGCACCGGCACCGGCGCCTCGCCGATCGTGGCCGAGGTTGCCAAGGAACTCGGTGTGCTGACCGTGGGCGTCGTCACCAAGCCCTTCGAGTTCGAGGGCGCAAAGAAGATGCAGATCGCCGAGCACGGCATCGACCAGCTGGTCGAGCATGTCGATTCGCTGATCGTGGTCCTCAACCAGAAGCTGTTCGAGGTGATGGACGACGACGCGAGCCTCGAGGATGCATTCAAGCGTGCTGACGACGTGCTGCACAATGCGGTGGCGGGCATCGCCGAGATCATCAACATCCCGGGCTTGGTGAACGTCGACTTTGCCGACGTGCGGACGGTGATGGGCGAGCAGGGCAAGGCGATGATGGGGATCGGCGAGGCCAACGGCCTGGACCGGGCCCGCATCGCGGCCGAGCAGGCAGTGGCTTCGCCGCTGCTCGACGGCGTCGATCTGCAGGGGGCGCGCGGCGTGATCGTCAACATCACGGCCAACCGCAGCCTGAAGCTCAAGGAGACCAACGACGTCATCAACACGATCAAGCATTTCTGCGCCGACGACGCGACCATCATCCACGGCACGGTGTTCGACGAGGACATGGAAGACCGCCTGCGGGTCACCGTGGTGGCCACCGGTATCGGCAAGCGTCCGGCCAAGCCCGTGCTGGTCCAGCAGCCGCAGATGCGCACCGGTACCGACAACGCGCCGGCGGTCGGCGGCAACTACGCACCCTTCGACCAGCCGGCGATCTGGCGCAACGGCCGCTCGGCCGCGGTTGCCCAGGTGCAGGCGCTGCAGGACAGCGGTGTCGAGCGTTTCGACATCCCGGCCTTCCTGCGCAAACAGGCCGACTGAACGGCACGGGCCGCGCCGCGGCCCGTGCGCAGGTGTGTGGTCCGCCGGCTTGCCCCTGTCGCGGCAGGGGCAAGCCACCTGCGCGCAAGCAGCACAGGACGTTAAGTCATAGAATGGCGAGTCCTTTCAACCCGCCAAGGAGAAGCGTCATGACGATCAAGGTCGGCGACAGGCTGCCCCAAGCCACCCTCTACGAGTTCATCGAAGTCGAGGGCAACGGCTGTTCGGTCGGTCCGAACGCGTTCAAGGTCGAAGATCTGGTGCGGGACAAGAAGATCGTCGTGTTCGGTCTGCCCGGTGCCTATACGCCCACCTGTTCGGCCCAGCATGTCCCGAGCTTCGTGAAGAACCATGGCGCACTGAAGGACAAGGGCGTCGACGAGATCTGGTGCGTTTCGGTCAATGACGCCTTCGTGATGGGGGCCTGGGGCCGTGAACAGGATAGCGGCGGCAAGGTCCGCATGATGGCCGACGGCAGCGGCGAGTTCACCCGGGCCGCCGGCCTCGAGCTCGACCTGACCGCGCGTGGCATGGGCGTGCGCTCGCAGCGCTATGCAATGGTCGTCGAGAACGGCGTGGTCAAGTCTCTCGACATCGAGGGGCCTGGCAAGTTCGAGGTGTCGAGCGGCGAGGCCGTGCTGGCGCGTCTCTGAGCGCCGGCACCGCGCGATGATGCGGCAACGAACGATCCGCTCGCTGGTGCGTACCACCGGCGTCGGTCTGCACTCGGGCGAACGGGTCGAACTGGTGCTGCGGCCGGCGGCCGCCGGCACCGGCATCGTCTTCAGGCGCACCGATCTCGACCCGCCGGTCGAGATCCGCAGCTGCGCCGAGCGGGTCACCGATACCCGGATGGCGTCGACGCTGACTGCCGGCGACAGCGGCGAGGCAGCCAGGGTGCGGGTGGCCACGGTCGAGCACCTGATGTCGGCGCTGGCCGGGCTGGGCATCGACAATCTCTACGTCGATGTCACGGCGGCCGAGATCCCGATCCTCGACGGTTCGGCCGGCTCCTTCGTGTTCCTGATCCAGTCGGCGGGGATCGTCGAGCAGGCCGCACCCAAGCAGTTCATCCGGGTGCTCGAAGCTGTCGAGGTCCGCGACGGCGACAAGTGGGCCCGGCTCGAACCCCATTTCGGGTTCAAGCTGCGCTTCTCGATCGAGTTCGGCCATCCGGCCATCGACGAGACGGTCCAGGAGGTCGAGGTGGATTTCGCCCGGACTTCCTACGTTCGTGACGTGGCGCGGGCCCGCACCTTCGGCTTCATGCGCGACGTCGAGCATCTGCGGGCGCACGGGCTGGCCAAGGGAGGCAGCTTCGGCAACGCGATCGTGATGGACGAGTACCGGGTGCTGAACGCCGACGGTCTGCGTTTCTCCGACGAATTCGTCAAGCACAAGATCCTCGATGCGATCGGCGACCTGTACCTGGTCGGCCATCCGCTGCTTGCCGCCTATCGTGCGCACAAGTCCGGCCACGCGATGAACAACCAGTTGCTGCGCGCGCTGCTCGAGCGCAGCGAGGCCTGGGAGCTCGTCTCGTTTGCCGAGCGTCGCAGCGCGCCGCCTTTTTTCGCGCTCGACTGGGCCAGTGCCTGAGATTGGGGCCAGGGCCTGAGATGGCAGGGATTGCGCCATGATGGTGATCCTGCGCCTGGTGGCCCTGCTGGGCCTGGGCTCGGTGGGTTTCTGCGCGGTGGCCTGGCTGCTGACCCGTCAGCGGCTCTGGCTGGACCGTGCGCTGCTGGCGCTGAAGATCACGGTTGCGCTCGCGGTGCTCTTCTTCATCGGCATGTTCATCGAGCGCTTCAACGCCTGAATCGCGCTCCGCCTGGCCCGGAGGGTGCGCTGTCCCGGCTGGGGCCGTGGTCGCCGGCCTGGCTGCGGCCGCCGGCCTGGCCATGGCGGGTGATCATCCTGGCCAGCGCCTCGCGCAGCGGCGACGGTTCGACGCCGGCGTGCAGGCTGGCCAGCGCGCCCAGCGCAGCGGCCGGCACGGTCGGTTTCGGTGCCGCAGCCGGTGCCGCCGGCCCAGCGGAGCGCCGGATCGGGCGAATGCGCAGCCGGGTCACCTGGAAGCCGCCGCCGGCGAGCGCCGCGAGCAGCGATGGCTCGCTCTGGCGCAGCCGGCTCGCCCAGGCCGGGCCCGGTACCTGGATGCTCAGCACGGTGTCGGCCAGGCCCAGCACCACGATCGGCGCGCCGCCGCTGGCCTGCGCCAGCGTGCGTTGCAGTGCGACCAGGTCGTCGACCTGGCGGGCGAGCTGGCGCAGGGCCGGATCGGACCCGATCCAGTGGCCGAGCGGCCTGGAGCCGGGCGCAGCGAGGGCCGGAGCGGAGGCCGGAGCGTAGGCGGGGGCCGGGGCGTGACGGGGGTTGAACGGGTTGCGCTGCATGAGGTCTCGCGAGGCCTTCAGGGTGGCGGCCGCCTGCCGAAGCAGGCCGGCAGGCGGCGTGCTAGACTCCTCAGGTTAATCTATCCGGCGGCCCGGCGCACCGATTTCGCGGTGGCCCGTCTGCCGCCCGAGACCCGATGATCCAGACATTTCTGACCCGGATCTTTGGCAGCCGCAATCAGCGGGTGCTGAAGGGGTATCGCAAGACCGTTGCCCAGATCAATGCGCTCGAGCCTGCGCTGCAGGCGCTCGACGATGCGCAGCTGACGGCGAAGACCGACGAATTCCGTCAGCGGATCGCCGCTGGCGAAACAGTCGACGCCCTGCTTCCCGAGGCTTTCGCCGTCTGTCGCGAGGCGGCGCAGCGCGTGCTCGGCATGCGCCACTTCGACGTCCAGCTGATCGGCGGGATGGTGCTGCACTCCGGGCGCATCGCCGAAATGCGCACCGGTGAGGGCAAGACACTGACGGCGACGCTGGCGGTCTACCTGAACGCGCTGGCCGGCAAGGGTGTGCACGTGGTCACGGTCAACGACTACCTGGCCAGCCGTGACGCCGAGTGGATGGGGCGACTGTACCGCTTCCTCGGGATGTCGGTGGGTACGATCCTGTCGCAGCAGGCCACGGCGACCAAGAAGGAAGCCTACGCGGCCGACATCACCTACGGCACCAACAACGAGTTCGGTTTCGACTACCTGCGCGACAACATGGAATACACGGTCGGCGACCGCAGGCAGCGTGGGCTGCACTATGCGATCGTCGACGAGGTCGACTCGATCCTGATCGACGAGGCGCGCACGCCGCTGATCATTTCCGGCCAGGCCGAAGACCATACCGAGATGTACGTGCGCATCGACCAGGTGCCCAAGCTGCTGGTCGAGATGGAGCACGAACCCAAGACCGGCGAGGCCGACCCTCCCGGCGAGTACTGGGTCGACCGCAAGTCCAACCAGGTCTACCTGTCCGAGGCCGGCCACGAGCGGGCCGAACAGGTGCTGTCGGAAATGGGTCTGCTCGGCTCCGGAAGCAGCCTGTACGACGCGGCCAACATCGGCCTGATGCACCACCTGATGGCGGCGCTGCGCGCCCACACGCTGTTCCACCGCGACCAGCAGTACGTCGTGCAGAACGGCGAGGTCATCATCGTCGACGAGTTCACCGGGCGGCTGATGCCGGGGCGGCGCTGGTCCGACGGCCTGCACCAGGCGGTCGAGGCCAAGGAGCGTGTGGCGATCCAGGCCGAGAACCAGACGCTGGCGTCGATCACCTTCCAGAACTACTTCCGGATGTACGGCAAGCTGGCCGGCATGACCGGAACGGCCGACACCGAGGCCTACGAGTTCCAGGAAATCTACGGCCTCGAAACGGTCGTCATCCCGACTCACCGGCCGATGATCCGCGACGATCGCCAGGACCAGGTCTTCCGGACGGCCAGCGAGAAGTACAACGCGATCTTTGCCGACATCGAGGACTGCTTCGCGCGCGGCCAGCCGACGCTGGTCGGCACGACGTCGATCGAGAACTCCGAGCTGCTGTCGGGCATGCTCAAGGGCAAGGGCCTGCCGCACCAGGTGCTCAACGCCAAGCAGCACGAGCGCGAGGCCTCGATCGTTGCCGAGGCCGGACGGCCCAAGGCGATCACCATCGCCACCAACATGGCGGGTCGTGGTACCGACATCGTGCTGGGTGGCAACCTGGAGAAGCAGGCCGAGATCGTGCGCGCCGACGAAGCGCTGGAAGACGCCGACAAGGAAGCGCGCATCGACAAGCTGCGCAGCGAATGGCAGTCGCTGCACGACCAGGTGGTCGCGGCCGGCGGCCTGCACATCATCGGCACCGAGCGCCACGAGTCGCGCCGCATCGACAACCAGTTGCGTGGCCGCTCGGGCCGCCAGGGCGACCCGGGTTCGTCGCGCTTCTACCTGTCGATGGACGACCCGCTGCTCAAGATCTTCGCCGGCGACCGGCTCAAGGCGATCATGGACCGCCTCAAGCTGCCCGAGGGCGAGCCGATCGAAGCCGGCATGGTCAGCCGCTCGATCGAGTCGGCGCAGCGCAAGGTCGAGGCGCGCAACTTCGATATCCGCAAGCAGTTGCTCGAGTACGACGACGTCGCCAACGACCAGCGCAAGATCGTCTACGCCGACCGCAACGCGCTGCTCGAATCCGAGGGCATC
>Ga0172382_10005039_pt1 | contig 19884 bp, 16 predicted proteins | sample Leawel138RmetaG_FD_122245 | JGI IMG/M metagenome (GOLD analysis project Ga0172382, IMG submission 122245) | Leachate microbial communities from a municipal landfill in Southern Ontario, Canada - Leachate well 138R metaG | ecosystem: Engineered > Solid waste > Landfill > Unclassified | place... | reverse complement strand
CTCCATCTGGCCCGATGTCGAGGAACGCATCGTCGATCTCATCGAGGCGCACAACTCCTCGATCGTGTTCGCCAACTCGCGTCGGCTGGCCGAGCGGCTCACGGCCCGGCTCAACGAGATTCACGCCGAACGCCTGGGCCCCGGCGTCAACAGCCCGAACGACGGTCCGAGCCCGCGCAACCCCACGGTGGCCGGCGGTGCCCCGGCCTACGTCATGGCCAGCGGGCAGACCTTCGGCGCCGAACCGGTGCTGGCCCGCGCCCACCACGGCTCGGTGTCCAAGGAGTCGCGCGCCGAGGTCGAAAACGCGCTCAAGAGCGGCCAACTCAAGGCCGTGGTGGCCACCTCGAGCCTGGAGCTGGGCATCGACATGGGCGCGGTGGACCTGGTGATCCAGGTCGAGACCCCGCCCTCGGTGGCCAGCGGCCTGCAGCGGATCGGCCGCGCGGGCCATCAGGTCGGCGAGATCAGCCAGGGCGTGCTGTTCCCCAAGCACCGCACCGACCTGATCGGGTGCGCGGTCAGCGTGCAGCGGATGCTGGCCGGCCAGATCGAGACCATGCGGGTGCCGGCCAACCCGCTGGACGTGCTGGCGCAGCACACCGTGGCGGCCTGCGCCCTGGAGCCCATCAATGCCGAGGCATGGTTCGACACCGTACGGCGCAGCGCCCCGTTCGCCACGCTGCCGCGCAGCGCGTTCGAGGCGACGTTGGATCTGCTGTCGGGTAAGTACCCGTCGACGGAGTTCGCCGAGCTGCGGCCGCGCATCGTCTACGACCGCGACACCGGCACGCTGACGTCACGGCCCGGCGCGCAGCGGCTGGCCGTCACCTCCGGCGGCGCGATCCCCGACCGCGGCCTGTTCACCGTGTTCCTGGCCTCCAGCGCGGATTCCGAGAAGCCTTCGCGGGTCGGGGAACTCGACGAGGAGATGGTCTACGAGTCCCGACCCGGTGACGTGATCTCGCTCGGCGCGACGAGCTGGCGGATCACCGAGATCACCCACGACCGGGTGCTGGTCATCCCGGCGCCGGGCGAGCCGGCGCGGCTGCCGTTCTGGCGCGGCGACGGGGTCGGGCGGCCCGCTGAGCTGGGCGCAGCGATCGGCGCGTTCACCGGCGAGCTGGCCCGGCTGGACCGTGACGCGTTCGAATCACGTTGCCAGGAAGTCGGTTTCGACGCCTTCGCGACGGATAACCTGTGGCAGCTGATCTCCGAGCAGCGGGACGCGACCTCGGCGGTGCCGTCGGACACCACGCTGGTGGTGGAACGGTTCCGTGACGAGCTCGGTGACTGGCGGGTCATCCTGCATTCGCCCTACGGGCTGCGGGTGCACGGCCCGCTCGCGCTGGCGGTGGGCAAGCGGCTCTACGAGCGCTACGGCATCGACGAGAAGCCGACGGCCTCCGACGACGGCATCATCGTGCGGCTGCCCGACACCGACGACACCGCCCCGGGCGCCGACATCTTCGTGTTCGACGCCGACGAGATCGAGCCGCTGGTGACCGCCGAGGTCAGCTCGTCGGCGCTGTTCGCCTCCCGGTTCCGGGAGTGCGCGGCCCGCGCGCTGCTGCTGCCGCGCCGACACCCCGGCAAGCGGTCCCCGCTGTGGCATCAACGCCAGCGTGCCGCCCAACTCCTCGACGTCGCCAAGGGCTATCCGGACTTCCCCATCGTGCTGGAGGCGGTCCGCGAATGCCTGCAGGACGTCTACGACGTGCCGACGCTGACGGCGCTGATGGGCCGCATCGCGCAGCGCCGGGTGCGGCTGCTGGAGGTCGAGACCCCGACGCCGTCGCCGTTCGCGGCCTCCCTGCTGTTCGGCTACGTCGGCGCGTTCATGTACGAGGGCGACAGCCCGCTGGCCGAACGCCGCGCCGCCGCACTGTCATTGGATCCCACGCTGCTCGCCGAGCTGCTCGGCCGGGTGGAACTGCGCGAGCTGCTCGACGCCGACGTGGTCGCCACCACCGCGCGGCAGCTGCAGCACCTGACACCCGAGCGGCTGGCCCGCGACGCCGAAGGGGTGGCCGATCTGCTGCGGCTGCTCGGCCCGCTGACCACCGAGGAGATCGCCGCGCGGTGTGTGGTTTCGGAGGTTGGCGGCTGGCTCGAAGGGCTACTGGGCGCCAAACGCGCGGTGCAGGTGTCGTTCGCCGGGCAGTCGTGGTGGGCCGCAGTGGAGGACATCGGCCGGCTGCGCGACGGGGTCGGCGTGGCGGTGCCCGTCGGCGTGCCGATGGCGTTCCTGGAGCAGGTCGTCGACCCGCTGGGCGAACTGCTGTCGCGGTACGCCCGCACCAGGGGCCCGTTCACCACCGCCGAGGCGGCCGCCCGGTTCGGTCTGGGGCTGCGGGTGGCGGCCGACGTGCTGGGTCGGCTGGCCGTCGACGGCAAACTGGTCCGCGGCGAGTTCACCGATGCACCAACTGATTCCGGTGGCCAATGGTGTGATGCCGAGGTGCTGCGCATCCTGCGGCGCCGCTCCCTGGCTGCGTTGCGGGCGCAGATCGAGCCGGTCAGCACGGCAGCGTTCGGACGCTTCCTGCCGGCGTGGCAGATGCTCGGCGGCGACGCGGTGTCGGGGGTCGACGGGCTGGCCGCGGTGATCGATCAGCTCGCCGGGGTGCCGATGCCGGCGTCGGCGGTCGAACCGTTGATCTTCGGGCAGCGGGTGCGCGACTACCAGCCCGGCATGCTCGACGAGCTGCTGGCTTCCGGCGAGGTGCTGTGGTCGGGCGTCGGTTCGCTGTCGACCGCCGACGGCTGGGTGGCCTTCCACCTCGCCGAGACCGCGCCGCTGTCGCTGGCCGCTTATGGTGACCTGGGTCTGACCGACATCCACCACGCCGTGCTGGCGGCACTCGCCGGCGGTGGCGCGTACTTCTTCCGCCAGCTCACCGTCGACGGTGTCGCCACGGAGTCGCTGAAAGAGGCTTTGTGGCAGCTGATCTGGGCCGGATACGTCGGCGGTGACACGTTCGCCCCGGTGCGGGCGCTGCTTGCCGGGGCCCGCGGTTCGGGCCCCCGCAAGTCGGCAACGCCGTCGCACCGGCACCGTCGCGCGCCCCGGCTTAGCCGCTACAGCCTGAGCACGTCGAGTCTCAGCGCGCACCGCGATTCCGACCCCACCGTGGCGGGACGGTGGTCGGCGCTTCCGGTCGCAGAGGTGGACACCACGGTGCGGGCGCACTACCAGGCCGATCAGCTGCTGACGCGGCACGGCGTGCTGACCAAGGGTGCGGTGGCCGGCGAGAACATCCCCGGCGGGTTCGCGTCGATGTACAAGGTGCTGACCACGATGGAAGAGGCGGGGCGGTGTCAGCGCGGCTATTTCGTCGAATCCCTCGGCGGTGCGCAGTTCGCCACCGCGAGCACCGTGGACCGGTTGCGCAGTCACGCCGACAGCATCGACGACCAACAGCACACCCTGCGGGCGGTCGCGCTGGCCGCGACCGACCCGGCCAACCCGTACGGCGCCGCGCTCCCGTGGCCGTCGCGCGGGGGCGAGGATTCCGCGCACCGGCCGGGGCGTAAGGCCGGTGCGCTGGTGGTGCTCGTCGACGGTGCGCTGGCGTGGTTCGTCGAACGCGGCGGCCGGTCGCTGCTGAGCTTCACCGCCGACGCCGAGACGTGCCATGCCGCGGCCGCGTCGCTGGCGGAACTGGTTTCGCGGCAACGGGTTCCGGGATTGCTGGTGGAGCGGATCGACGGGGCGCCGGTGCTGGAGGCCCGGGATTCGGCGGTGGCCGAGGCGCTGGTCCAGGCCGGGTTCGCGCGCACGCCCCGCGGGTTGCGGCTGCGCTGATGCCCGAGGGCGACACCGTCTACCGCACCGCGGCGAAACTACGGGAGGCGTTGGAGGGCCGGGAGCTGACCCGCTGCGATGTCCGTGTCCCCCGCTATGCGGCCGTCGATCTGAGCGGACAGACGGTCGACGAGGTGCTCAGCCGCGGCAAGCACCTGTTCATCCGCGTCGGGCAGGCCAGCATCCATTCGCACCTGAAGATGGACGGCGCGTGGGTGATCGGCCGGGTTCGGGTGCCGTCCTACAAGATCCGCATCGTGTTGGAGACGGCGCGGTCCCGCGCGTCCGGCGTCGACCTCGGTGTGCTGGAGATCCTCGACCGCGCCACCGACATGGAGGCCGTCGCGCATCTGGGACCCGACCTGCTCGGCCCCGACTGGTCGGCTCCGCTCGCGGCAGCCAATCTCGTCGCCGACCCGTCACGGCCGGTGGCCGAGGCGCTGCTGGATCAGCGGGTGATGGCCGGAGTGGGCAACGTGTACGCCAACGAACTGTGCTTCGTGTTCGGACTGCGGCCCGGCACCGCCGTCGGCGAACTGGCCGACCCGGTGCGGGTCGCAAGCCGGGCGCAGCAGATGTTGTGGCTCAACAGGTTACGGGTGAACCGCACCACCACCGGAAACACCCGCCCCGGCCAGGACGTGTGGGTGTACGGCCGGGCCGGGCTGCCCTGCCGTCGCTGTGGCACCCCGATCGAAACGGACAAGGGCGGCGACCGGGTCACCTACTGGTGCCCCACCTGCCAACGCTGAATCCCAATCCCCGCCGAAATTGCATTCCAGCAGCGAAAGTTCGAGTAGAACCCTGCGCCAACGCAATCTCGGCGGGGGCCTGTGGACAACTCGTGCGCGCGGCGCTGATCCGTCGGAGTCGGTGCCGATCATCGCGACATGGGAAACATCATCATCGGGACCGAAGCGGTGGCCACGGGCGTCGTCACCCGTCACGAACTGCAACGTTGGTATCGGCCGATCTATCGCAACGTCCACGCCCCGAAGGTCCCGGTGCCGACACTGCGGGATCGCGCTGAAGGTGCCTGGCTGTACTCGCAGCGCGCCGGAATCGTCACCGGGCTTGCCGCCGCGGCGCTACACGGGTCGGCCTGGATCGACGACGACATCGACGTAGAGCTGATCTACAAGTGCCCGCGGCCGCCGACGGGCATCATCGCCCGCAACGAACGCATCGCGCCGGACGAATGGCAGGCACTGAGCGGGATAACCGTGACCACCCCGGCGCGCACCGCTTTCGACCTCGGACGCTTCCGCCCCGACCACGACGCCATGGCACGCCTGGATGCTCTGATGCGAGTCCGGCCGTATACGGTCGACGACGTCATGAAGCTGACGCAGCGGTACAAGGGTGCCCGCGGCGTCGCCCGGCTCAAGGCGCTGCTGCCGTTCGTCGACGGCGGCGCCGAATCACCACGGGAGTCGTGGTGGCGAAAGCTGGTGATCGACGCCGGTTTCCCCGTACCGACCACCCAGATCCAGGTGGTCGACGAGAACGGCGCGCACGTCCGGTTTGTCGACTTCGGCTGGCCCGACTTCCTGGTCGCGTTCGAATACGACGGCGACCACCACCAGTCCAGCCGTGCGCAGTATCTCAAGGACCGGCGCGTCCTGCCCGAGCTGCGACGACTCAACTGGCACGTCACCGCCGTCGTCAAGGAAGACGACCCCGTGCTCGTGATCAACCGGCTCAACGCGGCGATGCGGGCGCGAGGCTGGCGCGGCACCGTGCAGATCCCGTCATACGCGTACGCGGCGCGACATCGCGCCGAGATTGCGGCCAGGCAGGAAAAGTTCGAGTAGCGGCCTGCTGGAATGCAATTTCGGCGGTGGTCAGACCGTGCAGTCGACGCCGGCGACGTCCGTCGCGATCACGCAGGCTGACGGGTTGGACAGCTTCCAGGCGCCGTCCTGGTCCACCCAGTAGATGTCGTGGGTCTTGGTGCCGAAGATCGGGATCGTCACCGCGAGCTGCGCGTCGAGCCGGTCACCGTTGAGCACCGGGTTCTGCACCTGCCAGTTGACCATGCCGCCATAGGAGTTCAGCCGATTGGCGATGTTGTCGGCGGTCGGCACCGCTGACTGCCCGCCGGCAAGCTTGTCGGCACGTTCGCTCGCCGGGGCGCCGGTGTTCAGCACCTGCCGCAGCTCGGAGGTGAGCTGGCCGGCATCCGGCACCGCCGGTTCGGCCGACGCCACGCCCATACCGCCAAACGCACCCGCGGCCACCACCGACATCGCCGCCAACGCAACACGCATCAATTGCTTCCTTCCCCACAGAGATCCGACCCGTCGCACACCCCACCACGCGGCGGACCGCGCCACAAGACCTACGTCCGGGCGCCGAGATTGCAGCCAGGCAGCACAAGTTCGAGTAGCGGCCTGCTGGAATGCAATTTCGTGGACTAGAAGGGCAGGGCGAACTTGATGATCTTGCGCACCACGGTCCCGAACTGGTGCGGCAGGGAGCCCTTGTTGTAGGGCACGCCGTAGCGCTCGCAGATCTCCTGAACCTTCGGCGCGATCTCGGCGTGCCGGAAGGCCGGGATGTCCGGGAACAGGTGGTGCTCGATCTGGAAGCTCAGGTTGCCGCTCAAGATGTGGAACAGCTTGCCACCGGTCAGGTTCGCCGACCCCAGCACCTGACGGAAGTACCACTGCCCGCGCGTCTCGGCCTTGGTCTCCTCGATGGAGAACTCTTGGACGTCTTCCGGGAAGTGCCCGCAGAAGATGATCATGTACGCCCACACATTGCGCATCAGGTTGGCGGTCATGTTGCCCGCGAACACCCACGGCGCGAACGGCCCGGCCAGCAGCGGGAACGCCACGTAATCCTTCAGCGTCTGCCGCTTGGTCTTGCGCCAGATCCCTTCGAGGATCTCGCGCTTGTCCGTCAGCGTGATCTCACCGGCGGCGATCTTCTCGCTTTCCATCTCGTGCAGCGCCACTCCGTATTGGAACAGCACCATCAGCAGAAACGCGTACACCGGGTTGCCCAGGTAGTACGGCCGCCACTTCTGGTCGGAGCTCATACGCAGGATTCCGTAACCGATGTCGCGGTCCAGCCCGACGATGTTGGTATACGTGTGGTGCATGTAGTTGTGCGAGTGACGCCACTGGTCAGCCGGGCACGCGGTATCCCACTCGAAGCCCTTGCTGGAGATCGCCGGATCGCCCATCCAGTCGTACTGGCCGTGCATGACGTTGTGGCCGATCTCCATGTTGTCGATGATCTTGCTCAGGCCGAGCATCGCCGTGCCCGCAAGCCAGAACGGCGGGAAGATGCCACCGAAGAGCAGTGCTCGACCGCCGATCTCAAGTCCGCGCTGCGCCTTGATCATCCGTCGGATGTAGGTGGCGTCGCGTTCGCCGAGGTCGGCGATCACGCTGTCTTTGAGCGCGTCGAGTTCCCGGCCGAACGCCTCGGCCTGCTCGGGGGTCAGGGTGACGGTCTTGCCTGCGACCGTCTTGGTGATGGTTTGTTGCGTCGGGGTGGTTTGTTGGGTCGGGGTGGTCGGGGTTTCCAGGACTTCGGTCATGATCTCCCTCTCTCGGTGTGTCGGTCGGTCGGTCGCCGAGATTGCATCCAGCGCGACGATTCGGCGACTTGGCACGCGTGGAATGCGATTTCGGCGGTTATAGGGCGACGTCGACGTCGCCCACCGGTGCGGACACGCAGATCTGCACGTCTTCCTCCTCGGTCGAGGAGACCACGCCGGTGATGACGTTGCGCACCGCGCCATTGGTCTTGCGGCGCGTGCAGGAGAAGCAGATGCCCATCCGGCATCCGCTCTCCGGGGTCAGGCCCGCGTCCTCGGCCTGGTTGAGCAGCGGTCGGCCGTCGTCGACGACGTCGATGCCGCTTTCGGTGAAAGTGACACGGCCACCGGATGATTCACCGCTGAGCACCGGTGGCACGAAGCTCTCCGACACCGCGTCCGGGTAGACCTCTCGGACGGCATCGACGAGCGCCGGCGGCCCGCACACGTAGACCGCCTGCGGTTCGATCCCAGCTCGCTCGAATCGCGGGGGCAGGTCGGAGCCGGTGGTGTCGCGGGTGTAGCCGTGCAGCACAGTCACATTCGGCATCTCGCTGGCGATGCCGGCGAGCTCGTCGCGGTAGCACGCCTCCTGGGCCGACCGCGCGTAGTGGACGAACACCACCTCACCGGCGTGCCGGCGTGCCCGCAGCGTGCGCAGCATCGACATCACCGGGGTGATGCCGCTGCCTCCCGACACGAACAGGGTGGGTCCGGGAATGGCCGGCAGAGTGAAATCCCCGGCCACCGAGTCCAGGCCGACGACCATGCCGACCCGCGCGCGCTCGAACAGGTAGGTGGACACCAGGCCGCCGTCATGGCGGCCGATCGTCAACTCCAGGTACGGGTCGGTGTCGGCATTGGCCGGCGAATAGGGCCGGGTGCGGCGGCGGCCGTCGATGTCGACGGAGACGTTGACGTGCTGACCGGCGCGGAACCCGGCGAACGCCCGGTTGGGCGCCAGCGTCAGCGTCACACTGCGCGGCGTGCTGCGCCGCACCCCGACCACCCGGGCGCGGGCCTGCCCGCGCGTCCAGGTCGGGTCGACCAGCTCGGTGTAGCGGTCGACGCCGTGCGGACCGGTCAGCAGGTCCAGCAGGGCGGACCGCCGCACCTTGGTCAAAGTTTCAGTGAACATATGTACACCGTGCGCGCCTACCGCCCTGCAGGTCAAGAGATCGCTGCAGGCTGTGGTAGGTTTCACACAGTGAACAGTCGTACGCCCAGCTCACGCTCGGGCCGCTCCCGATCGCGGGAGAAGGACACGCTGTCGCGAGAGGAACGCAAGGAGGCCACCCGCCGCGCGATCGTCGCGGCGGCGCTGAGCCTGCTCGCCGAACGCAGTTTCAGCGGGTTGAGCCTGCGTGAAGTCACCCGCGAGGCCGGCATCGTGCCCGCGGCGTTCTACCGGCACTTCGAATCGATGGAAGCGCTCGGCCTCGTGCTGATCGACGAGTCGTTCCGCGCCCTGCGCGAGATGCTGCGCGGCGCCCGGGCCGGAAAGCTGGACCCGAACCGGGTGATCGAATCCTCGGTCGACATCCTCATCGACAGTGTCCAGCAGCGTCGCGAGCACTGGCGCTTCATCGGCCGGGAACGCTCGACGGGCGTCACGGTGCTGCGGTACGCGATCCGCACCGAAATCCGGCTCATCACTTCGGAACTGGCCATCGACCTGGCGCGCTTCCCCAACCTGAACACCTGGAGCAGCGAGGACCTCAACATCCTGGCCAGCGTGTTCGTCAACTCGATGATCGTCATCGCCGAGTCATTGGAAGACGCCACCGACCCCGCGAGCATCGCCGAGATCCGCCGGATCGCGATCAAACAGCTGCGGATGATCACCGTCGGCGTGGCGGGCTGGCGCAGCAGTTAACGTGACGGGCATGTCGTCCGTCGTCGAAGTCACCCGACCCCTTCCCGAGATCACCGTGGTCACGCTCAACCGGCCCGACAAGCTCAACGCGCTGTCCTACGAGCTGGTCGAGACTCTGCACGACGCGCTGGACGCGGTGGCCGCCGACAACACCTGCCGCGTGGTGGTGCTGACCGGTGCCGGGCGCGGCTTCTGCTCCGGGCTCGACCTGAGCGCGCCCAACCCCGAGGAGACGGGCGGCGGCACCGAGTTCCCCCGCTCGGGCATGCGGTGGCAGGAACGCATCGCGGACCTGACCGCCAAGCTCCACCGGCTGCGCCAGCCGGCGATCGCAGCGGTCAACGGTGTCGCCTACGGCGGCGGACTCGGGATCGCCGCGGCGTGCGACATCCGTGTCGCGTCGCCGTCGGCGCGGTTCTGCACGCAGTTCATCAAGCTCGGCCTCGGCGGCTGCGACATCGGGGTCAGCTACACCCTGCCGCGCATCCTCGGCGCCGGGCCGGCGTTCGACATGATCCTGACCGCACGCGCGGTCGACGCCGACGAGGCGTTGCGGCTCGGCCTGGTGTCACGGGTCGCGGATTCGGCACTGGATGAGGCGTTGGCCGTCGCTGAAACACTGTGCGGTTTCGGCAAATTCGGCGTCGAGTCGACCAAGCAGGTGCTGTGGGCCAACCTCGAAGCGTCCAGCCTGGAGGCCGCGCTGCATCTGGAGAACCGCAGCCAGATCCTGGCGTCGACCAGCGGCGAGATGCGCGAGGCGGCCGCCAAGATCCTACGCAAGCCCTAACCCCCGCCGAAATTGCATTCCAGCAGGCGTCTACTCGAACTTTCGCTGCTGGAATGCAATTTCGGCGAGAACGGGGGGTCAGCGCGCGGTGCCGCCGCCGTCGGCGATGATGACCTGGCCGGTGATGTAGCTTCCGGCATCCGATGTCAGAAGCAGTGCGGCGCCGACCATTTCGTCAGGGGTCGCCAACCGGCCCAGCAGCGTGCCGCCGACCATCCCGTCGATCGCCTCCTGCGGATTCTTGCGCATCATGTCGGTGTCCACCGGTCCGGGCGCCAACGCGTTGACCCGGATGCCGTGATGGACGAACTCGGCTGCCATCGACCGGGTGAACGACATCATGGCGGCCTTCATCGACGCGTAGATCGACAACATCGGCGCGAAGATGAACGCGCCGACGGACACCATGTTCAGCACTGCGGCATGCTCGCTGGCCTTCAGGTGCGGCAGCGCCTCCTGCACGAGCATCACCGGGCCGCGCAGATTCACCTCGAACGACTTCGTCAGCGCGTCGACGGTCATGTGCCCGAACGGCTGCGCCAACGGATTGGCCGCGTTGTTGACCAGCACGTCCACCCCGCCGAACTCGGCGACGGTGCGCTCGACGAGCGCGCCGAGGTCGTCTACCTCGCCGAGATGGGTGGGTACCCCGATCGCCGAGCCGCCCAGCTCCCGCAGGTGCCGGGCCGTCTCCTCACAGGCATCGGCCTTACGGCTGGCCACCACGACGCGCGCACCCGCCAGTACGTACCCCTCGGCCAGCGCCAGCCCGATCCCGCGGGTGCCGCCGGTGACTACGACGGTCCGGTCGGTCATGTCGAACAGCCGGTCGAACGAAGCGCGATCCACTAGACGCAACCGGCCACACTGATGCGCCTGCCGACGTCGGCGCAGACGCTGACGTGCGGCACGTACACCGGCGGTACGTACACCGGTGGCGGTGGCGGCGGAACGTACACCGGCGGCGGTGGTGGCGGTGGCGGTGGCGGTGGCGGCGCGGCATTGAGCTCGTACAACGGATCGGCGCACCCCGTGACGTCGACGTTCACACCGCTGATGGACCCGCACACCGCGTACGCGGGAGCGGGAGTCAGCGCGGGGACCGACGCCCCCAGGACCACCGCCGCGGACGCGACGAGCCAACTCTTGCGCAAGGCCACTCCTCTGATCGGGCGGCGTCCTTCGCCGCCGAGGTCATGGTGATTGTGGCAGTCGATGCGGCTTGCCGTTGGCCGAACACGCTCGACCGGACTCTGCGACACCCTGGGCTGGCGGCCTCACCAGACGCCCCGGCAGGCGGAGGTCCCAACACCTCCAACACCGGCCAGTATCGAGTCACAGCCGGCCTCCGAAGACGGGAGTTTGATACCTTACTTAGTACCATTTTCGGTACCATCCCGGCATGCCGTCCTTGAATGTCTCGTTCACCGAAGAAGAACTGGCGACCGTCCGCGCAGCGGCCGCCAACGATGAAGTCTCACTGCGGACGTTCGCACACGCAGCCATTCTCTCTGCCGCGAGCGAGCATCGCCGCCGTGTCGCTGAAGCCGCCCGCATCGTCGCCGAGCGATCGGCAGAACTCAACCGTCGCCTGGCGTGACCGAATACCTCGATCGCGATGACGTATTGACAGCAGGATCGGCCGCAGTCGGCCAGGTCGTCCATGTCAGCGACTACGGCCTACTTGACGCTGCCGTGGCACGCCCCCGCGCCACTGTCTTCGGGCTCGACGCCTACCCGGACAACTTCACCAAAGCCGCTGCCTTGCTTCAGTCATTGGCGCGCAATCACGCCCTGGTGGACGGGAACATGCCGATGGCCTGGGCGGCAGCATGGATCTTCCTGCACATCAACGGGATCTCACTGGGTGAGTTCGACGTCGACGACGCCGAAGTATTCATGAACAACGTCGCCATCAACGGCGATCTCGAAATCGACTACGTCGCCAATAAGCTCAATTCCTACGCCAAACCGGCACAGTGACCTTCCTGCTGGTGGCCCACTCTGCTCATCTCGAATGCCGGGCACGCCCGCCGTGACACGCAACATGTTTCGCGGGCGACAATTTCGGGGCGGGGTGGGCCGCGATCCTCAGGCCGGCTCGGAACAACGCCCCCGCCGGTCGTCCGCATCACCTGATTGCACCCGACGTCGCCGCGTTCGTCACCGCACCCCCGTGGCCCTGCCGGAATGCGCTGACCTTTGCCGCAAATGCACCAGAGCGTCGCGTTTCCGCGCATCGTCACAGCGCTCGGACCATGGTGCACGACGGGGCGTAGTTAGCCGGTTACGCAGCCGTCACGCAAATTCGTCGCGCGGCGATGTCGACACGCTTTCCCAAGTCAGCGCGCAGTTTAGCGAGCGGGTCTAATAGCGCAGCGAACTTTTCACAAATGAAGTAGATTGCTTCCTGTGCGGCGCTGGGGCGCCGGAGCGACGCACGAAGTCGGAAGCGCTAGGTCGCTACCAACGGTGTCTGTGTGCGCTCAGATCGCGATCGAGCGATCGGCGAGGGGAGTCGCGATCTGAGCGCACAACTGGCCTCTCACAGCGTCCGTTCGCTGGTGAACCGCAGGCGGACTCCCGTCAGCGGATCAGTGAATTCCAGACACTGCGCCAGCAGCTTCAGCGGCGTGGAGAAGTCGCCGGCGGCGACGTCGATGACGTTGGGGTACAACGGGTCTCCGGCGATGGGCAGGCCGAGTGAGTTCATGTGGACGCGCAGTTGGTGGGTGCGCCCGGTGCGCGGCATGAGTCGGTAGGTGCGGTCGTCGACTCGCTCGACGAGCGTCTCCGCGTTCGGCTCCCCCGGCTCTTCGACCGCCTGTAAAGTACCCCGCCGCTTGATGATTCGGCTGCGAACCGTGATCGGGAAATCCCGGTCGGTACCCGCCGACGACTGCGCCAGGTAGGTCTTGCTCACGCCGCCGCGGGCGAACATCGTCTGATAGGCGCCACGGACCTCACGGCGCGTGGTGAACACCAGGACCCCGGCGGTCAACCGGTCCAGGCGGTGCGCCGGGCTCAGCTGCGGCAGGTCCAGTTCGCAGCGCATCCGCACCAGGGCGGTCTGCGCGACGTGGCTGCCGCGCGGCATGGTGGCCAGAAAGTGCGGCTTGTCGACCACGACGAGATTGTCGTCGCGGTGCAGGACCGGCACGTCGAACGGCACCGCAACCTCGTCCGGCAGGTCGCGATACAGATACACCACTGAATTGGGCTGCAGCACAGTCGATGCCGTCACCACCGCGCCGTCAGCGGTGAACACCTCGCCATTGAGCACCTTGGCCGCGGCCGCCTCGCCGAAGCGGTCGGCCAGTTCGACGAGCACCGCGCCGCCCCGCAACCGCACCCGCGCCGGCCCCAGGCCGTCCCGCACCGGGAGCGGGGCGGGACGCCTCACTTGAGGGGCACCGGCTCGAGGATCTCGGCGCGCGCCTCCGGCGCGGCCGCCCGCAATGCGTCCGCGGACTCGTCGTCGGGCTGGGTCTGCGACAGCACCTCCGCCTCGACCCGCGCCAGGTATGTATCGACCTCGCGATCCACGTCCTCGGCACTCCAACCCAGCAGGGGCGCAACGACTTCGGCGACTTCGCGGGCACAGTCCACGCCGCGGTGCGGGTATTCGATGGAGATCCGCATCCGCCGCGCCAGGATGTCCTCCAGGTGCAGCGCACCCTCGGCCGCCGCCGCGTAGGCGGCTTCCACTTTGAGGTACACCGGGGCGTCGGTGATCGGCTCGAGGAGGTCGGGCCGGACTGCGGCCAGATCGCTGGCCAGTTTGAGCACCTCGCCGATCAGCGACCCGTACCGGTCCAAAAGATGCCGCACCCGGTACGGGTGCAGACCGTAATGCGCACCGACACTTTGCGTTTGGTTGATCAGCGCGAAGTATCCGTCGGCGCCCATCAGCGGCACCCGCTCGGTGATCGACGGCGCCACCCGCGTCGGGATGAACTCCGCGGCGGCGTCGATGGCGTCTTCGGCCATCACCCGGTAGGTGGTGTACTTGCCGCCGGCGATCGCCACCAGGCCCGGCGCGGGCACCGCGACGGCGTGCTCGCGCGACAGCTTCGAGGTCTCTTCGCTCTCCCCGGCCAGCAGCGGCCGCAGGCCGGCGTACACGCCGTCGATGTCGTCGTGGGTCAGCGGTGTGGCCAGCACCTTGTTGACATGGCCCAGGATGTAGTCGATGTCGGCCTTCGTCGCGGCCGGATGCGCGAGGTCGAGGTGCCAGTCGGTGTCGGTGGTGCCGATGATCCAGTGCGTTCCCCACGGGATGACGAACAGCACCGACTTCTCGGTGCGCAGGATGATCGCGACCTCGCTGACGATCCGGTCGCGGGGCACCACGATGTGCACCCCCTTGGAGGCGCGCACCCGAAAACGGCCGCGCTGCTTCGACAGTGCCTGGATCTCGTCGGTCCACACCCCGGTGGCATTGACCACGACATGGCCGCGCACCTCGGTGACCTCCCCGTTCTCGGAGTCACGCACCCTCACCCCGGTGACCCGGTCGCCTTCCCGCAGCAGCGCCACCACCTGCGTCGAGGTCCGCACCACCGCGCTGTAATGGGCGGCGGTACGCGCCACCGTCATCGTGTGGCGGGCGTCGTCGACGACGGTGTCGTAGTAGCGGATCCCGCCGATCAGCGAGCTGCGCTTGAGTCCCGGCGACAGCCGCAACGCCCCGGATCGGGTCAGATGTTTCTGCGCCGGAACGGATTTCGCACCGCCGAGCTGGTCGTATAGGAAAATCCCGGCCGCGATGTAGGGCCGTTCCCAGCCACGGTTGGTGAGCGGGAACAGAAACGGCAACGGCTTGACCAGATGCGGCGCCAGCGTCGTCAACGACAACTCACGCTCGTGCAGGGCCTCGCGCACCAGGCCGAACTCCAGCTGCTCGAGATAACGCAAACCGCCGTGGAACATCTTGCTGCTGCGGCTCGACGTCCCCGAGGCGAAATCGCGGGCCTCGACCAGCGCCACCTTCAGCCCGCGGGTGGCGGCATCGAGCGCCGCGCCCGCACCTACGACGCCGCCGCCGATGACGATCACGTCGAATTGCTCGTTGCCTAGCCGCTGCCAGGCGCGGACTCGATGATCAGGGCCCAGGAACGTCTGGCCGTTGCCTGGAGCGGGGATCACATGACCCACGGTGGCCGGCTCCTCGTTACTCGTCAGTACGGGTTGTCAGCTCCCAGGCTAGCCGGACGACGATCAAGCGGCGAGGAACGAGCCGCGATGAGGAGTTCGGCGGTCAGATTCAGCCGGATCAGTCCAAATCGTCGTGCGCCATGAGCCGGCGGGCCGCCTCCACGATCGATCCCGACAGCGACGGATACACCGACAGCGTCTGCGCCAGGTCGGAAACCGAGATGCGGTTCTGCACCGCCAGCGCGATCGGCAGGATCAACTCCGACGCGATGGGCGCCACCACCACCCCGCCGATCACCACGCCCGTCGCCGGCCGGCAGAAGATTTTGACGAAACCGTGCCGCAGCAGGCTCATCTTGGCGCGGGCGTTGGTGCTCAGCGGCAGCATCAGGGTGCGGGCCGGCACGCTGCCGTCGTCGATGGCCGACTGCGGGATGCCGACCGCGGCGATCTCGGGACGGGTGAAGGTGGCCGAGGCCACGGTGCGCAGCCGGATCGGCGACACCCCCTCGCCGAGCGCGTGGTACATCGCGATGCGGCCCTGCATGGCCGCCACCGAGGCCAGCGGCAGCAGGCCGGTGCAGTCACCGGCGGCGTAGACGCCGGGGGCCGGGGTGCGCGACACCCGGTCGACGGGGATGTAGCCGCCGGGGTTGAGCGTGATGCCGACCCGCTCCAGGCCCAGGTTCTTGGTGTTGGGCACCGACCCGACCGTCATCAACGCGTGGCTGCCCTCGACCGTGCGGCCGTCGGCCATGGAGACCTTGACCCCCGTCTCGGTGCGGGTCACCGAGTCGGCGCGGGCATTCTTGACCAGCGTCACACCGCGCTCGGCGAACACCTCCTCGAGCACGGCGGCGGCGTCGGAATCCTCGTGCGGCAGGATCTGGTCGCGGCTGGCCACCACGGTCACCGTCACACCGAGCTCGGTGTAGGCGTTGCAGAACTCCGCGCCCGTCACTCCGGAACCGACGATGACCAGGTGCTCGGGCAGCTCGTCCAGGTCGTAGACGTGCCGCCAGGTCAGGATCCGCTCCCCGTCGGGCACCGCATTGGGCAAAACGCGCGGGCTGGCGCCGGTGGCGATGAGCACGACGTCGGCCTTGAGCACGCCGACCTTGCCGTCGCTCGTGGTGACCTTGACCCGGTGGTGCGCCATGCCGGCGATGTCGTCGACGAGTTCGCCGCGGCCACCGATGATCGTGACGCCCTGGTTGAGCAGCTGGCTGCCGATGTCGGCGGACTGGGACGCGGCCAGCGTCTTGACCCGGTTGTTGATCTTCGGGAGCGAGATCGGGGCGTCGTCGATGCCGATGTCGAAGCCCATGCCCTGTGCGCGGCGCAGCTCGGTGCGCACCCCGGTGGAGGCGATGAACGTCTTCGACGGCACGCAGTCATAGAGGACGCACGCCCCGCCCAGACCGTCGGAGTCGATGACGGTCACCTGGGTGAGGTCGCGCCCCAGGCCGGCCGCCACCAGTGCCGCTTCGTACCCCGCTGGTCCTCCGCCGATGATCACGATGCGCGTTACCACGGTTGTAAACCTAGGCCACCGACGTGGGCGAGGTGTTCCGGCACAGGTCCCGCCCGATGGCAGCGGTGCCATTAAGCTTCTCGCGTGCCGATCTACGCCGCCTACGGATCGAATATGCATCCCGAGCAGATGCTGCTCCGCGCTCCGCACTCCCCGATGGCCGGGACGGGGTGGCTGCACGGGTGGCGCCTGACGTTCGGCGGCGCCGACATCGCCTGGGAGGGCGCGCTGGCCACCATCGTCGAGGACCCGGACTCGAAGGTGTTCGTCGTGCTCTACGACGTGACCAAGGAGGACGAGGCGAACCTCGACCGCTGGGAGGGCTCCGAGCTCGGCTTCCACAAGAAGATCCGCTGCCGGGTGGAGCGCACGTCGTCGGACACCGATACCGATCCGGTGCTGGCGTGGCTGTATGTGCTCGACGCGTGGGAAGGCGGGATCCCGTCGGCGCGGTACCTCGGCGTGATGGCCGATGCGGCCGAAATCGCCGGGGCGCCACCGGAATACGTGCACGACCTGCGCACCCGGCCGGCAGGCAACGTCGGCCCCGGCGCCTAGGGATCAGGCCGGCGGCCAGTGCCGCAGGGCCGCATCGGCCACGCGCTGAAGTTCCCTGCGGGCGACCCCGCTGGCGGCCTGGACCGCGATTCCGTTGCCGACGGTCATGAGGTAGCGGGCGAGCAGACCGGGATCGGTTCCCGGCGGCAGGTCACCGTCCTTGACCGCCCTGCGGAAACGCTCGCGCAGACGTGACACCGCCTCTTCCCGGCACGCGATCAGCGCATCGCGCACGGGTTGCCCGGCATCGCTCGCGGCCAGTGAACCCTGCACGACAAGGCACCCTGCCGGGCCTTCGGGGCGGGTGGTGGCCCGCACACTGCCGCGCAGGAACGCCTCGGCCACCTCGCGGGCCGTCGACTCCTCGAGCGCCCGGCTGAGATAGCCACCCGGCCCCTCGAGGTAACGCGTCAGCGCGGCCCGGAACAGCTCCTCTTTGTTGCCGAACGCGGCGTACATGCTGGTCCGGGTGATGCCCATGGCCTCGGTCAGGTCGGTGAGCGAGGCACCCTCGTAGCCGTGGGCCCAGAACACCACCATGGCCCGCTCGAGAGCTTCGTCGGTATCGAAGCTCCTCGGCCGGCCGATCGAAGACGTTCCGGGCGATCCCATTTCGCCACGATCGTACCCCTTCTGCACCGATCGGTAGGGAAACTGAAGCGAGTTCAGTACCGATCGGGTCAGAAGTGCTACGGTACTTATGTACCGATCGATACTGAATGACGAAAGGGCATCCCATGGGAACACTGGAGGGCAAGACCGCCGTCGTCACGGGCGCCAGCTCCGGCATCGGACTGGCTGCCGCACAACGACTTGCCGACGAAGGCGCCCACGTCTTCATCACCGGCCGGAAGAAGCCCGCCCTGGACGCCGCCGCCGCGTCGCTCGGCTCCGCGGCCACCGCCGTGGTGGGCGACATCGCGCGAGCCGCCGACCTGGATCGGCTCTACGACGCCGTCCGGGCTCGCGGCAGGGGCCTCGACGTGCTTTTCGCGAATGCAGGGTTGGCGGTGCTGGGACCCCTGGCCCAGGCCACCGAGGCGGACTACGAGCAGAACTTCGACGTCAACGTGCGTGGAACGTGGCTCACCGTGCAGAAGGCGGCGCCCCTTCTCAACGACGGTGCGTCCGTCATCGTCAACTCGTCCATCCGCGCCGACGACGGGTGGGAGAACTTCGGGCTGTACTCGGCGTCGAAGGCCGCGGTCCGCTCGCTCGCGCGGACCTGGGCCAACGAGCTCAAGGACCGGGGAATCCGGGTCAACACGGTCTCGCCGGGTGCGATCGACACCCCCGCGGTCGACAAGGTCGTCGACCCCGAGGTGGCCTCGGCGTTCAAGGCCGAGCTGGTCAAGGGGGTTCCGATCGGCCGGCTGGGCCGCCCCGAAGAGGTCGCGGCCGCGGTGGCCTTCCTGGCGTCGGCCGACAGCAGCTTCATCTACGGCGCGAATCTCGACATCGACGGTGGCGAGCACCAGGTCTGACGTGGCCGCTCAGCGACCAATTCACTGCCTCACCGTGACCTTATTTTTCTTACTTTCCTCTTAAAGTAGGTGTAGGGTGGCTCACACGCGGTTGTCGCAACGGAAGGAACCCGCATGCTTCAGTCACCCGAGCGGATCATCCTTGTCACCGGCGCATCGCGCGGCGTCGGCGCCGACGTCGCCCGGCGCATCGCCGGCGCCGACACTCACGTCATCGTCAACCACTGTGGGAGACCCGAGCGGGCCGAGGCCGTCGCGCAGGCCATCCGCGACGCGGGCGGGCACGCCTCGACGATCGCCGCCGACGTGCACGACGAGTTCGCCGTCGCGGCCATGATCGAGACCATCCGGGCGCGCTTCGGCCGGCTCGACGCGCTCATCCTGAACGCATCCGGCGACGACCCCCACGACGCCGTGCGGGTCAACGGGGACGTCCACAGACGCCTGGCGACCCGGGCGATGCCATTGATGCCCACCGGCGCCCGGATCGTGTTCGTCACCAGCCACCAGGCGCATTTCTATCCCGACAAGGCGGTGCCGAAGGGCTACGCCGGTGTCGCGGCGAGCCAGCGGGCCGCCGAAACCGCGCTCTACGCAATGCGATCGCAATTGGCGCATGCCGGCATCGGTTTCACGGTCGTCTCCGCGGAGATGACCGGCGAGACCGTCACGGCGCCGGCCGTCGTCAACGCGGCGACGACCGCGCAGCCGGTCGGGATCGTGTACGTGGGCGGCGCCGCCCATCTGATGACCGCCTGAGTCGCGGTCGCCGGCCTACCGGCCGACGTCGTCGGCGACGCGCGCCGGCGGAGCGGGCCACGGCGACGGGGCGGGCCGGGTGCGGATCTGCTGCGGCCACCAGAACCAGCGGCCCAGCAGCGCCGCGATCGACGGCGTCATGAACGACCGGATCACCAGGGTGTCGAAGATCAGGCCCATTCCGATCGTGGTGCCCACCTGACCGATGATCGTCAGGTCGCTGACCGCCATCGTCATCATCGTCAGCGCGAACACCATCCCGGCCGCGGTGACCACCGACCCGCTGCCGCCCATCGTGCGGATCAGACCGGTGTGCAGACCCGCGCCGACCTCCTCCTTGAGCCGCGACACCACCAGCAGGTTGTAGT
>Ga0172382_10005037_pt1 | contig 19888 bp, 20 predicted proteins | sample Leawel138RmetaG_FD_122245 | JGI IMG/M metagenome (GOLD analysis project Ga0172382, IMG submission 122245) | Leachate microbial communities from a municipal landfill in Southern Ontario, Canada - Leachate well 138R metaG | ecosystem: Engineered > Solid waste > Landfill > Unclassified | place... | reverse complement strand
TCCGGGTGGACCAAGAACACTATTTCGTAATGACGCATAGATGCTCCTTACGGGTTGTAGCCTGCCGCACCATGCGGTCAGACAAGGAGTTGATAAGATTTGTATTGACTAACTACATGGGTAGTACACGCAATACAAGGCGCGTATTCTAAAGAAGCGCGCCCCGCTAAGCAAGGTAAGTCTGTGAAAAGACTCATTTAGCTTAATTCACACTTATTTCGCAGTTAAACGCTGACGCTGTGCTTCAAACAAACACACACCAGTGGCCACTGAGACGTTGAGGCTACTGACGCTGCCTTGCATCGGCAGGTTCACTAGAAAGTCACAATGCTCGCGCGTCAGACGGCGCATGCCGGTCCCTTCAGCGCCCATCACGACGATTAGCGGGCCGGTCATATCTTGCTGATACAAAGTTTTCTCGGCTTCACCATCAGTACCCACCACCCACAAACCTTTTTGACGCAACTTCTCGAGCGCTCGCGCTAGGTTCGTGACGGCAACCAATGGCACCACTTCAGCAGCACCACAAGCGACCTTACGCACTGTCGAGTTCAGCGTGGCTGATTTATCTTTAGGGATAATCACCGCATGCACACCGGCAGCATCGGCAGTACGCAAGCACGCACCGAGGTTATGCGGGTCAGTCACGCCATCCAAGACCAATAGCAGCGGCGGAACGTCCAAGCGATCCAATAGCTCATCGAGCATCTGCTCGCCCCAGATTTGGCTGGGACTGACTTTGGCTAAAACACCTTGGTGGACGCCATCAACCTGCTCATCCATTTCACGGCGCGTGATGGTATTGCTTTGCACACGCGCCTCATCAGCGAGATCTCGCAAGACCTGAATGCGTGGATCATCGCTGCGGCCATCGGCCAAAATCAATTGTTTAACACGCTTAGGGTGATAGCGCAGTAATGCTTCAACCGCATGGACACCATAAACGTTTTCTAAATCACTCATAATGCCCTGCCTTGGTCGACTTACTGACTACTTTACGCTTGCGGCTTTTACTTTTAGCTTTGCTTTTTTCTGCTGCATCGGCGCTTTTACCTTTTGCGGCTGGCTTAGCAGCGGCTGCAGGTTTTTTGCCGTCAGCAACTGGCTTAGCAGTACCTTTGCCGCCCTTCGCTCTGCTCGGTGCCGACAGCGGACGCTTATCGGTATTCGCGTCAGCTTGACTCATTTCAAAGTCAATTTTGCGCTCATCCAAATCGACGCGCGCCACAATCACTTCAACCGTATCGCCAAGGCGGAAACTACGGCCGCTGCGCTCACCACTTAAACGGTGATGCAATGGATCAAAGTGGTAGTAATCACCCGGCAAAGCGGTAACGTGCACTAAGCCTTCGACATAGATATCTGTCAGTTCAACAAACAAACCAAAACCCGTCACCGCAGTAACCACACCGGCAAAGGTATCGCCAACACGATCCAGCATAAATTCACATTTCAGCCAGGTCACCACATCACGCGTAGCTTCATCAGCACGACGCTCAGTTAACGAGACTTCCACACCGACTTGCTCTAAACGCGGCAAATCATACGGATAAATACGCGCCTTCGGCATGCTGGCGGCACCGACACGTTGCACATGTTCAGTTTCTTTACGCGAACGAATCACACTGCGCACGGCGCGGTGATTGAGCAAGTCAGCATAACGACGAATCGGCGAAGTAAAGTGGGTATAAGCTTCGTAATTCAGACCAAAGTGGCCGTTATTATCAGGGCTGTACACCGCTTGACTTAAAGAGCGCAGCATCACGGTTTGGATCAACTGAAAGTCAGCACGCTCACGCACTGTTTCCAGTAAAGCCAAGTAGTCTTTAGGGGTTGGATCGCCTTTACCGCGATTCAAGGTCAAACCCAGCTCGGTTAAAAAGCCACGCAGTTTTTCCAGTTTTTCTGCCGGTGGACCATCATGCACACGGTACAGACCAGGCATATCATGATCTTGCAGAAAGCTCGCCATCGCCACGTTGGCACACAGCATGCACTCTTCAATCAACTTGTGCGCATCGTTACGCACAGTCGGTAGAATCTCAGCAATTTTACGGTCTTCGCCAAAAACAATATGCGTTTCACGGGTTTCAAAATCAATCGCACCGCGTGTTTGCCGTTGCTTTTGCAGGGCTTTATACACGGCATACAATTCTTTAACGTGCGGCGCAACTTGTGCGTACTCCGTTAAAAACTGCTTACCTTCAGCACTGCGTGGACGCTCTAGCATCGCACTGACGGTATCGTAGGTTAAACGCGCATGTGACTGAATCACTGCTTCGTAAAACTGATAACCACTGATTTTTCCAGAGCGCGCTAAAGAAATCTCGCAGACCATCGCCAAACGATCAACATGCGGATTCAGCGAGCACAAACCATTGGACAACTCCTCCGGCAGCATCGGAATCACTCGCTCAGGGAAGTACACCGAGTTACCACGCAACATTGCTTCGGCATCTAATGCAGAATCAACTTTGACATAGTGTGAGACGTCGGCGATCGCCACAAACAAACGCCAGCCACCGGCGACCAATTGATTGGCAGCGGCACTGCGTGGTTCGCAATACACCGCATCATCAAAGTCACGCACATCAGCGCCATCAATGGTGACAAAAGGCAAATGGCGTAAATCAACACGCTTTTCTTTGTCTTTTTCTTCAACCTCTGCTTTAAAACGCTTGGCTTCTTTAAGGACTGCATCAGGCCAGACATGCGGAATATCATAATTGCGCAGCGCCACCTCAATTTCCATACCGGGTGCCATATATTCACCCAGCACTTCAACGATATTGCCTTGTGCCTGAAAACGCGCGGTTGGCCAGTGGGTAATTGCCACTTCAACCAATTGACCAATCTGCGCACCATTGGCACGACCGGGACTGATCAGCACTTCCTGCTGCATTTTCTTGTTGTCGGGCAGAACAAAGCCAATACCATTTTCTTCGTTATAGCGGCCAACAATCGATTCATGGGCGCGCACGACCACTTCCGCAATCGAACCTTCACGGCGACCACGTTTATCAAGGCCCACGACGCGGGCTAAGGCACGATCACCATCAAAAACCAAACGCATCTGCGTCGGGCTTAAAAACAAATCATCGCCACCATCATCTGGGATTAAAAAACCGAAACCATCGCGGTGACCACTGACGCGGCCCACAACTAAGTCCAGTTTATCCACCGGTGCATAGGCACCACGACGGGTATAGACCACTTGCGCATCACGCTCCATCGCGCGCAAGCGGCGACGTAACGCTTCAATATCTTCTTCTGTTGTTAAACCAAATTCCGCAGCAAGCTGCTCACGAGCTGCAGGCGCACCGCGCTCAGCCAAGTGATGTAAAATCAGCTCTCGGCTAGGAATTGGATTGTCGTATTTTTCCGCTTCGCGAGCGGCCTCTGGATCGAGGGATTGCCAATCGGCTGTCAAATTGAATTCACCTTACTTATAAAAATAGATGGTGCCGAGAATAATTGTTCACGTCACCGTACTCACCCACTAATTTACCAGATTTTTTAGTGTAAAGGGGTTTACAAGATCTTTTATCGGCCGTATAGTTCGCGACCACAACGTTCTGTAATGCACGTTGTACCATGGAAACAAAGATTTTGTGTTGTTTTCAGTGCCCAGGTGGTGGAATTGGTAGACACGCTAGCTTCAGGTGCTAGTGCTCGCAAGGGCGTGGAAGTTCGAGTCTTCTTCTGGGCACCAATTATTTAGCAACAAATAAACAATTGATTATTTGTTGCCTTTAAGAACCCGCTTCGGCGGGTTTTTTAATGCCTGATCACTTACTCATAGTGTTACGGAATCCGCGGATTGCTTCGACAACTTGCATCGCACCGTCACGTATTTCAGCAATGGCCTCTCCCGCTTGATTAGCCAACTGCACACCCTGCTCGACTTTGACGCGACTGGCCTGCATATTCGTCACCGCCGATTGTGCCAGCTCGTGATTCCTCTGCACCACCTCAACAATCTCCAGAGTTGCTTGCGCTGTACGTCCAGCAAGACTGCGGACTTCATCGGCAACCACAGCAAAACCACGACCTTGTTCTCCAGCACGAGCGGCTTCGATAGCGGCATTTAAGGCCAGCAAATTGGTTTGATCAGCAATACCCTTAATGGTTTGCACAATCTTTCTGATATGTTCTGACTGCTGACTCACAGCCAAAATGCTCTGCGCAGCCTCATGCAACTCACCCGCAATGCCCTGCACAACACCAGCCGTGCTATGTACGATTTGCGCGCCGCTCTGGGCATCAGTATTGGTTTTTTCCGAGATGTCGTAAGCCAGTAACGCAGCTTGCGACTCAGCCTGCTGCTGCTCAACTTGAGCGGTAATGTCGTTAGCAAACTTAATGATTTTAACCAGCCGACCTTGCTCGTCAAAGACAGGGTTATATGTGGCATGCAACCAGGCTATGCGTCCCGACTTGTGCAAACGTATATAACGCCCAGTGAAAAACTCGCCTTTATTGAGACGCTCCCAAAACTGCAGGTAGTCGTTTGACTGCGTATATTGTGCACGGCATAGCATGCGGTGGTGCTTGCCTTTAATCTCATCAAGACGATAACCCATGGTGTTTAAGAAGTTATCGTTGGCGCTGATGATCTCACCCTTAAGAGTAAATTCAATGACAGCCATGGAGCGATTAATCGCTTCAATAATGCTGTGCTCAGCCAACTCTGAACGAACTTGCTGGGTCACATTGGTTGCGAGCTTGAGCACACTGGTAACATTACCGTGCTCATCTTTAATCGGGCTGTAACTGGCCTCTAGCCAAACCTCTTGATTATTTTTATCCAGGCGTAAAAATCGACCTTGAATAAACTCACCTGCCGCCAAACGCGCCCAAAAAATTTTATACGCGTGACTGGCGATATCACTGGGCTGGCAAAACATACGGTGATTTTGCTCGGTAATCTCGGCTAAACGATAGCCTGTCGCCGCTAGAAAATTAGCATTAGCAAAGACGATGGTACCGTCCGGTTTGAACTCGATGAGCGCAACGGATTTATCAATAGCGTTATATTTTTCTTCATATTGACGCAGTTTGTTTTGGCAGCTGGCTAATACTTTCTTAATCGCTTGATTGAACATAACGCCTCGCAGTACTGACTTGAGAATATAGCCAGCTTTTAGCTATACATAAACCTATGCAAAACACTGTACAGGTAATTGTACATAATAAATCGAAGATCATAAAAAAGATAGCCACAGAACGCATAAGACGATGCTGCTGACTCAATGACAAAAGCGCGACAGACTCATCACACAGTCATCTTGATGCCTTCAAGGTATCAACAAAACACCGCATTAGCGGAAAGTGCGCTGCTGCAGAACGACGAACATGATGGTAATCAAGTTTCACTGATAGCACTCTGCAATCAGGCAAGTACTTCTTGTACCACAGCCGCCAACATCTAACATAGCAGGATATACCAGCATATTTTTTAGGTACTCTTATATGCCTCTGCGCAATTTAAAATTAAGCCACAAGCTCACCCTTAACCTCGCACTGCCCTTGCTCGGCTTAATCTTTCTAGCGGGCTTTATCATCAGTCAGCAACTACAAGCATGGCACACCGCCAGCAGCCTAGAGCGCCTCAGCGCCCTGTCTAATCACGCCGCGGGCGTTTTGCAGCAGTTACAAAGCGAGCGTGGCCGTAGCGCGAGCTTTTTAGGTGCAGGTGGTCGCAGTTTTCGTCAAGAATTGCAGCAACAACAGACGCTAACTGATCAGCACTTAAGTACTCTTAAAGACTACTTACGCGATGACAACATCCAAGAATTCGGCCAAGAGTTTGCACAGACTTGGCAAACCCTCCTCGATGGCGTCGCGCAGCTCGAACAGCAACGCAGCCAGATTTTATCGCTGCAACTCTCCAGCAGCCAAGCCATTGCGTTTTATAGCCAACTGAACGCCAAACTGCTCAATGCCAGCAGATCGCTCAGCCAAATAGAAGCCAGCCAGGAAATATCGAATACCGCGGTTGCTTACAGCCAAGCTCTTTATGCGTCAGAAAACGCAGGAACTGAGCGTGCGATTCTAAGCGCCGCGTTTAGTGCTAAAGAGCTGTCTTTTAGCAACATGCGCGCCTTACTCAGCCTAATGGCCCAACAAGACCTGCACACCCAGCAGTTACTCGAGCACGCCAGCAGCGAGCAACAACAGGTTATTGAGCAACAACTGAGCCAGCCGATCGTCAGCCAAGTCGAACAGTTACGCGAACGTGCCATCAACAATGCGGCAATAGGCATTTTCAGCACCGACACCGCCGAGTGGTACGCCGCCGCCACCCAGAAAATCAATCTACTGCATGACACTGCCAGCTACCTCAGTCAAGAAATTGCTAAGAGCACCACACAATTACGCCAACAGACTCAACAACACTTTATTTTGACCTTATCCATCTGCGTGGCTATTTTCATCAGCGCAGGACTCTTTTCTTACTGGCTGTCGCGGCAACTGATTCGACAAATACGTACCTTACAAGTCAGCATTGAAGACATTGAGCAGAACAACAATCTCAGCGTGCGTGCGCCAGTCAATTCAACCGATGAAATTGGCCGTACCAGCCAAGTGTTCAATCAGATGCTGGATAAATTTCAAAAGACAATCAAGCACATGCACCAATCTGCACTGCAAGTGGCCTCAACCGCGGAAGAACTCTCCGCCACCACCGTACAAACCAGCCAAGGCATGTTACAAAATCGTAACGAAACCGAATTAACCGTGGTGGCGATGAATGAGATGTCGGCTACAGTGCAAGAAGTCGCGCAAAATACTGCGCAAGCAGCACTGGCCGCGGAAGACGCCGAGGCTCACAGCCAGGCCAGTAATAAAGGCATTCATGACGCCCTAAACAACATCAAGAACCTAGAGCAAGAAATCCAAAACGCGGCACAGGTGGTACGTGGCGTGGCCGCCAACAGTCAGAAAATTGGTACTGTCTTGGATGTTATTCGCGGTATCGCCGAGCAAACCAATCTACTCGCACTCAACGCCGCCATTGAGGCGGCACGCGCCGGTGATGCAGGTCGAGGCTTTGCCGTCGTCGCCTCAGAAGTGCGCTCACTGGCAAACAGCACACATCAGTCAACCGTGGAAATACAAAATCTTATTGCCAGCTTACAAAGCGGTGCCACTGAAACCGTAGACGTGATGCAACTGGCCAGCAGTCATGCCATGTATAGCGTTGAACTGGTCGAAAACTCAGTACAACTGCAAAACAACGTTGCCGAAAACCTACTGACAGTCACCTCGATGAATGCACAAATCGCTACCGCCGCCGAGCAACAGCGCGCAGTTACCGAAGAGATTAACCACAATATTGTCAATATCGGCGAAGTGACCGAACAAACCGCAACCAGCACGGCGCAGATTGCTCAAGCCAGCGAGGAGTTAGCAAAACTCGCTAGCCAAATGCAAAGTATCGTTGAGCAATTCAAGGTTTAATATTCTCCCCGCCCAGGCTGGGCGAGGCTATACATGCGCAGGCGCGGAATGACGGTTATCAGCCTGCCCATACCGTGCGCACGATCAGCTGCGCGATAATAAATGCAGCGCTGATCAACGCCGCCAACCACAGCGACACCGCAGCCTGATGCCAACCGCTACGTTTGGATTCAAGCTGCAAAATAAATACAATAAAGCTGACAGCAAACAACGCCGCCACGTACGGCATAATAAAGGGCAATATTTCTGGATTGACCACGCGCGCCACATAACTTGGCACCGACGCCAGCAGAAAGACGATGCCGGAAATACCTGTGACTTGCAGCATGCTCAGCCAGGGGCGAGCAATGCGCATATCAGGCTTGGTGGCAAACAGGGTTAGTAGTAGACCACCGGCAAGAAAAATATAAACCAGTGTTGCACAGCTCCACAGCAGTGATTCAAGAGAAATAGCCAAGAGTTGCATCCTTTAAGAAATAAATGGTTGGCGCTGACAAGTCAAAGCTCAGCACAAAATCAGCCGTACTGTCATTTCGAGCCGTTAAGAAAAACCGCTAGCCAGTATAACGGGCATACTTACGAAACACATGCTCTATCCGTTCATCACCTGCGTATGCCCCATGCTATAACGCAGACCATGAGCTCAATGCTTGCCACATTAAACGCAGTGCCAATAGCGTCAGCAAGATATTAAATATCTGCGCAAACCGCTGATCTGAAGTTTTCAGCAGGACCTTCAGACCCAGCTTGGTCCCGACGACACCCGCCAGCACCATCGCTAAAGCGAGTCCGAGCCATTCATGAAAGACAAAACCTGCGGCGCTATAGACCAAGGCTTTCGGTGCATGCTGCAGCGTCATCGCTGCGGCAAAGGTTGCTACTGTCGCTTGTCGATCACCCTGCTGTTGCCGCTTAATAAAAGCAGCCACCAACGGCCCAGTGGCACCGACAAAATGACTTAATAAAGTGGTGATTATCGCCGCCACAAAAGTACCTAACGCTCGCGTGGCAACTTGCGGCACCGGCGGGCCCCAGCACAGCAGGAGAATAAATCCAGCAATACTCAACTGCAGCAACCAAGACGACAGCTCTATCAGCAGGACACTGGCTAATAGCGCGCCAACCAAGACACCTGGGGCAAACCAATACAAAGAAGACCAACGGATATGCGGCGCAGTAAAAACCGCACGGTTCGCATTCGATCCCAGCTGCACCAAGCCATGTAACGGAATCACTGCCGCGGCAGGCAATAGCATACTGAGAATTGCCAGCAGCAACACACCACCGCCAATCCCCAGTGCCGCAGTCATCGCCGATGTCAGAGCGGCCGTGACAATCAACACCAGTACCGCCCAAACTGGCAGCCCAGCCGGCACAAACCATTCGAGCACCGCCTCCATTACCACTCCTCGCTATCACCTAAGCCATCAGCTCTGCAGCAGGCGCCTTAGTGGTTATCGTTGTGAAAGGCCTTATCGGCCTCAGCAAAACGTGTGGTCATCGCCGTACTGGGGCCTTTACCTAAGAGACTGACCAAATAAATCGCTAGCGTGGCAAAAACAAAGCCGGGAATGATTTCATACAAATCAATGCCGCTGTATTGCTTCCACAACACCACAGTAAAGGCGCCGACCAACATACCGGCCAGTGCACCATTGCGTGTCATTCCGCGCCACGTCACCGAGAGCAAGACCACAGGACCAAACGCAGCGCCAAAGCCTGCCCATGCATAGGACACCAGATCCAATACTTTACTGTTCTGATCTGAGGCTAAATAAATCGCCAATAGCGCGATCAACAACACCATTGTGCGACCCACCCAGACCAACTCTTGCTGCGAAGCGTTTTTACGCAGAAAGCCTTTATAAAAATCTTCAGTAATGGCACTGGAACTCACCAACAACTGACAGCTTAAAGTACTCATGACCGCGGCTAATACACCCGCCAAAATAACCCCAGCGACCCATGGATTAAACAGCAATTTAGCCAGCTCCATAAACACTCGCTCGCTATTACCATCCACTGCACTGGCCAGTTCTGGATGCTGAGCAAAATAGGCGATACCAAAGAAACCCACTGCCACCGCACCACCTAAGGTGAGAATCATCCACGCGATACTGATGCGCCGTGCATTCGGAATACTCGCCGATGATTTTGCTGCCATAAAGCGCACCAGAATATGCGGCTGACCAAAGTAACCTAAGCCCCACCCCAGCAGCGAGATAATCGCCATAAACGATAAGCCATGGAACATATTCAAGGCCGCCGGATTAACCCGCTCAATAGTCTCCAGTGCCGCCCCCATATCACCCAGCGCCAGTATCACAAAAATCGGCGTGATCAGCAGAGCAAAAATCATCAAGGTCGCCTGCACAGTATCGGTCCAACTCACCGCCAAGAAGCCGCCAATAAACACATACAAAACGGTTGCCGCCGCGCCAAGCCAGAGCGCAACGTCATAATCCAAAGCAAAGGTGCTTTCAAATAAACGTGCTGCAGCGACGACACCTGAGGCGCAATACAGAGTGAAGAACAGCAAAATAATCGCGGCTGAAATAATCCGCAAAAGGCGGCTGTTATCTTCAAAGCGATGGGTGAAGTAATCCGGCAAGGTCAACGCATTATTATTGTATTCAGTGTGTACGCGCAGACGACCGGCGACAAATAACCAGTTAATCCACGCACCAGTGACCAAACCAATGGCAATCCAGCTTTCCGATAAACCGGCGACAAAGATCGCACCGGGTAACCCCATCAACAACCAACCACTCATATCTGACGCGCCGGCTGACATCGCGGTAACAAAGCTACCCAGGCTGCGGCCACCTAAAATATAGTCCGAAAAGTTCTTAGTGGAACGCCAAGCCCAGAGGCCAATGCCCAACATCACTGCAATGTAGACTGCAAATGTCACCAGTGTTGGTGTTGATACACCCATAAAAACGCCCTCGGTATGCGCCATAGCGCACAACACTGGCCTTTAAGCAGCAATGTTATGCAGCGGCTTCACTTAGTTATAAAATAAAAAAGCGCAGTTTAACGTGTTAAAGCTGATTATGGCAGAGGCGCGAGTGATGACTGAATGATCTGCTGTCGAGCGCTGTCAATATGCCCGTCTTTTAAGCACAGGGTCTCATCGGAAAAGGCCTTTACATCGTCGACATCGTGAGTGATTAAAATCAGTGGCACGGCCAAACGTTCCTGTAATTCGCGCAACTCTTTACGCATATGAATACGTAAATCAGGATCCAGTGCAGAAAAAGGCTCATCCAACAGCAATGCCCGCGGCTGAGTCACCAAAGCGCGAGCCAAAGCAGTGCGTTGCCGTTGACCACCAGACAACTCATGCGGCCTTTGCTCCTGCACAGATTCTAGGCCAAAATTTTCCAACCAATAATCGACAGTCTCACTGGCCATTTGCGGGCGCGGATTAAACAGACCACGGCGTAAACCAAAGGCAATATTCTGGCGTACGCTCAGATGCGGAAACAAAGCATAGTTTTGAAATAAAAAAGCCACTTGGCGTTGCTGTGGCGTTAAGTTAATCCCCTGCTGCTGATCAAACAAGGTGCGCCCTGCCAGTTTTAAATAGCCACTGTCGGGCGTCAGTAACCCGGCGATCATCTGTAGTAGCAAACTCTTACCTGACCCAGAAGGTCCAAGAATCACTAGACGATCACCGCTTGAGGCATAGTTTAACTGCAGGTGAAACTCACGCTGACCTGAGCGCATGGTTTTGCTGATATCTAAATCCAATAACATGCGCTTACCTTCTCCGCTCAGCGACACGTCCGGGTGCTAAGCGGCTGGCCGTTAATAACACCACGACACAGACCACTGAGGTGATCAGCACCAACATATTAGCGCTATCATCCTTGCCGGCCTGCACCGCTTCATACACCGCAATCGACAAGGTTTGGGTTTTCCCTGGGATACTGCCAGCCACCATTAAAGTCGCCCCAAACTCACCCAAAGCACGGGCAAAAGCCAGCAAAACACCCGCCAAAATACCGCGCCAAGCCAGCGGTAAAGTAACTCGAAAGAAAATACTAATTTCCGACACACCCAGCACACGTGCGGCCTGCTCCAACTCTGCATCGACCGATTCAAAAGCCGCGCGCGCCGGCTTAAACACCAATGGAAAAGCGACAACTGTTGCGGCAATGACGGCGCCCTGCCAGGTAAAAATCAGATTGATACCAAAACTATCGTACAGCCATGCACCAAAGGCGCTTCTACGTCCGACTAAGACCAGTAAATAGTAACCCAATACCGTTGGCGGCATCACCATCGGCAAAGTCAGCAAGGTATCCAGTACGTCACGGCCAAAGAAATCTGTACGCGCTAAAAAGTAGCCAACGCTAACGCCCAGGACAATATTCAGAGCCGTCGCCCAACCTGCCACTTTAAGTGACAGGCTCAAGGCAACCCAAACCGCATCCATTATGGGCAGCGCCTCTTAAGGCTGACTAAAGCCATAGGTGTTAAGCACCGTTTGGCTTTGCTGATTAAGAACAAAGTCAATAAATTGTTGGCTGACTGCTTTTGCGCTGCCTTCGACAGTGACCGCAATCGGATAACTGACTACAATTTTTAACGGCACAGTAAACTGTACTTTGACTTTATCCGCCATAATCGCAGCATCAGTAGCGTAAACAAAGCCGGCATCCACCTCATCACGCGCGACATAATCCAATGATTGACGAACGTTTTGTGTGTTAATCATTTTATCGGCCAACGCATCCCATAAATTGCTATCTAGCAACGCTTGTTTGCTATATCGCCCGACCGGCACGCTCTCCGGATTACTGATCGCCAGACGTTGCAAGGCTGTTTGCTGTAAGTCCTCGACTGTTTTCAACTCTAGCGTACTGCTGACTGGAGTAATCACCACTAAGGTATTGCGCACAAAATCTTTACGACTGGCCTCATTGAGCAGGTTTTGAGCCTGCGCTTTATCCATGGTTTCCTGGTCTGCTGAAGCAAATACATCAACTGGAGCACCCTTGGCAATTTGCTGCAACAATTCACCCGAGCCAGCAAAGTTCAGCAGCACTTTATGCTCAGGGTATTCAGCCTCAAAGTTTAGCGCTATGTCCTTAAAAGCATTGGTCAAACTGGCCGCAGCCGATACGGTCACCTCGGCCGAAAATGCGTTCACCGAGGTTGCAATGACCGCCACAGCCAATAGGTTTTTCAAAGCTATTTTCAACATAATGCACCTATACAGTTAAAAGCGTTATATACAAAAAACTATAGCGCTTTATAACTGATTTTAATAGCTAAACCTCAAGGCTGCAGCAATCCCCCGACTCGCTGCAAGGATGCTAGTTAAGCAAGCTCGAAAAAGGCCAGTACCGTAAGTATTGCCCCTCGACACACGTGGTGTTTTCAGGAATTTCTAATAAGCCATGCGCTTGTGCGGCGCTGCGCAACATTCCTGAGCATTGATTATCATATTTTTCGGCCCGACCATCCACCAGCCAGACGCGCACAAACTCACGTCGTACACCAGCAACTGACATGGCAAAATTAACCGGCACATTAAAACTCTGCACCGCTGTATCGACAACGCCCATCCGCTTTAAAATATAAGGGCGCGCCAGCAAGACAAAAGTCACTAAACTTGAGGTTGGATTACCGGGCAAGCCAATCACAGGCGTACCTTTGTAACGACCAAACGTCAGTGGCTTGCCAGGTTTAAGCGCCAATTTCCAAAATTCAAGCTGGCCTTCTTCACGAAGAATTTGGCCAAGATAGTCTGCTTCGCCGACTGATACGCCGCCGCTGCTGATCAATAAATCTACGTCGTGTAATTGCTCTAAGCGCTGACGGGTTTGCTCGGCGTCATCAGGCAAGATCCCCATATCCACCACGGTGCAGCCCAAGCGCTGCAAACACTGGGAGAGCATGGTGCGATTACTGTTATAAATCTGCCCCAACGCCAGCACCTGGCCCGGCTCGATCAGTTCATCACCGGTGGAAAGCACCGCGACCCGCAGCCGTCGACGCACCGTCACTTGTGCACAACCCAAGGACGCCGCCATCGCTAACTCGATCGGCCCTAAACGAATACCAGCCGGCAGCATTTCATCGCCCGGCAGTGCTTCCTGACCTTTAGGACGGACAAACTTGGCGCTAGGTACCGCTTGCAAGAAGCGCACAGAACCATTTTCCAGCACTTGCGTATTTTCTTGCATTTCTACCGCATCGGCTCCCTCAGGCAGTGGTGCCCCGGTAAAAATACGTGCACAGGTTCCGAGCGCCAGCGGCTGTGGCGTATGACCGGCAAAGATTTTCTGACTGACCGGCAACACCTGCCCCGCCTGTACCTCAGCACTGCGTAGCGCATAGCCATCCATCGAACTGTTGGGCCATGGCGGCATCGCAAACCGAGCCTGTAACGGCTCAGCTAAGACGCGATTGTGGGCAACATCTAAGGTCACCTCTTCGCTGTCTAGGCACGCTGCCGACTGCGCCTGCTCCAGCAGGATCTGCAGCGCAGCATCGACATTCAATAAGCTCATTTAACTGCGTCCTGTACAAGCCGTTTTCTGCCCCAAGTGCGCTACAAAATTACAAGGTTTATGGGTCGCATCCAACTGGTCTGACAAAATACCTTGCCATGCCGTACGGCAGGCATTGGTCGAACCCGGCATACAGCAAATCAGGGTGTTATTGGATAAACCTGCTAAGGCTCTAGACTGAATTGTCGAGGAGCCTATTTCGCTGTATGAAATCTGTCGAAATAACTCGCCAAAGCCTTCAACAGTCCGATCAAACAAGCAGCTGACAGCCTCTGGGGTGCTATCGCGTTCGGTAAAGCCGGTGCCACCGGTAATTAAAACAACTTGAGTATCATCACTGGCAATCCAGTTCGCCACCTGCGCACGAATTTGATATAGGTTATCCTTCAGAATCAAACGTTCAACAACGGTATGACCCGCACTGATCAATTGATCAAATAAGTATTGTCCCGACGTGTCGGTTTCAGCTGTACGTGTATCACTGACAGTTAATACAGCGACATTTAAAGGAACAAATTGACTGCTAACGTGACTCATACGATGTCCTATGTTGATAAATTTATGCCAAGATATACCACAAAATGCGCAGGCAAATGAGTTTTGTATGGCTAAATATCCCTTACTGTCCAACTGTTCAATTGTCTTGCTGGCCGGTGGTCGTGGGCAACGTATGGGCGGTCAAGATAAAGGCTGGGTGAATTGGCAGGGTCAGGCATTGATTGAGCACATGCAGCATGTTGTGCGTCCATTGACCGATGATTTAATCATCTCCTGCAATCGTAACCATCAGCGCTACCAGCGTTTGGCCGACCAAATCGTCAGCGATACTACTCTTGATTTTGCCGGACCTTTAGCCGGTATCCTCAGTGCCTTAGAGGTCGCACGTCATCCCTACTTGCTGGTACTCCCTTGTGATGCGCCACGTATTGATCAAGCGCTATTAACCCAGCTCTATCAGCACGCTGGTGAATACCCAGTACTGTTGCAACATAAAGGTCATTGGCAGCCACTCTTCAGTCTTATTCCCTGTGCGCAACTGAAGAATTTGCAAGATTTGTGGGATGCTGGTGAGCGTAGTCCTAAACACGCTTTATTAAAATTAAACCCTGTGGTCATTGACTGCCCTGATAACGAGCAACGCTTGGCTAATTTCAATGACCCTAGCGTCTTGCAACAACCGCTATTAATAAAGGAAACACTATGCTGACTCACCTTGATGAGCAGGGGCGCGCCAATATGGTCGACGTCACCGATAAAGCCAATACCCAGCGCGAAGCGACCGCAGAAGCCTGGGTGCGGATGCTGCCCAGCACCTTGGCGATGATTGCCGACGGTCAGCACCCTAAAGGCGATGTCTTTGCGGTCGCACGGATTGCTGGTATTCAAGCCGCCAAGCGTACCCATGAGCTGATTCCCTTATGCCATCCACTACTGCTGACCAGTATTAAAGTGCATTTAACCGCTCATGAGCCCGATCAAGTGCATATCACCGCAAGCTGCAAACTGGCAGGACAAACCGGTGTTGAGATGGAAGCGTTAACCGCTGCGAGCATTGCCGCTTTAACTATTTACGATATGTGCAAAGCGGTTGATCGTGGTATGACGATTGAACGTGTGCAGCTGTTAGAAAAACGAGGCGGCAAATCTGGCCATTACCAAAAAGATAACCTGAACAATGGAGATCTATGATGCTGACCGTGCAATTTCTAGCCCGTTATCGTGAAGAATTGGGCTGCGAGTCAGAACAACTCGCGTGGCAAAACGAATGGCGCACCATTGACCAGGTCCGTCAGTTTTTAATTGCACGTGGCGGTGTATGGTCGCTGTTAAGTGATCCTCGCATCATGTGTGCGCGCAACCAAGACGTCTGTTCGTTACAAGAACCCTTGCAAGCCGGTGATGAACTGGCATTTTTCCCAATGGTTACCGGAGGTTAATGAGCATGAGCATTCGTGTGCAAAGCGCGCCGTTTGATCCAGGCGCTGAACTCAATGCTGTGCACGCGGGTGATCTAGGCGTGGGCGCGGTGGTCAGTTTTGTCGGTTATGTGCGTGACATCAATCAAGATGCGAGCATCGAAGCACTCTTTCTTGAACACTATCCGGGGATGACTGAAAAATCTCTCGCTAAAATCCGTGATGAAGCCATGCAGCGCTGGCCACTGATCGATGCACATATTTTACATCGTGTCGGCCCGCTCTCATTGGCTGAACCGATTGTATTTGTCGCCACCTCAAGCACGCACCGTGAGGCGGCCTTTGCCGCCTGTGAGTTTATTATGGACTACCTAAAAACCCGTGCACCCTTTTGGAAAAAAGAACAAACGAGCAGCGGTTCACATTGGGTCGAAGGCCGTGATAGCGACCAACAGGCAGCCGCCCGCTGGAACACACCAGAAAAGGACACGGTCTAATGTCAGTTTGCGAGCAAGGTTTTATGCACAGTATTGAGCAGGCGATTAGTGCTTTAAAGCACACACTCAAGGTCCAGAGCGCAACGCAAACATTAGCGCTGCAAGCCGCGCATCAACATGTCTTGGCACGAGCTGTCTTTGCGCAAATTGATGTGCCGCAATGGGATAACAGCGCGATGGATGGCTATGCTTTACGCGCCAACGATCTTCTCCAGCCCAACAACAGTTTGCCTTTAGCCGGTCGTATTGCTGCCGGTGACCGGCCCGATCAACGCTTGCCAGCGGGCCAGTGTATGCATATTTTAACCGGCGCGCCGATCCCGTCTGGCGCCGATAGTGTGGTTGCCCAAGAAGATTGCGTCGTCAGTGCTGAGCATGTCCAGTTTAAGCACTGCAAAGCCGGTGACAATATTCGCCGCCGTGCTGAAGAAATCCAACAAGGCCAGCTTCTTCTGCCAGCAGGCACACGTCTACGCGCACAAGAAATCGGCTTACTCGCCAGCCAAGGCTATGCCGAGGTTGAGGTTTACACACCACTGCGTATTGGTTTGCTTAGCAGTGGTAATGAGCTGTGCGAGCTGGGTCAACCTCTCCAGCCTGGACAAATCTACGACATCAACAGTTACAGCTTGGCAGCCCTCTGGCAAGGCTTAGGCTTTACAGTCACGCATTACCCCAGAATGCCCGATGATCTACAGCAGACCTGTGATTGCTTAGCCAAGGCGAGTGTCGAGCAAGATGTATTAATTAGCAGCGGTGGCGTATCCGTCGGTGAAGAAGATCATATTAAAAATGCCGTCAGCGCCTTAGGACAACTCAACCTGTGGCGCGTGGCGATTCAGCCGGGTAAACCCTTGGCATTTGGTTGCATCGGCGACACGCCCTGGATTGGTTTACCGGGCAACCCTTCAGCAGCACTGATCACTTCGTTAATCATTGCTCGACCAGCATTATTAGAGGCTCAAGGTGTAACAGAGACCCGTCCGCAATGCGTACAAATCCCTGCTCTTTTTGACTGGAAAAAAGCCCGACCACGCCAGCAATATCTGCATGCGCGTTTGCTTTTGCAAGACAATGGCCAACTGCACGTCGACATTCACCGCAAACAAAGTTCAGCCATGCTCAGTGCGGCCAGTTGGGCGGATGGTTTGGTTGAGATTAAGCCGCAGCAGACGATTAAAACTGGGGACTTGGTGGCTTTTATAGCCTACTCAAGCCTATTGAACTAAGCCCAAGCTGACTGACAAACAATGCGGCGCTAGACTCAGAGCAAGGCTAGCACTGCATTGAGAAACCCCTTACATCGTTCGACCAACAATAACGCTGGATGCTTTAAACAGCGCCGTCACAGGACTGCCCTCTGCTAGCTGTAAATGCTCGGTACTGTCATTGGTGATAATCACCGCCAAGGTGTTATCGCCAACATTAACCACCACTTCGCTATTGACCGCACCCTTCTGTACACGGGCAACCGTGCCAGCAAACTGATTACGCGCAGAAAAACGCACATCGTCGGCGCCGCTGACCAAGATAATTGATGAGGCTTTAATCAACGCAAACACTTCACTGCCCACCTGCAAATCCAATTCTCGGGTGCTTTCACGGGTCAGGGTGGCCACCACGATTTGCCCACCAGCTAAAGCAATTTCGACTGCATCGTTAATCGAACCGACTTGAATCGACTGTACGGTTCCAAAAAACTGATTGCGCGCACTGGTTTTCATCGACAGCCTCTTTAGGACAAATAAATCATCAATAATATTACCAGTCTCCTGACTTAACTCTCGCAAAAAGCGTTGGTGAATCTGCTCGATGCGCTGAAAGTTGATAATCAGGTGCTGCCCACGCTCAGTCAAGGTCGTTGAGCCACCACCTTTGCCACCTGTTGTACGGTGCAGCAAAGGCTCACCGGCTAAGTTATTCATATGGTCAACCGCATCCCAAGCCGCTTTATAGCTCATCTTCATTGATTTAGCTGCTTGTGAAATAGAACCCAGTTCGGCAATTTTCGACAGTAATTGGATGCGTCCATGACCACCCATGCTCTGCTCACCCGCGGTGATCCAGATCTGCCCTTGCAGTCCAAACTCTGTGCTATCAAGCATATTCTTCTTGCTCCTAGTCATTCGCTATCTGCGGCGGCAGTGGCTCATCGGCCTTGCTCTTGTTACAAAAACACACTGCCCGTGCAGACAGCATAGCCCTATTTACGCTCCCGCTAACATCACAGAGCTGAACAACAGCACTTGAACGTCACCCTGCGTAGGCTTTTATTGTACTGGAGGCGTCCAACTCATAAACGCCCAACGCATCGGCTCACCGCCCTGCTGTGCATACTCAGGATCGCGTTGATACCATAGGCTAATTTTCTCTTCATCGGCCTCTGTCAGCTCGCCAAAGCTCCAGCGCACTTTATTGATCAACTCGTCTAGATTGCTGCCACCGGCTAAGCGACTGGCGGATTCGAGGTAATCCAGCGTTGGATAAATATTGCGCTGATAGAGCATATTCATAATGTAAATGTGGTCAGGAAAACTACGGTCTTCACGGCCGAGTAACTCAGCAATTTCACGACTGACAAAACGTCCACCGACCAACTGAGTCATATAGACTTTTTTACGCGCGTGCTGATTGAGCTTGTCCAGTGCGTCGTCCATATCGGCGACGATACTGGCGCGCGACACCACAGCAATATCGCACACGGGCAACGCCGACCAATCATCATCCCAAGACGCTAAAATAGGCTCAATGTTAGTCATCTGCAGATCCACAGCATTGTGCATCATCGCATCAAGCATGCCTTGACTGTAATCCAAACCGTATACGTGCTTAACCTGAGGCGCTAACGCCAAGCCAATGGTGCCCGGGCCGCACCCCACATCAAGTACGCTATCCTTTGCATCGCACTGCACACGACTGACAAACTCGCTGCGGTAGCTGCTGTCGAGCACCTTGGTGCGCATCTCTGCAGCTTTTTCATCCCATTCGCTCGCCGGCTTAAACACTCGGCCACTACGCGCTAAATGCTCGCGGTACAGCTGGCCAAAATCAATCGCTTTAATCATTGCACTCAATCTCTTTTTAATTGCGCATAAACAGACTCAACCGCCAACCTAGCTTGCAGTAGGTCACTAGGTTTCATAGGTGCGCTGGCTTAATGCTGGCCAGCCACTGCTCAATGGCCTCACGCTGTAACGGCAAGGTTTGCGCGAGCCCTGCAGAGAAAACCTGCCAAGCCTCAAGGTATTTTTCACTAACCAGGGTCAGCACCGGAATGCCAGCACTGATGAGCTGAGAAAACTCTTGGCTTAGGCCTCGACCTTGAGTTTCACCGAAACCAAAACGGTTAATAAAGACCAAATCGGCGTGTTCATTTAAGGCGTGACTTGACATCCTCACCGCCCTAAAGAGACGGTGATTCCTACAGCTAGACGGCCATGCCCGACCGCGAGAATGTTCTTTGCCGCATTAACATCGCGGTCGC
>Ga0172382_10005034_pt1 | contig 19895 bp, 17 predicted proteins | sample Leawel138RmetaG_FD_122245 | JGI IMG/M metagenome (GOLD analysis project Ga0172382, IMG submission 122245) | Leachate microbial communities from a municipal landfill in Southern Ontario, Canada - Leachate well 138R metaG | ecosystem: Engineered > Solid waste > Landfill > Unclassified | place... | reverse complement strand
TATAGCCGTGTCTTTCATGTTTAGTGTCATAACCTTATATTATGACCCATTTTTTCTTTAGGCTCAATCTGTATTTGAAACCGAGCCCTCTTTCAGGCTCATTTTGTATTATAAAAGACTACATATTGACTTTTATTGCTCTTTAAGATAAAATTTATTATCTATATGAATAAAGGTAGCAGAAAAACTTTTGAGTATAATAAAAGGTAAGAAAATGGGAGATATTAAAAAAAAAATCAGTGTAAAAGAGATTGAAAATCTTGGATTTCTAACAAGAATAAGTTTATCAGAGACAGAGATAGAATCTTTTACTTACGAATTGAATGAAATAGTTGACTATATATCCTCTATATCAAATGTTTGTACTGAAACAGTAAATGTGTTATCTCAACCAGAAACAAGAGAATCGGTTATAAGAAAAGATATAGTAGAAAAGTCTATGCCAAGGCAATCTCTTTTATCAAATGCTCCTGACAAGACAGATAAATTTTTAAAAGTGCCTAAAATATTATGAAAATGGAAAAAAAATATCTTGACTTCGAGCAACCTATAGAGAAATTAGAGAAACAGTTGGAAAACCTTGAAATAGCAAGGCAGAAAAAAACTTCAAATAAAGATGCTACAAAAATAGTTCAACTGAAACAACAGATAAACGAAAATATAAGAGAGATTTTCTCAAACTTAACAGATTGGCAGATAGTCCAACTTGCTCGCCACCCTAATAGACCTCATTCGCTTGATTATATAGAAAATATACTTGACGATTTTGTTGAACTTCATGGTGATAGATGTTATGGGGATGACCCATCAATGATTACAGGTATCGCAAAATTTAAGGGTATCCCTGTTGTGGTGATAGGTCATCAGAAAGGAAGGGATACTAAAGACAATATTTTTAGAAAATTTGGCATGGCTCATCCCGAAGGATATAGAAAAGCGCTTAGAATGTTCAAACTTGCTGAAAAGATGCGTTGTCCAATAATTTCGTTTATAGATACTCCCGGGGCAAATCCAGATATATTAGCAGAAGAACGTGGACAGGCTTTAACAATAGCCAATAATTTGTTAGAGATGTCTCTCCTTAAAACACCTATTATAGCTGTTGTGATAGGGGAAGGAGGGAGTGGAGGCGCTTTGGGTATAGGCGTTGCAGATAGACTTCTTATGCAAGAATATGCAATATATTCAGTTATTTCTCCTGAAGGTTGTGCTTCTATTTTGTGGAAAACACAGAAAGCAGTAGAAGAAGCTGCTCAAGTATTAAAGTTGACAGCAGGCGCTCTGTTTGATATGGGAATTGTTGACGAAATAATCTCTGAAGCACCTGGTGGAGCGCATAGAAATTGGGAGACAACTTTTGCATTACTAACTGAATCATTAGATAAAAACATTAGAGAGATTAAGACCATAAATAGTGCGGAACTTGTAGAGTTAAGGTATAAAAAATATAGAAATACTGGAGTCTTTGATGAAGGAGAAGAAGATGAAGAAACTTAAAATGGCTTTACCTAAAGGGTCTTTAGAAGAGTCAACTAAAACTCTTTTTGAGCGTGCTGGTTTTAAGCTATATACTGGGTCAAGGAGTTATTATGTCTCAACAGACGATCCTGAATTAGAAGGCGTACTGCTAAGAGCTCAAGAGATTCCAAAATATGTAGAGATGGGAGCTTTTGATATAGGTATTTCTGGTGAAGATTGGATAAAAGAAAGTAGAGTTAAGGTTCATAGTATGTGTGACCTTGTTTACTCAAAGCAAGGGTTTAGACCAGTAAAGATTGTTCTTGCAGCCTCTAATAGTTCTGGTATAAAAAAAGCTGAAGACTTGCAAGGCAAACTTATTGCAACTGAACTTGTTAATGTAACAAAAGATTATTTAAAAAAGAGAAAAGTTACTGCAAAAGTTGAATTTTCTTACGGTGCTACAGAAATAAAAGCTGGTAACCTTGTTGATGCAATAGTCGAAATAACAGAGACTGGCAATACCCTTATTTCTCATAATCTTAATATAATTGATATTGTAATGGAGTCAGTACCTAAACTTATTGTTAACAAAAAAGCATGGCAGGATAAATGGAAAAAAGAGAAGATAGAAAACCTTGCCCTTTTATTGCAAGGTGCTCTTGAAGCAGAAGGTAAAGCAGGGTTGAAAATGAATATTCGTAAAGAAGACCTTGATTCAATCTTAAAAATTCTTCCAGCGATGAAAAACCCTACTATATCTTCTCTTGCTGATGAAAATTGGTTGGCAGTAGAAACTATTATAGATAAACTGAAAGCAAAAACCTTGATACCTAAACTTAAAAAACTTGGAGCTCAGGGAATTGTAGAATATCCTCTAAATAAAGTGATATAACTTTAAAATATAACTAAACAAAAGATTCAAAAATATTAACTCCGTAAAGGAAAGGAAGGGGATACAACAATAACCCTTCATACAAAAAAGTTCGGAGTAAAGGAGAACAAGATGCCTTGTGGTAGAAAAAGGAAAAAAAGAAAAATAAAAACCCATAAAAGGAAAAAACGTCTCGCAGCTTTAAGGCATAAAAAGAGAAAATAGCAAAATGAAATATTTATTGTTGTTTATATTGTCTGTCATTCTTATGACAGGATGCGGTCACATAGAACAACGATCAGGGTTGGCAATTTACGCAGAAGGAATTTTACACGAAAAAGCCGATAAGAAAGAAGATGCTATCAATTCATACAAAAAAGCCCTTAGACATCAAGGAGAGTCCAGTTATATATATGTCAAATTGGGTAATTTGTATGTAAAAGATAAGAATGTCGCTGAAGCTAAACGTTCTTTTTTTCGAGCGTTAAGAATTGCCCCAAATAACCATGAGGCTATGTTTGGTCTTGGTGTAGCGTATCTGCTTGAAAAGAACGAGAAACTTGCTGCTACTTATATAGAAAAAGGTCTTACATTTAAACCAGATAATCAAGCTATGAGAGTAGTTTTATGCGATCTGCTGGTCGCTTTAAATAGGCTTGATGATGCTCGTGTGCAATACGAATTTTTATTAGAAGAGTTTCCAAACAACTATTTGTTGTACTTTAATTATGGGACCATACTTGAAAAGATGGGGCTCTATGATAAAGCAGAAGAGGCGTTCCTATCTTCTGTACAACTTGTAGGTAATTTTTGGAAAAGCACCTTATCTCTTGCTTTATTGTATAGCAAGCAAAATAGGCAAGAAGAGGCAATGAAATATTTCCGTAAAGCAACCAGTTTAAATCCTCAAGACAATGTTTCTTACTCATTTCTTGCTTCGTTCTATTATAGGGCAGGAGAAAAGGAAGAAACAAAGGCTCTGCTTAGAGAAGCGTTGAACAACGGCATAAGAAATATTGAGTTTTATAATCTGTTGGGAAATATCTTTTTAGAAGAGACAAACTATCCAAAAGCAGAAGAGTATTTTAGGCAAAGTATAGCCTTGTTAGATAATGTAGCGGCAAGGTTTTATCTTGGTATTATTTATGATAAGTTAGATATGTACGATAAAATGGAAGAAGAGATGAAAAAAGCTTTAGAGTTAGAACCTGATAATGCTCTTACTCTCAACTATCTTGGGTATAGTTATCTGCTAAAAGATATCAATCTACAAGAGGCTCTGTCTATGATAAAAAAAGCGTGTAGTATTGAGCCAGATAACGGTGCTTTTCTTGATAGTCTTGGTTGGGCATATTACAAACTTGGAAATTTTAAAAGAGCAAAAGGGTATCTTGAACAGGCTGTTCTTTTAGAAAATGATGCTGAAGTATATGAACATCTTGGACTTTTATATTTTGAATTAAAAGAGTATAACAAGTCCCTTCTCTGGCTTATTAAAGCTTATGATTTAGAGCAGAGTGAATTTCTTCTAAATAAGATTGAGGAGGTAAAACAAAAAATAAAAAATGGAATTAATTAAACAAGTTTCTAAAAACCCTTCTTTAATTAAAAATTTATCTATTGAGAGTCTCAATATTCTTGCTGATGAAATAAGAAGAGAAATTATTCATACTGTCTCTTTAAATGGTGGACATCTTTCTTCTAACCTTGGGGTAGTGGAGTTGACTTTAAGTCTTCATAACCTTTTTGATATACCGCCAGACAAGATTATATGGGATGTTGGGCATCAATGCTATACACATAAAATGCTAACTGGAAGATATGAATCGTTCAGTTCTTTAAGGAAAGAAGGTGGTCTAAGCGGGTTTCCTGCCCCAGAGGAACATCTAACAGATATCTTCAAAACAGGGCACGCTGGAACAGCCGTGTCTTCTGCTGCTGGATTGAAAGCAGGGCAATCGTTACAAGGCGATAATGGTAAAGTGATTGCTGTAGTAGGTGATGGTTCTTTAACAAATGGTGTAACCTTTGAAGGTTTGAATTTTTTAGGTACTCTATCTAAAAATATTCTGGTTATACTTAATGATAACAATATGTCTATCTCCTCTACAAAAGGTGCTTTATCTTATTATCTTGCAAAATTAATAACCTCTCCAATAGTTAATAAACCTAAAGAAGAGATTGCAGAAGTGTTGAAAGCGATACCTTCGGTTGGTGAGGATATTGTAAAACTTGTAAATAGAATAGAAAAAAAGACAAAATCTCTTCTTGTTCCTGGAGTGTTTTTCGAAAAACTTGGGTTAAAATATTTTGGACCTATTGATGGACACGATTTGAGACAACTTATTGATATTTTAGCTAACATAAAAGGCATCAAAGAACCTGTGTTGTTGCATGTTGTTACAAAAAAAGGTAAAGGATATCTACCCGCTGAAGAAAATCCAACAGATTTTCATAGTGCAAGACCTTTTAATAAAACAACTGGACAGTTTATAAAAGAAGAGACTCTTACTCCCTCACCTGGAATAACTGCTGGTAAAACTCTTGAAGAAATTGCTGTTAACAACAAAAAACTTGTTGTCTTAACAGCCGCAATGGAGAAGGGGCTCGGGTTAGAAGATTTTGCTACTTCTTTTCCAGATAGATTTTATGATGTAGGAATTGCTGAGAGCCACTGTATTGTTTTTGCTGCTGGGCTTGCAAAAGCAGGTATGAAAGTTGTGGTTGCAATATACTCAACTTTTCTCCAGAGAGGGTATGACCAACTTGTACACGATATAAGTCTACAGAATCTCCCAGTAACTTTTCTGATAGATAGAGCAGGGCTGGTAGGTGAAGATGGACCAACACACCACGGAGTGTTTGATATTGCTTTCTTAAGAACAATCCCTAACATAAAAATTTATGCACCAACGAGTATTTCACATCTAAAAAATATTATTCTAAAATCTTGTGAAGAGAATGGTCCTGTCTTTATAAGATTTCCAAAGGGGTTCTTGCCAGAAACTATATCGCCATTGGATAACGATGGTAATACTTTAATTTTAGGGTGTGGTAGCATGGCTAACAATGCTCTCCTTGCTTGTCACATTCTTGAGAAAAAAGGTATTAATCTCTCTTTTTATCCAGTTAACTCTATAAAACCTCTCGAAAAAAGTGTAACAGAAAAACTCGAAAAATTTAACAATATTGTAACAATTGAAGAAAATAGTATTTCTGGAGGTTTTGGTACAGCGGTATGTGAATATATCAATAATAAAAACCTTAAAAACAGATTGTTAAGAATTGGATTACCTGATACATTTATTGAGCACGCAAAAAGAGATGCCCTTATTGATAAGTACGGGCTGTCTCCTGAAAAACTTGCAAAAAAGATAGAGGAATATATAAATGATTAAAAGTGTTTTTATTTTAGCTAACAATAAAATACCTGACATTGAAAAGAAGAAAGCCCCTATTGAAAAGGTGTTGAAAAGTTGTGGAAAAGTTGTGCAAACATCTGCAAAAGGTGTGGATTTAATTATTTCTATGGGGGGAGATGGCACCTTTTTGAAAGGTGTAAAACTTTTACAGAATAAAACGTTCATTTATGGTGTAAAGTACGGTAATGTTGGGTTCTTGACCAACAGCCCTTCTGATATAGAGAATAAACTCAGAAAGATTTTGAGTGGAGATTATATAATAACTAAACGAATGTTGCTTGATGTATCTGTTGTAAGGAATAATCAAGTGGTACTAAAAGATTTGTGTTTAAATGAGGCAGTTATATCCAAAACTGGTATAAGAATTATTGATATTAACGTAGAAGGAAAAAGAGAACATATTTTTAAAACAAGGGGAGATGGAATACTTGTTTCTACTCCTACCGGTTCAACCGCTCATGCTCTTTCTGCAATGGGACCGATTGTGGACCCTGAAGTAAAATGTTTTATCATAATCCCTTTGTGTCCGCACACCTTATCGTGGCGTCCAGTTATACTCAATGAAAAAGAAGTGTTATCAATATCTATTGCACAGAACTCTCTTCTTGCTATAGATGGTCAAAAAGAGTTTGCTTTACAAGATAAGGATACTGTAATATTAAAAAAATCTTCCAAAGTTGCAAACACAATTATGGATGAACAGCTTCTTTTTAGTAATCTTAAATCAAAATTCAACTGGAACATTTAAACAAGAAAGAGATATAGGAGCAATGGATGTTTGTAATAAAAGTTGATAAAGAAAAATGTAAAGCTTGTGGTTTATGTATAAATGTTTGCCCTAAAAATATATTTTTACCATCAACAGAATTTAATAAGATGGGGTACCATTATATTCAGATAGATAAGAAAAACATCTGCAATGGTTGTAAAAGATGTGTTCTGATATGTCCAGATGTTGCAATTGAAATATATAAAGATAAAGAAGACAAACTTTGATATAACAAATGGAGGTTTGTTATGAAGATAGGAGTAATTCCAGATTGTTTTAGGTTACCAATAAAAAGTGGAATAAAAAAGGCAGCAGAACTAAAAATAGAAGGTATACAACCTTATGCGGTACAAGGAGAACTTGACCCAAAAAATTTGTCTCAAACAGGTAGAGATGACCTTAAAAATTTAGTGGCAAGCCTTGGCTTAACAATATCAGCGCTTGTAGGGGATTTTGGTAGCCCTGGTTTTACTGACCCTAAAACGATAGATTGGAGAGTTTCAAGAACAAAAGAGGTGGTAGACCTTGCTGTTGATTTAGGAGTCAACATAGTTACTACCCATATAGGCACAGTTCCCGAAGATACAAGTGCTCCTGCATGGCAAATAATGTCTGACTCGTTACCTGAAGTTGGTACGTATGCCTACAACAAAGGGGTTGTTCTTGCAACTGAAACGGGTCCTGAAACAGCTATTCTACTTAAAAAACTTCTTGATTCAATTGGGAATCCTGGATTAAAAGCCAATTATGACCCTGCCAATCTTGTTATGGTTGTTGGTGATGACCCTGTAAAGGGAGTTTTTACACTTGCAGACTATATTGTTCATACTCACGCAAAAGATGGAATAAAACTGCCAGATGAAAACGGAAAAAGAAAGTATAAAGAGGTGCCTCTTGGGCAGGGAGACGTGGATTTTCCTGCATATCTTAACGCCCTTAAAGAGGTTGGGTATACAGGTTTTTATACCATAGAGAGAGAGGTCGGGGAAGACCCTGTGGCAGATATTATTCTTGCAAGAGATTTTTTGCGTAAACTTGAAAAAGATTTGTCTATAGAGTAACAAACATTTCTACTGGGAGTTGTTCTCGCTTATATTTTAATCTAACAATTCTTCAAACGATACATCCAGCAGAGGTTTTCTAAGCAATGGTATGTAGTTAAAATGCCACCATTCTGTTGTACTTTGGCTAAATCCGTGTTTTTTCATTGTATCTGTTAAGATGCGTCTACGTTTTATTACTTCGGGTTTTAATTTCATATATTTTGGGCTTGCTCGTTGAGTAAAGTTATCAAATTCTGTAGGCATCTCCACTTCTTTTCCAGTCATATCTACCAAACCCACATCAACAGCACTCCCTCTATTATGATGTGACCCTTTTCTTGGGTCCGCAACAAAGCGTGGGTTAGGCACAATTTTCCACATCTTCCATTGAACTGAAAGCGGGCGATAACCATCAAATATTTTTAGGCGATATCCATGTTTTTTTAAGTCTTGTTGCACATTGTTTAATTTAATAGCAACCTCTTCCAGTAGATAACATTCTGCTGAAGGATACAGCACCTGCTTTGTAAAGTTGTTGGTAGTTGCATATCTTATATCAAGAATAATATTTGGTATAATTTCCTTTACATCAACCAATCCAAACTTATATTTTTGTACCTTCTTTTCTTTTGCACTGATTTGCTCATTGGCAAAAATATTTGAAGACCTGGCAAAAGATACAAAAAATATTGTGGTAAACAGCAACGCAAACAACGTTCTTTTACATTTGATTAAATTAAAATATCTTTTTTTAGAGGATTCCATTTGTGATATGTTAGGTTTTTATTTTACAGCCATTACTCTCTGATGTTTTTTTAATCGGCCATACTTGTTTTCACCAAGGAACCATACATTTGCTTCCCCATCGCTTTTGATAAAATTAGCAGGAACAGTAAGCCGACCTTTCCTGCAATCTTCTTCTGTAATCCAAATATAGCAACACCCATAAGAGTCTTTAAGGCTCGTAAAATAGATTAAAATAGGTTTTATATTGTCCGAACTAAACTTAATATCCCAAGGTTCAGTGATTTTTATCTCTTCTGATGGTAAGCAAAAATCAAGTTCTCCTACTGAAAATTCGCAAGCAGTACTTGTTGAACCATCTTTCATTATGCAATAAGCAGTATAATCTGCACATTCAGCAAAACTTCGTTCAATAACAGAAGGGCCTGTTAGAGGAATTTCCAAAACAAGTTTATTTCCGCGTTTGATAACAAGGGTTTTAACTCCTTGAGAATCTTTATCCATTACATTAATTTTTACATTCTGCCCTTTGTGGTAAGTTACCCAATCTCCTAAATCCAGCAATAGAGTCCTGTTGATATCTGGAGTTACTGAATCTTCAGCATAGTTAGGGAATAAAAAATTTTCTGCTTTATTCTCCCCACGCCACAAATCAATATCAATAATTCTGTAGACCTTCCTCTCTTTTTCTCCAATATGTTTATTAAACTCTTCTGATGTTCGCAATAGGTTTCTTGTTGTAGGAGGCCAACTATCTTCTACCCTAACGTGAGTGGTTATATCGTCTTGCTTTACAACCTCTGTTATCAACTCTACGTGTGACCCATCATTAGGTTTTAAGGGAGGAGTAAAAATATAATCGCCAGCTTCAACTCCTTGCGAATCTTGCGGGTCAACCAGAACAACCCCATTTCTGTAAGGCGGATTATGAACACGGCTAACGTACCAGAAAGCACACTGGTAAGCGTAACTTGTAAAAGCAGAACAGACTGTACCATAATATCCTGCTGCATTTTTAACTTTTTCTGCTAACGTTTCAGTATATAAGATACTTTGAGGGTTTGCTACTGCAGCTAAAAAAGTTTTTAAAAAGATTTCAAAACCAATATACCTGCCAACATATTTTACACTTGAATAAGGCGTACCTGTATATTCATTACCTTTCTTAAAATATCCTCCTGAACGGTTGGGGAATGTGTCTGCAACAGGGGTCCACTTTACGTTGGACATAAGGTGAGAATATTCAATAGACCTTTTTTTCCATTCAGATATAATGTTGTTATTGTTTCTTTCCATTGATACTCTCCTTTCTTCCTTTTTGTATGGGGGAGAAAGCACAAAAAGAGAAGGTGTTTAGGTAAATCTTTCAAAAAATTCAGCGTTATTTGATAAATTGCAAGATCCCAGCATTATCAACTCGCCAAATTTGAGCTCCTGTAGCTACCCAAGCATACCAAGCGTCTCTTTTAGGACCACCTATGTTAAATCTAACTGAATCAAGGTCTTCAAACTTTAATTCAAGAGCTCCAAGAGGTATCTTCCATTCTGAACTCCAATGGTGTAAATCTGCGTTTATTACATTTGCCTTATATTCTATCTCTGTCTGGAGACGTTTGGATATTGAGGCAGGGATATTTAGAGTTTTGTTTACAACAAATTTGCCATCAGGATATCCCGAAAAGATATATATTGGTCCTGTCGGTGCCCCATCGTACCACCAATCTACAATATTTTGAGTAAAAGGACCTTCAATAGCAAACTCATTAAGAGATGATGAAGCTGATATGGTCGCAGGTACTCCTTGCTTTATTGGGTCGGGCATATTTTCTATACCTATGTAAAGATACTTATCGTCATAAGAAAGCCATACATAATTTTCTGTCCCTTCCCTTGTTTCCCCTGTTGTATGTTTTTCTCTTACAATTAAAGCTTTAGTCTTGTCAAGATCGAACCACTCATTCTTCTCTAATTTACCGTCTATGTTGATAGGGGTAGTTCTTCTTTTAACATTATATTGGTAAGTTTCGCTAATTTTTTTTAATGGCTGAAACTTATCTGCCGATGAAGCCACAACAGAGGGTTGTAGTGCAAATTCTTCTTTATAATATTTTCCCACTGGCAAGCGGTTAACAGGCCAACTGGCACGTAGTGGGCTGTCATAAACCCCAATTTTTTTGAAAGATATAGGCATACATCCAATACTTCCGTATGCAGGAGAACCAGGCCTTAATCTCATATCTAACTGGTTTATGTCAAACAAGAGAGGGTCGCCGTCGTCCCAGTTGTTTCTCAATATATTCTTGTCCATTTTGACAGAAGCGTGTGTTGAGAGAGGTGGGGTTTCAACGTTGATGTTTCTCTCAATAGAGTTTTTTTCGTTCCTTGCAAGAGGGAGTTTATCTTCAAAAAAGATTGTCATTTGAGGGTACCGAACACTCCACGGAGGTTGCTTGAAATTGAACATTCTCAAATGGTTTTCTGCTGTTGGTATCAAGGTATTTAACCTTGTGTGATCAAATATCCAAGATCGGTCATTAAGAGTTATACCTATGTTGTTATCAATCAATAGATTGTTCTCTATACGATTATCTGGTCCGTTTACATACATAGCTCGTTCTGTGTTGCGATAAAGAATGTTGCCTTCTACTGTCATACCGCTATTTATTGAATCTATATAGATTCCAGTAACCTGGTGTGTCTTAATTGGTGAAGAGTGTTGGGTAATATGGTGTATAAAATTGTATCTCATAATATTACCTTTACTCATAAAACGGAAAGGTAATCCGTATGTATATATTGCACCACCGTCTCTGGCTTCATTTGTTACATCATAAATTTCGTTATACTCAATGATATTGTCATTACCAGCAAAAGTCATAGAGTTGTAAGTTGTATCAGAAAGAATGTTGTGAGATACTCTATTACCAGAACCATTAACAATTGTTACTCCAAACCTGTTACCACCGTGGCTAAATCTGTTAAATCTATAGATATGATTGTTTTCTACAAGATTACTTGAAGGTATAAGTTTAGCTCTATCTCCGTTGTTTTTTATTTGAATTCCACCTTCTCCTGTATCGTATATATCGCACCCTATTACGCTGTTGTTCCACCCACCATCGAGCATTATGCCTAACACTCCAGTATTCCGTATCGTTGTACCTGCAACAAGGTTGTTGTTACTATTATCGATATTTATTCCGTTCTGTCGGGTACCTTCAATGGTCAACTGATAAAAAAGAATATTGGAAACATTGTTCATTTGTATAATAGGGGTCTTAATTGTTGAAATGAATATTTCGTCACCATCAATCTTTTTAGGAGGGTAGAAATAGAGTTTTCCTGTATCACTATCAATATAAAATTCCCCCGGGACAGAAAGTTCTGAAAGTATATTGTAAAAATGGTACGGAGCGTCTACCCTGACAGGCATACCTGCTTTACGTTTTTCAGAGGTTCTCATATCTGGAGATAAATGTATAATTTTATTGTCTGTATCTATTGAGAGGACTTCTGTGTGTATCTTATCCCATTGATATAAAAAATATCCTACTGTCCAGATATTTTTTTCTTCCTTCCACTTTAAAGGTATATCATCAGAATACTTAAAACGTCCTCTCTGTATGTTGTAACTGCTTATTTTACCATCTCCATAGGGAGTGGTTAAGTCAAACACTCTAAGCCAGCCTTCTTTAGGCCAACGTACTAAATTCATTGGTTTTGTGTTAAAAAATAGTTCAGTTGTACTTATATCAGAATCAATGCCTGTAACGCCTCTGTTCTGTAATACACCGTAATCTGTTATACCTTCCTTTTTTAGGTCGCATACCCAGATTTTACCAAGCGTTTCCTCTGGTAGCCTTTTTAATATGTTGGTATCTTTGAGAACCTCAAACTGTTTTAATTGTTTGCCACCTATAATACGAACTTCTTCACCTGGATAACTTCTATAAACAATAGGTGCTACCTCCGTTCCTGAATCCTGTTCACCTTCAAAGATCAACCCTTCATCAAGAAAATATTTTCCAGCTCTAAGATATACAGTTATTCCGTTTTTAGGTAGGCCTTTGGTTGCTTTTATTTTACGAACCTCTTCTTGTGCTCGTGTTATGGTTGCGAAAGGCGTATCTTTATCTCCAGAATTTGTATCTCTTCCGTTGTTTGTTGATACATATATTGATTGTTTAGGGGAATTTATACGCTTAATAAGTTTTTCTTGCCTACTTTGTAAATTTTGCCCATCTTTTAAATTTTTTATTGCTTCAAGTTTATCAACTATATCACGTCTATAACTTTCATTTGGAAACGTTTTTGTTTCCTCTTTCAACAACATTTTCTCGTAAATTTTTTTTGCTGTACTGTAACGTTTTGACTTGGTATATGTATCAGCTGAAAACAGGTTTGCCATCAAGATATGCTGTTCAAGGGCTTCTCTTCTTTTTGTTATCAAGGTATACACTTTGCGAGCGTTGGTGTAATCTTTTTGTTCAGTAAAAACTTCTGCCTGCCTAAACAATCCGTATATTTTGTAATACGGAAATTGTTTTAAATCGGGTAATTTTAAAAGTTTTTCGTATGTTTTAAGAGCCTTCTTATAATCTTTTTCTAACACATAACTTTCGGCTATATTGGATAGAGCAAGATATTCAAGAAAATCTACTCCTTTAAGTTGGTTTAATTTTTCATACTCACTACGAGCATTTTTATAATCACCTGATTTTATATAATCATCAGCTCGACTAAAGATTTCTTTTATATTAACTATTGCGTTTTCTGCACCTAACCGATACTCTGCGTCCTTAATCTTCTTCAATGCTTTCTCTTTCTCTGTATCTGTTCTGGCAAGTTTTAGTGCTTGATTTAAAAGGTTTACCGCTGCTTCAAAATCACCTTTTATTATGTTTTGGGCAGATTGGTTGTAAGCATCATCAAAATTAAGTAGTTGGAGGGTTTTGATATGTTCTACCTGCGGATAATCAAAATATACACCTGTTTTGCTTATAAGAGCAACTTTTACTGAGTTGACCCGTTTTTCTCTAAATGTTTCAGGTATAATTATGGTGCCTTTAACTTCAGTCCATTCTTGACCTATTTTTTTCGATGTTACATTTATTGTAGAAATATAAGTTATTCCACCATATTCATTCTTCTGGTAGGCATATAAAGATGTAGATACATCAGGTTGGCCGGTATCACTTTTTGCGTAGAAACTTATATTGATTTTATCACCTGCGTAAACATCTATAACATTGTCTATTGCAAGATGCCCTTTAAGATATACGTATTTATCACCTTTGTATGCCTCCTTGGGGTCATCGATAATCTTATATTCTATCTTACCTGTTGTGGCACCAGGGTTGGGCTTCCAGTTTTGAGGAAAACGTACAGGAGGTGGGAATGACCAAGAAAATAATAAGGTGTTTGAAAGAAGTGCTGCTAAAAATAAAAATATATAAACCTTTTTTATTTGTCTGGCCATAAAACCTCCTATTGGTTTACACAGAGGGAAAGTGTGAAGTGTTTATTGATGTTATAACCAACTTTAAGTTAATCTATTTTATTGCCATTACAGCTTTTTCTTTTTTTAACCTACCGTACTTGTTTTCACCAAAAAGCCAAATACGAGTTCTTCCTTCTGAATCGATAAGGTTTGCAGGTATATTAAATTTACCGTTTTTTCGGTCCTCATCGTTAATCCATACCTTATACTTTCCATCTACTTTGGAGATATGAGCCATTACAACCTTTAAATTATTGGAACTAAATTCTACTTCGTATGGTTCAGAAAGTTTTAATGTGTCTTTAGATAGTTTTAAATCTAATTCACAGATAGAAAATTCGCAAGCTTGACTTAAAGAACCGTCTTTCATTACACAATGTGCAGTATAATCACCACATTCTGCAAAAGTTCGCTCAATAATCCCTGGACCTTCCAAAGGTATCTCTTCAATGAGTTGCTCGCCTCGTTTGATAACAAGTGATTTTACACCTTGAGAATCTCTGTCCATAACATTTATTTTAACAGTATCTTCCTTATTATAAGGAACCCAATCCCCTAAGTCCAGCAGAAGAACTCTATTGATTTTTGGTGTAGCTGAATCTTCTGCATAATTGGGGAACAGATAGTTTTCTGCCCTGTTTTCTTCTCTCCATAAGTCAATATCTGTAATCCTATAAACTCTTCTTGCTCTTGCTTTTATGTGAGAGTTAAAGTTTGCTGTTGGTCTAAGCTGGTTTCGTGTTGTTTTGGGCCAACTATCCTCTATCCTTACGTGGGTTACAACACCATTTTTTTTCACTACCTCGGTGATAAGTTCAACGTGCACACCGCTTCTTGTGCCTTCTCTCGGTGGCGTATAAATAAAGTCACCTACCTCTACTGCTTGAGCATCGTGAGGTTCTACCAACTCAAGACCTTTACGAAAAGGCGGTATATGTATAAGGGCAGTATACCAGTAAGTACATTGGTACGCATAACTTGTAAAATTGGAACAAACTAAACCGTAATAAGTTGTAGCTTTGCTTACTCTACCTTTGAGGGTTTCGGTATATAAGACGCTTTGAGGGTTCTCAACTGCAGCCAAAAAAGTTTTTAGGTATATTTCAAACCCAATATATCTCCCAACAGTTGACACCCCTGAGTAAGGAACTCCAGAATATTCTACGCCTTTCTCAAAATATCCAGCTTTCCATGGCATAGTATCAGCAACAGGTGTCCACTTTACTCCTGATAGGATACGAGCATATTCAGCAGCTTTCTTCTTCCATTCAGGTAAAGATAATTCTCCTTTGTTCTCTGCCTGTTTGGCATCATTCGCAAATAGGTGAACAGATGGGCATAAAAAAAAGATTGCTAAAATCAATAATAGAGATGATATTCCACTTCTTTTTGCTATATTGCCGTTTTTTCTACTGTTTGATGAGTGATCTAAAAACATAAAGAACCTCCCTTGGGAAAGAAATATAATTTAAAATTTCTAAGTTTTGTTTTCATACAAACTTTATCATATTTATTTGTATTATGTCAAGTGTTTTATACTTATTTACGGTATGTATTTTAAAATAAAAAGAGGCAGTAGTGAGGAGCATAAACTATAATTACTATAGTAACCAAAAGAGTATTAGGGTCAACCAATATCCATAGTATCAGAGAGAAGGTTATCTTTGACTGCAAGCAGACCAATCAATTTATATATCAGTTTTGCTGCTAAAAAAGAAGATGGAGTGACATTTTTTTGTGGTGCAAGTTCAACCACATCAAAACCTACAATATTGATATCTTTTCTTAAAACAAACTGACGAAAAAAACCTATAGTCTGGTTCCAGTAAAACCCACCAGGTTCAGGGGTTCCAGTTTCAGGTAATATTGATGGGTCTAAGAAATCTAAATCAAAAGAAAGGTAATAATTTCCCGCAGGGAGCATTTTATTTAAAACTTCGCCCCATTTTTCTGCCATCTGGTAAGCAAATAAAATTTTTATAGTATCTGTTTGATTTATGAAATCTTGTTCTTCTTTACTTATACTCCTAACTCCAGCTGTCCATATTTTACAACCTAACTCTGAGATTCTTCTCATTACACAAGCGTGGCTAAATTTGGTTCCTTGATATTGGTCTCTGAGGTCAGAGTGTGCATCGAAAGAAAGAACCTTTAAGTTAGGGTATGTTGATAAACAAGATTCAACCAACCCTAATGAAACCGTATGTTCTCCCCCTAAACCTATTATTCGTTTGTTTTCTTTGAGGTACTTTGTAGAAGCTTTTTTAATATCTGCTACCATCTGTTTTATGCTTTTGTAATTAGGTGGCACCTCTGGTAAGGTTTTTACTCCAACAAGGTACGGTTCTGCTTTTAATTCCTCATCATATAGTTCCACATAATTGGAAGAAGCAATAATTGATGAAGGACCATCTTTTGTGCCTGCTAAACAAGATGTCGTTGCCTCAAAAGGGATAGGTAATATAAGAAAACGTGCCTTTTTGAGACTAACATCCGGTATACCAAGAAAATTATACTGGTCCATTTTATCCCCTCATTTTTTTTAGTCAGGGAACAAAAACAGCAGCAGAAATTACGGTAGTCCAAAGTCCGTTCTTATCTCCAATAGCTGATTGGGTAAGATTGGTAGTTTTTACAATTTCACCTGACATCTGCCAAATTTCTTTCTTTTCATCGTAGGATGAATCAGGGTCAAACTCTACTCCAAGAATAGTTGCCAACATTGTCGCTGCAAGGTCTTCTGAATAGTCGCCAGCTTTATCATCAGTTTCGCCAAAGCCTTCGTGCTCAGAAAGGTATCCATACTGGTTTTTATCTTTAGGTATAGCAACTCCAACTGAAGCTGTGATAAGCCTATGAGGTTCGTTGGTCTGGTTTCTGCTTAACACTGTAAAAACAATCTGTCCAGGAGATAAGAGAGATAATCCTTCTTTTTTTGATATTAATTTACAGTGTGGTGGAAAAATACTTGATATAGATACAAAATTAAAGTGAGCAATACCTGCTTTTCTTAAAGCCAGTTCAAAACTTGTTAATCTTTCCTTATGCTTTCCAACGCCTTTTGTCAAAAACATTTTTCGGGGGACCATTTCTAATCCTTTCATTTTATTCTCCTTTTGATTATTTAATTTAACATTATTAATATTTACTCATCCTTGATACAGAGTGGGTCTTCACCTAAATAATCTCCGCTTACACTATAGGCTAATGCCCTGCATCCTAAACAGTCCTCTATTATACACGTTTTACATTTTCCTTTCAAGAGGAACCTGTTTTTTAATTTTTCAAGAACAGTAGAGTTTTTCCAAACCTCTTCCATTGATTGGTCTTTAAGATTCCCGATAGTTAATGGAAATCTTCTACAAGGAAAAACCGAACCATCTGGCATTAATGCAATACCATCTTTTGCAACTATACAGGGGGCACCAAAAAGATTTAAATCTGTACCTTCTTTATCAACCATAAAACCTCTATAAGGAGCAAGTTCACAAAGATTATCTTCCAGCCTACAAATCTTGCAAAGCAGTTTCAAAACCTCTCTCCACTCATAAAGTGAAATAAGTTTTTCTTTCATCAATGCTCCCCTACCCCAAGGGATAAACCTTTCAAATATAGTTGTTTGCAGGTTATAATTGTTCATAAACGGAACAACTGCATCTATTTGGCTTAGGCTTCCAGAAAAAAGAGTGAACATAAGAGTTTTTTCAAAAGAAACATCTTTTAACAATCCACAAGTCTCAATAAATCTATTATAAGTATTAACTCCTCTTATATATTCATAAGATTCTTTAGTTAGCCCCTCAGCAGAAATTTTTAACGAAAAATTTTTAAGTCGTTCAAGTTTGCGAATTTTTGAGGCATCTACAAGAAGTCCATTAGTAATAATTCCAGTCTTGATAACACTTTTAGATTGGTTTATCATAGATATCAGGGGTTCCCAATGTTTGTAGAGAAATGGCTCACCGCCAGTAATATCTATTACAAGTTTTTTGCCGTTTTTGGAGGCAAAATTGGTAATATTTTCAAAAACCTTTTGCAAACAATCAAAAGACAACTCACTATCTTTAGCAAACTCTGATTGATAGCAGTGCCTACATCTAAGGTTACAAAAATCTGTTATATGCCACTGAATATGAAATGTATTTTCCATTTTTACGCCTTTATATTATAATATAATTATTTACTATTAGAAGCAATAAAAATAATGAGGACAAAATTATGTTTAAAAACTTATCTTTAAAATCTTTTAATATTAATACCGGTTTACGGGAATCTTTACGGCTTGCTAACCTTGGAAACTTTGAAGGGATAGACTTGAATATTTTAGATGTAGAAGCACTTTGTCAAACCCACTCAGTTAATTACGTTAAAGGAATGTTGGACTCTTTTAATATAAAACCAGGGGTATGGAATTTATCCTCTGACATAACTTTAACGGATGCAGGCTTTACAGCAAATATAGATAAACTTACATCTCTTGTTGAGATATCTGAAAAAATTGGAGCCAACAGATGTGTGTTATCTCTTCCAGTGGGTTCAGACACTACCTCTTGTGAAGATTTTTCTAAAATGTTTCCAGAACGTCTAAATGTACTCGCCAAAAGATTCAATGAATATAATTGCAGTATTGGTGTTGAGATTGTGGGGAAACATAAATCTGTAAAACCATATCAACATATTTACAGATTTACTACAAGCCAGATATATTCCTTTTGTAAAGAAGCAAATATCACAAATGTGGGAATTGTTTTGGATACTTTCCTTTTAGACCAAGAATCAAACAATCAAGATATACTGCAACAATTTGAAACCAAAGATATTATCTCAGTAAAAGCAAGCGATTCTGATAATAACAAAAAGATAAGAAACCTCCCAAGACAAACCAATGTAATTGACCTACCTTTTATTATGCAAACATTACGAAATATTAGGTACAACGGACCTATAACCCCTATATCTGACGAACCAAGAGTGTTCTCTTTTCCTAACGAGATTGCTGTGATTTTAGCTGGTGGATATCTCACTAGACTATGGAAAGATAGTTTTACAAAAACAGAGGATTAACCCAAGCTTTTTTATTATTCTTATCTGTAATTTCTATCCTTAAATATTTTTCTGTTCCTTTTATTTGATATTCAGCTTCATTTATCTCAGCATTATCTGCTGAAACTCTTCTACCTCTACCATTGTGTCCTATAAAATCTGCCGTTAAAGCAGAATCAAACTTTATATGAATAGTTGTATCGTTTAATGTACAACTATTTATCAATACTCCCGTTGAAGAGTAAAAACTACCTAACTCAATTGCTTCCAGTATGCCTTCAAGAGTTAACTCCTCAGCTTTTACCATTATAAAACCTCCAAACAGAGCGTTTTCTCTATGGGTATCATCTGAAGCAAACCCAAGTATTTGTTTGCCTGTCTGAAGAATGTCATCAAAGTGGACAGTTGAAAAACCTTTACCTTGAGAAACGTGGCATACATTATTATAAATTTCAATACCAATATATTTGTCAAGAGCAATTAGGTCATTGGAAGGAGTCCCTCTCCAATAAGGATGAGCCATTATAGCCAGTCCATTCTGCTCAACTATTTCATTTATAATTTTCTGGTCAGACATACCTGTTTCATCAAACTCTTCTTTAAGGTTTAGCCCAACTATATGAGATTTATTACTCATTTCAGAGCTCGGAATTAATAATAGGTCGTCTGGTTTTTCAGATACAGTTGTAATTTTATGGTGGTCGGTAATAGCAATAAAATCGTACCCTTGCTCTTTATATAGTTTGCATATCTCTTCCGGGGAAAACACTCCATCTGAGTTTGTGGTATGAGTATGAAGATTCCCTTTATACCAATTACCTTTTCTCTCAAACGGATTACAAAACATCATTTCATCCTCCTTTAAGTTTATGTTTATACTCCTACCTTTGTTTTTTTCGTTAAAAAAGTATGTGTTTAGGAACGAATTACGAGGTGCTACTACAACTCAAGCAAGAATCGGGCTGTTAACAAAAGGTTCAAGCCTTTTGTTCCCCTACTCTGAGCCTGTTGAACCCTTCGGAGACGCTCTTTGTGCAGAAGG
>Ga0172382_10005032_pt1 | contig 19901 bp, 21 predicted proteins | sample Leawel138RmetaG_FD_122245 | JGI IMG/M metagenome (GOLD analysis project Ga0172382, IMG submission 122245) | Leachate microbial communities from a municipal landfill in Southern Ontario, Canada - Leachate well 138R metaG | ecosystem: Engineered > Solid waste > Landfill > Unclassified | place... | reverse complement strand
GGGTGATCACGCGGCGACGCTCCAGCACGCGCTGCAGGTTGGTCGCGTCGACGGGGTGACCGAGCGCCGCGCTGTAAATGTCCCGCAGCGTGGACAGTGCGAATTCGCTTGGCGCCAAGGCGAACCCGATGTTGGTGTAGGAGAGCTTGGCGACCAGCCGGTTGTGTGCGTGCTCGACCATGGGGCCGTGGTCGAAGGCCATGGCGGGCAGCTCGCTGACCGGATGCCAGCGGGTGTCCGGCGGCAGCTCCGGAGTGGCGGGGGAGGGCACCAGTCCCAGGAATGTCGAGGCGATGGTGCGAGGTCCCGGGACGCGGTCCGGGTCGGAGAAGACGGCCAGCTGCTCGAGATGTGCCAGTTCGCGCAGATCCACCTTCTCGGCGAGCTGGCGCCGGACCGAGCTCGTCAGGTCCTCGTCGGGGCCCAGGTGGCCGCCGGGAAGGGCCCATCTGCCCTTCTCCGGATCCAGCGCGCGTTCCCACAACAGCACGTGAAGTGCGGGTTTACGACTGGTGGCCGGCGGCCGGCCGGGGCGCACCTGGAACACCGCGGCCAGCACCTCGTGTTCGGTGCTAATATGAGCCATGTTTTCGATTGTAAGTCGAAAACCTCGATTGAGTGAAGGAGTCAGCGATGACGGTGCTCGCTGGGGCGTTTGACACTGAACTGACGGCCGGGATCGTGGACGGCCCCGGAGGTTTCACCGGTGTCGACGGAGACGAGAAATGGGCCGCCGAGGTGCGCCGCCTGCTCAAACTCCGCGGCGCGACATTGCTGGCCCACAACTACCAGCTGCCCGCCATCCAGGACGTGGCCGACCATGTCGGCGATTCCCTGGCGCTGTCGCGGATCGCCGCGGAGGCGCCCGAGGACACCATCGTGTTCGCCGGGGTGCACTTCATGGCCGAGACCGCCAAGATCCTCTCCCCGGACAAGACGGTCCTGATCCCCGACCAGCGGGCGGGCTGTTCGTTGGCCGATTCGATCACCGCCGATGAGCTTCGGGCCTGGAAGGCCGAGCACCCCGGCGCCGTCGTGGTGTCCTACGTCAACACCACCGCCGCGGTGAAGGCCGAAACCGACATCTGCTGCACGTCGTCGAACGCCGTCGAGGTCGTCGCCTCCATCCCGGAGGACCGCGAGGTGTTGTTCTGCCCCGACCAGTTCCTCGGCGCGCACGTCCGCCGGGTGACGGGCCGCAAGAACCTGCACGTGTGGGCCGGCGAGTGCCACGTGCACGCAGGCATCAACGGTGACGAACTCGCCGACCAGGCGCGGGCCCATCCCGACGCAGAGCTGTTCGTCCACCCCGAATGTGGTTGCGCCACTTCGGCTCTCTACTTGGCCGGGGAGGGTGCCTTCCCCGAGGACCGGGTCAAGATCCTGTCCACCGGCGGCATGCTCGACGCCGCCCGCGAAACCGGCGCACGCCAGGTGCTGGTGGCCACCGAGGTGGGCATGCTGCACCAGTTGCGCCGTGCCGCACCCGAAATCGACTTCCGGGCGGTCAACGACCGGGCGTCGTGCCGATTCATGAAGATGATCACCCCGGCCGCGATGCTGCGTTGCCTGATCGAGGGCGCAGACGAGGTCCACGTCGATCCGGATGTCGCAGCGTCGGCTCGTTTGAGCGTCCAGCGGATGATCGAGATCGGGCAGCCCGGCGGCGGGGAATGACCACGCCGTCCTGCGGCGGGTCCGGCGTGTGGCGGCAGCGCGCCGACGTCGTGATCGTCGGCACCGGGGTGGCCGGGCTTGCCGCGGCGTTGGCGGCGCACCGCCGCGGCCGCAGGGTCGTCCTCCTGAGCAAGGCGAGTGAGACCGCGACGTTCTACGCCCAGGGCGGCATCGCGGTCGTGCTGCCCGATGCCTTACGGGAAGGCGGAGATTCCGTCGACGCCCACGTCGCCGACACCCTCGCAGCAGGCGCAGGCCTGTGCGATCCGCAGTCCGTGCGTTCGATCGTCGCCGACGGCTACCGCGCCGTGGCCGAACTGGTCTCCGCGGGTGCGCGATTCGACGAGACCGTCCCCGGCCGGTGGGCGCTGACCCGCGAGGGGGGACACACCCGGCGGCGCATCATCCACTCCGGTGGGGACGCGACCGGCGCCGAGGTGCAACGGGCGCTCGATCACGCCGCGGCCACTCTCGACATCCGCCGCAATCACGTCGCGCTCGACCTGCTGGTCGACGACGGCGCGGTCACGGGCGTGACCGTCCTCAGCGGTGACGGCCTCGGTGTCGTGTATGCGCCCTCGGTGATCCTGGCCACCGGTGGGTCGGGTCATCTCTACTCGGCGACCACGAATCCGGACGGCTCGACCGGTGACGGGGTGGCTCTGGCAATGTGGGCCGGCCTGCCGGTCAGTGACCTCGAGTTCATCCAGTTCCACCCGACCATGCTGTATGCGGGCCACGGCGGCGGGCGGCGGCCGCTGATCACCGAGGCGCTCCGCGGTGAGGGTGCGAAACTGATTGACCGTCAAGGCGAGTCGGTGACGGACGGCGTGCACCCGATGGGCGATCTGGCGCCGCGTGACGTGGTCGCGGCTGCGATCGAGGCGCGGTTGTCCGAAACGGGGGACCCGTGCGTCTACCTCGATGCCACGGGAGTCGCAGACTTCGCGAGGCGGTTCCCCACCGTCAACGCGGCCTGCCTGCACGCCGGAATCGACCCCACCCGGCAGCCGATCCCTGTGGTGCCGGGCGCGCACTACAGCTGCGGCGGAGTGGTGACCGACGTGGACGGGCGCACCGGCGTCGCGGGTCTCTTCGCAGCCGGAGAGGTGGCGCGCACCGGGATGCACGGCGCCAACCGGCTCGCCTCCAACAGCCTTCTCGAAGGTCTGGTGGTCGGCGGACGGGCCGGCGTCGCAGCCGCAGAACATGCCGAGCTTGCCGGCCCGTCCCGCGTCGTGGACGCGGCCGTGCCCACCCGGCCTGCGCTACCGCGTGCCGAGCTGCAGCGGGCGATGACCCGGCACGCGTCTGTCGTGCGCAGCGGTGAAGGCCTGCGCGAGCTCACAGAACAGCTCGAATCGGCCACGCCGCGGGCGCTGCGGTCGCGGTCGGACTTCGAGGATGCGGCCCTGACCGCGGTCGCAGGTGCGGTCGCGGCGGCGGCGTCGGCGCGCACCGAATCCCGCGGCTGCCATCACCGCTCGGATTTCCCCGAGCCGGACCCGGCACAGGCGGTCAGCACAGTCTTCGGCGCGGACCACGCCCCGGTGACGGTGGGGTGCCGATGACGCTCACCGACGACGAACTCGGCGAAGCCCGCGCCGTCATCGCGCGCGCCCTCGACGAGGACCTGCGCTACGGACCGGATGTGACGACACTGGCCACCGTCGCCGCCGATGCGCACACCACCGCGGCCGTGGTCTCCCGGGAGCCGGGCGTGATCGCCGGGCTGGATGTCGCGCTGCTGGTGCTCGACGAGGTGCTCGGCGCCGACGGCTACCGTGTCGGGCACCGGGTGGCCGACGGCACCCGGCTGGAGGCCGGTGGCGTCGCACTCACGGTGGAGGGGCCGACCAGGGGTCTGCTCACCGCGGAGCGCACGCTGCTCAACCTGGTGTGTCACCTGTCGGGTATCGCGACCGCAACCGCGGCCTGGGTGGATGCCGTGTCGGGAACCGGGGCGCAGATCAGGGACACCCGCAAGACTCTTCCGGGCCTGCGCGCGCTGCAGAAGTACGCCGTGCGCGTCGGAGGTGGCACCAACCACCGGATGGGCCTGGGCGACGCCGCGTTGATCAAGGACAACCACGTCGCGGCAGCCGGGTCGGTGGTCGCCGCGCTGCGTCAAGTGCGTTCGGCCGCACCGGATCTGCCGTGCGAAGTGGAGGTCGACTCGCTCGAACAGCTCGACGAGGTGCTCGCCGAGGACGTCGAGCTGGTGCTGCTCGACAACTTCCCGGTCTGGCAGACGCAGATCGCCGTGCAGCGGCGCGACGCGCGGTCGCCGAAGACGAAACTGGAGTCCTCGGGCGGTCTCGCGCTGGAGAACGCGGCCGACTACGCGGGCACCGGTGTCGATTACCTCGCGGTGGGTGCGCTCACCCACTCGGTGCGGGTACTCGACCTGGGCTTGGATCTGTAGACCATGAAGTCAGCCCTCGCGGTGGCGCTGCTGGCGCTCGGCGTCTCCGTCTTCGCGCTGCTGCGCACCCTGGACCACGGGCCCGACTACACCGACGAACAGCGCGGCGCGGCCGAGACCGGAATCTGTGCGGCGTTCGACACCGTGCGCACCGCTGTCGCGACCAACACCAACGTCGAGCCACCCGGCGGCCCCGGTGACATCGCCGGCGCGCTTGCGGCGGCGGCGAACGCGCGGGTGGCACTGTTCGACGGTGGCCAGTACCTGTTGGCCCGGCTGGATCCGGCCACCCCGGCCGACCTCGCCGGCGAGGTCCGCAGGTTCGCCAACCAGCTGATGGACATCGGTGCGGCAGCAACCGCCGGGGTGCCGAACACCGATCCTGTGCAGGCCGACCGCCTCCGGGAGGCCGAGGCGGCCAGCACCGCCGTCAGCGACCGCTGCGGGTAGCCGTCACGCCGTAGCAGGGCCGCGCCGGACCAACGCCAGCACCACCGCGGCCGCGGCGAACAGCCCGGAGAACACCCGGCTCAGCACCGTGTGCTGGCGCGGGGTGCGCAGCCAGGTCAACAGCCGCACGGCCAGTCCCGTGTAGAGGCCCATCACCACCATGTCGACGGCGACCATCGTCACGCCGATCGCCAGGTATTGCGGTAGCAACGGCGTGGTCGGAACCACGAACTGCGGCATCACGGCCAGGAAGAACAGCAGGCCCTTCGGGTTCGTCGCATTGACGAGAAAGCCACGCACCAGCAGGGATGTCCGGCCCCCGTCGACGTCACGGTCCACCTCGGCGTTCAGGTCGATCGCGGCGGTGCGCCACTGGCGGACCGCCAGGTAGGCCAGGTACGCCACCCCGATCCACTTGATGACGGTGAACGCCAGGATCGAGTTCGCCACGGCCGCACCCAGTCCGATCGCCACCAGCGTCAGCTGCAGCATCAGGCCGATCTCGAGGCCGACGATGCTCCAGTAACCCCGCTTCACACCATGGGTCATGCCGGTGGCCATCGACTGGATGGCCCCGGCACCCGGTGACACCGCGATCAGGATCGCCGCGCCGACGAACGCGAGCCACATCTGCCAGGTCATGCCGTCAAGTGTGTCAGCGGATGTCAAACGATATCGGCGACGAAAACCCCCGACCGCTTGGCGAGCATCTGCGCGGTCCGCGGCAGCGACGGGTCATCGGTGCCCGCCGGCAGCACCCGGGGTCGCACCAGGTGGAGGGTCTTTTTGCCGATCTGGATGTCGGCCTCGCCGGCCGCCAGCACGTTCTTGACCCAGTTCGTCTTGCCGTGGGCCAGCCCGATCGCCAGCACCGTTCCCTTGCGGTACGGCGTGACGATCGTCTCGTACTCGGTGCCCGAGGTGCGGCCGCGGTGCTTGATCACACCCAGGCCCGGCATCCGCTTCGACAGCGGCCGGATCACCGGGTTGATGTACTTGATCTGCAGTTTTTCGAACCACGGCGGGAAGATCATCGGTACGCCGGGTGCGTTGTTGGGGTGGGTGTTCTTGCGGGGCCGATCGGACATGACGCCTCCGATACTGATTTGTGCAGCTCTGGGACAATGGTCAGCGTGAATGTATCGCCAGGGCTTCTGCGGCGCATCGATCTGCGCGGCACCGCGCTGTCGGCGGCCCGCCTGCGCTCGGCACTGCCGCGCGGCGGTGTCGACGTCGACACCGTCGTGCCCAAAGTCAGGCCCATCGTCGATGCGGTCGCCGAGCGCGGAGCCGCCGCGGCGCTGGAGTACGGTGCCGCGTTCGACGGTATCCGGCCCGACCAGGTGCGGGTTCCCGCCGAAAGGCTGAAGGCGGCGCTCGCCGAGCTCGATCCCGATGTCCGCACCGCGCTGGAGGTCGCGATCGAGCGGGCCCGCGCCGTGCACGCCGATCAGCGCCGCACCGACACAACGACCACACTCGCGCCGGGCGCCACCGTGACCGAGCGCTGGGTACCGGTCGAGCGGGTCGGGCTCTACGTGCCCGGCGGAAACGCCGTCTACCCGTCCAGCGTCGTGATGAACGTGGTGCCCGCCCAGACCGCGGGCGTGGACTCGCTGGTGATCGCCAGCCCGCCGCAAGCGGGGAATGCTGAGCCCTTCAAGGGCCTTCCGCATCCGACGATCCTGGCCGCGGCGGCGCTGCTCGGTGTCGACGAGGTCTGGGCGGTCGGCGGGGCCCAGGCCGTCGCGTTGCTGGCCTACGGCGGCGTCGACACCGACGGAGCCGAACTCGCTCCGGTCGACATGATCACCGGGCCCGGCAACATCTACGTCACCGCCGCCAAACGCATCTGCCGGTCGGCGGTCGGCATCGACGCCGAGGCCGGCCCCACCGAGATCGCGATCCTGGCCGACCACACCGCCGACCCGGCACACGTCGTCGCGGACCTGATCAGTCAGGCCGAGCACGACGAGATGGCCGCCAGCGTCCTGGTCACCGACAGCGCCGAGTTGGCCGACGCCACCGACCGCGAGCTGGCCGTACAGCTGGAGACCACCGTGCACCGCGAGCGGGTGACGGCCGCGCTGGGTGGGCAGCAGTCGGCGATCGTCCTCGTCGACGACATCGAGGCCGGGATCCGCACCGTGAACGCCTACGCCGCCGAGCACCTGGAGATCCAGACCGTCGACGCGGCCGCTGTCGCGGGCAGGATCCGTTCTGCCGGAGCGATTTTCGTCGGTCCGTGGTCACCGGTGAGCCTCGGTGACTACTGCGCAGGCTCGAACCATGTGCTCCCCACCGCGGGCTGCGCCCGGCATTCCAGTGGATTGTCGGTGCAGACCTTCCTGCGCGGCATCCACGTCGTGGACTACACCGAGGCGGCGCTGAAGGACGTGTCGGGCTACGTCATCACGCTGGCCAAGGCCGAGAACCTGCCCAGCCACGGCGAAGCCGTGCGCCGGAGGTTCGAGCGGTGACCGGGGTGCCCGGCAGCGGCATCACGCTCGACGACCTGCCGCTGCGCGACGATCTGCGCGGCAAGAGCCCCTACGGGGCGCCGCAGTTGTCGGTTCCGGTACGGCTGAACACCAACGAGAACCCGCACCCACCGACGCAGGCCCTGATCGACGATGTCGCGCAGTCGGTGCGCGAGGTGGCGGGGGAGTTGCACCGTTATCCCGACCGTGACGCGGTCGCGCTGCGCACCGATCTGGCCGCCTATTTGAGCGCGCAGACCGGCACCGCGGTCGGTGTCGAGAACGTCTGGGCGGCCAACGGTTCCAATGAGATCCTGCAGCAGTTGCTTCAGGCGTTCGGTGGTCCCGGGCGCAGCGCGCTCGGCTTCGTGCCGTCGTACTCGATGCACCCGATCATCTCCGACGGCACCCAGACCCGATGGCTGGTGGCCAACCGGGGCGACGACTTCGGTCTCGATGCCGCGGTGGCCGCGACCGCGATCAAGGAGCACACCCCCGACGTCGTGTTCGTCACGAGCCCCAACAACCCGTCGGGACAGAGTGTTTCGCTCGACGATCTGCGACTGCTGCTCGACGCGCTGTGTCTGCAGGACGGCGGCGTCATGATCGTCGACGAGGCGTACGGCGAATTCTCCTCGCAGCCCAGCGCCATCGGGCTCATCGAGAGTTACCCGGGCAAGCTCGTCGTCACCCGCACCATGAGCAAGGCGTTCGCGTTCGCCGGCGGGCGGGTCGGGTACCTGGTCGCGGCACCCGCCGTCATCGACGCGATGCTGCTGGTGCGCCTGCCCTACCACCTGTCGTCGGTCACGCAGGCCGCCGCGCGCGCCGCGCTGCGTCATGCCGACGACACGCTCGGCAGCGTCGCGACGCTGATCGCGGAACGCGAGCGGGTGTCGCAGGCGTTGACAGGCATGGGTTTCCGGGTCATCCCCAGTGACGCGAACTTCATCCTGTTCGGTGAGTTCGCCGATGCGCCCGCCACCTGGCAGCGCTACCTGGACGAGGGTGTGCTGATCCGTGACGTCGGCATCCCCGGATACCTGCGCACCACCATCGGCCTGGCCGAAGAAAACGATGCGCTGCTGGCCGCCAGCGCCCGAATAGGAGCACCGTGAGCGATCCGATTCGCCCCGCCCGACGCGCCAAAGTCGAGCGCAAGACCAAGGAGTCCGACATCGTCGTCGAGCTCGACCTCGACGGCACCGGGCAGGTCAGCGTCGACACCGGCGTCCCGTTCTTCGACCACATGCTGACCTCGCTGGGCAGCCACGCGAGCTTCGACCTCACCATCAAGGCCGTCGGCGACATCGAGATCGAGGGTCACCACACGATCGAGGACACCGCGATCGTGCTCGGTCAGGCGCTGGGACAGGCGCTCGGCGACAAGAAGGGCATCCGCCGCTTCGGCGATGCGTTCATTCCGATGGACGAGACGCTGGCCCACGCCGCCGTCGACGTGTCGGGCCGCCCGTACTTCGTGCACACCGGGGAACCCGACTATATGGTCGAATTCACGATCGCCGGTTCGGCCGCCCCGTATCACACCGTGGTCAACCGGCATGTGTTCGAGTCGCTGGCCTTCAACGCCCGGATCGCGCTGCACGTGCGCACCCTTTACGGGCGCGACCCGCACCACATCACCGAGGCCGAGTACAAGGCCGTCGCGCGGGCGCTGCGCCAGGCTGTCGAGTACGACCCGCGGGTCAGCGGTGTGCCGTCCACGAAGGGCACGCTGTGACAACCAAACTCGTCGTCCTGGACTACGGGTCGGGCAATCTGAGGTCCGCTCAGCGCGCGCTGGAACGGGTGGGGGCGCACGTCGAGGTCACCGCCGATGCGGAGGCGGCGGCCAACGCCGACGGCCTCGTGGTGCCCGGGGTCGGTGCGTTTCAGGCCTGCATGACGGGCCTGCGCGCGATCGGCGGCGACAAGATCATCGCCGACCGCGTGTCAGCGGGCCGCCCGGTTCTCGGCGTGTGCGTGGGCATGCAGATCATGTTCGCCCGCGGCGTCGAGTTCGGGGTCGAGTCGGCCGGTTGCGGGCAGTGGCCCGGCTCGGTGATCCGGCTGGACGCTCCGGTGATCCCGCACATGGGCTGGAACGTCGTCGACGCTCCCGCCGGCAGCGTGCTGTTCAAGGGCATCGACGCCGACACCCGGTTCTATTTCGTGCACTCCTACGCCGCCCAACAGTGGGAGGGCGGTTCCGGGGCTCTGCTGACGTGGGCCACCCACCACGTACCGTTCCTCGCCGCGGTGGAGGACGGCCCGCTGTCGGCCACCCAGTTCCACCCTGAGAAGAGCGGGGACGCCGGCGCCGAATTACTGTCCAACTGGGTCGGGGCGCTAAGTTGACCAGCGTGAATCCGAGTTCTTCGAAACCCTCCGCGCTGATCCTGCTGCCCGCCGTCGACGTGGTCGAGGGCCGTGCGGTGCGGTTGGTGCAGGGGCAGGCCGGCAGCGAGACCGAGTACGGTTCTGCGCTCGACGCGGCGATGACGTGGCAGCGCGACGGCGCGGAGTGGATCCACCTGGTCGACCTCGACGCGGCATTCGGACGCGGCTCCAACCGCGAACTGCTCGCCGAGGTTGTCGGCAAGCTCGACGTCGCCGTGGAACTGTCCGGCGGGATCCGCGATGACGACTCCCTGGCCGCCGCGCTGGCGACCGGCTGCGCGCGGGTGAACCTGGGCACCGCAGCGCTGGAGAACCCTCAGTGGTGCGCCAAGGTGGTCGCCGAGCACGGCGACAAGGTCGCGGTGGGACTGGACGTCAAGATCGTCGACGGTCAGCACCGCCTCCGCGGCCGCGGCTGGGAAACCGACGGCGGCGACCTGTGGACGGTGCTGGATCGCCTTGACGGCGAGGGCTGTTCGCGGTTCGTGGTCACCGACGTGACCAAGGACGGCACTCTCAACGGACCGAACCTGGAACTGCTCACCCAGGTCTGCGAGCGCACCGACGCGCCCGTGATCGCGTCCGGCGGTGTGTCCAGTCTTGACGACCTGCGTGCGATCGCGACGCTGACCGACCGTGGTGTCGAGGGCGCGATCGTCGGAAAGGCCCTGTACGCAGGACGATTCACGTTGCCGCAGGCGCTCGACGCGGTCGGCCCGTGAGCCCGGAGCCGCAGCAGCTCGCGGAACTGCTCGACACCGCGGCCGGTGTGCTCGAGGCGGCCTCGGCGCAGTTCATCGCCGGCCACCGCGCCGACTCGGCAGTCGCCAAGAAAGGCAACGACTTCGCCACCGAGATCGACCTCGCCATCGAGCGTCGGGTGGTCGCCGAGCTGACCCGACTGACCGGGATCGGGGTGCACGGTGAGGAGTTCGGCGGCGAATCGGTGGAGGCCGAGTACGTGTGGCTGCTCGACCCGGTCGACGGCACCTTCAACTACGCGGCGGGTTCGCCGATGGCTGCGATCCTGCTGAGCCTGCTGTGGGAGGGGAAGCCCCTCCTGGGGTTGACGTGGCTGCCTTTCATGGGCCAGCGGTACACGTCGATGGTCGGGGCCCCGGTGCGGTGCAATGGCGAAGAGCTGCCACGGCTTGCCTCGACGACGCTGGCGGAATCGATCGTCGGGACAGGCACCTTCAACATCGACTCGCGCGGGCGTTTCCCCGGCCGCTACCGGGTCAAGGTGCTGGAGAATCTCAGCCGGGAGTGCTCACGGATGCGGATGCACGGCAGCACGGGTATCGACCTGGCCTACGTGGCTGCCGGAATCCTGGGCGGTGCAATCAGTTTCGGCCACCACCTGTGGGATCACGCGGCCGGTGTCGCGCTCGTGCGGGCCGCGGGCGGCATCGTCACCGACCTGGCAGGCGAGACCTGGACGGCGTCCTCGTCGTCGGCGTTGGCCGCCGCCCCCGGTGTGCACGAGGAGATCCTGGCGCTCGTCAGAGCGGCGGGCGACCCGAAGGACTACCTGTGAAGCCGGCCGGCGATGTCGCCACCCGGGTGATCCCGTGCCTGGACGTCGACGGCGGCCGGGTGGTCAAGGGCGTCAACTTCGCGAACCTGCGCGACGCGGGTGATCCGGTGGAACTGGCTGCCGCCTACGACGCCGAAGGCGCCGACGAGTTGACCTTCCTGGACGTCACCGCGTCCTCGTCCGGGCGGGCCACGATGCTCGATGTGGTGCGCCGCACCGCCGAGCAGGTGTTCATCCCGCTCACGGTGGGCGGCGGGGTCCGTTCGGTCGCCGACGTGGATGCGCTGTTGCGGGCCGGTGCGGACAAGGTGTCGGTGAACACCGCCGCGATCGCCCGCCCTGAACTGCTCTCGGAACTGTCGCGGCAGTTCGGCTCGCAGTGCATCGTGCTGTCGGTGGACGCGCGCACGGTGCCCGAAGGCTCACAGCCGACACCGTCGGGCTGGGAGGTCACCACCCACGGCGGCCGGCGCGGGACCGGGATCGACGCGGTCGAGTGGGCGGTCCAGGGCGCCGAGCTGGGGGTGGGGGAGATCCTGCTCAACTCGATGGACGCCGACGGCACCAAGGCCGGATTCGACCTGGAGATGCTGCGTGCCGTGCGCGGGGCGGTGACGGTGCCGGTGATCGCCAGCGGTGGTGCCGGCGCGGTGGAACATTTCGCACCGGCGGTCGCTGCCGGGGCGGACGCCGTGCTGGCGGCCAGCGTGTTCCACTTCGGTGAGCTGACCATCGGTCAGGTGAAGGCGGCGATGAAGGCCGAAGGGATCACAGTGCGATGAGCGCTTGCGCGAAGAGCCGAGGGCCGCGATGAGCGCCCTCGATCCGGCGGTCGCGTCGCGGCTCAAGCGCAACGCCGACGGCCTGTTCACCGCGGTGGTGCAGGAGCGTGCCACCGGTCAGGTGCTGATGGTGGCGTGGATGGACGATGACGCACTCGCCCGGACGCTGGAAACCCGTGAGGCCACGTACTTTTCGCGGTCCCGCGGCGAGCAGTGGGTGAAAGGCCTGACGTCCGGGCACACCCAGCGGGTGCACTCGGTGCGGCTGGACTGCGACGGCGACACCGTGCTGCTCGAGGTGGATCAGGTCGGCGGGGCATGCCACACCGGCGATCACACCTGCTTCGACGCCGACCTGCTGCTGGGGCCCGACCTTTAGCCGCGAATCTGAAGTTGTTGCCGAGATGAGCGCCGGAAATCAGCAACAAGTTCAGTCTCGACGGGGCGTCAGACGATGCGGCCGGCCTTGGCGCGGGCCGTCCAGCGCCCTTCGTCGAAGCCGACCACCACGGGATGGGCGAACGCTTCTGACACCGTCTCGGTGCTGATCGTCTCGCGGGCCGGCCCGCTGGCGACGGTCCGCCCCTCCGAGATCAGCAGCGCGTGCGTCGTCGTGATCGGCAGTTCTTCCAGATGGTGGGTGACGAGGATCGACGCCACCTCGGGGTGGGTCTGGTCGAGCGAGTCGATGGTTTCCAGCAGCTGTTCGCGGGCCGCCACATCCAACCCGGTCGACGGTTCGTCGAGCAGGAGCAGCCGCGGCTCGGCGATCAGTGCCCTGGCGATGAGGGTGCGGCCGCGTTCACCCTGTGACAGCGTCGGCCACACGTCGTCGGCTTTGTGTGCCAGGCCGACCGCCGCGATCATCGCGTCGGCGCGGGCGCTCTCCTGGCTGCTGGCCGTCCACCGCATCGGGGTGTCGATCGTCGCGGTGATCCCGGTCATCACCACGTCGCGGACGGTCAGCGAGTACTGCAGCTGGTGGCGCGGATTCACGTGGCCGATGTGGTGCCGCAGCTTGGCCAGGTCCACCCGGCCCATCTGCTCGCCGAGGATCCGCACGGTGCCCGACGTCGGGAACGTCACCGCCGCGCAGAAACCCAGCAGTGTGCTCTTGCCTGCGCCGTTCGGGCCCAGCAGCGCCCAGTGCTCGCCCTCGTTCACCGTCAGCGAGATGCCGTCGATGATCTGCTTGCCGTTGCGACGGAACGTCACATCGGCGAGTTCGAGCACGGGTGTCATGCCGACTGGCGGCCGCGCAACACCTCGAGCGCTTTGTCGGCGTGGGTGTCCATGCTGAACTCGCTGGCGATGACCTCCAGCACGGTGCGATCGGTGTCGATGACGAAAGTGGTGCGCTTGACGGGCATGAACTTGCCCAGCAACCCGCGTTTCACGCCGAACTGCGTCGCCACCACGCCTTCGGTGTCAGACAGCAGGGGATAGTCGAATTTCTGCTGGTCGGCGAACTTGGCCTGCTTGTCGACCGGGTCGGCGCTGATTCCCACCCGGGTGGCGCCGACGGCGGCGAACTCGGCGGCCAGATCCCTGAAGTGGCACGCCTCCTTGGTGCACCCCGGCGTCATGGCAGCCGGGTAGAAGAACAGCACCACCGGGCCGTCGGCGAGCAGCCCGGTCAGCGTCCTGGTCGTACCCGTCTGGTCCGGCAGTTCGAACTCGGCCACCCGATCACCACGATTCATGTTCTCAACGGTACTTCTGGGAGAATCACCGCGTGCAGATGACCGCCACCCTCAGCGCGACCACCACGCGTGAGGACTTCCGGGCGCTGGCCGCCGAGCACCGTGTGGTCCCGGTGACCCGCAAGGTGCTCGCCGACAGCGAGACGCCGTTGTCGGCGTATCGCAAACTCGCCGCCAACCGCCCCGGGACGTTCCTCCTCGAGTCCGCCGAGAACGGCCGGTCCTGGTCGCGCTGGTCGTTCATCGGTGCGGGTGCGCCGTCGGCCCTGACCGTCCGCGACGGCGAGGCGGTGTGGCTGGGTGTCATCCCGCAGGACGCGCCGTCCGGCGGCGACCCGTTGCAGGCGCTGCGGGCGACGCTGACGCTGCTGGAGACCGCTCCGCTGCCCGGGCTGCCCCCGCTGTCGTCGGGTCTGGTCGGCTTCTTCGCCTACGACCTGGTGCGCCGGCTGGAGCGGCTGCCCGAGCTGACCGTCGACGACCTCGCCCTGCCGGACATGATGCTGCTTCTGGCGACCGACGTCGCCGCCGTCGACCACCACGAGGGCACGATCACGCTGATCGCCAACGCCGTGAACTGGAACGGCACCGACGAGCGGGTGGATTGGGCCTACGACGATGCCGTGGCCCGGCTCGATGTCATGACGGCGGCGTTGGCCGAACCGTTGGCGTCCACCGTGGCGACGTTCAGCCGGCCGGTGCCGGAACACCGGTCGCAGCGCACCGTCGAGGAGTACACCGCGATCGTCGACAAGCTGGTCGGTGACATCGAGGCGGGCGAGGCGTTCCAGGTGGTGCCGTCGCAGCGGTTCGAGATGGACACCGACGCCGATCCCCTCGATGTGTACCGGATGCTGCGGGTGACCAACCCGAGCCCCTACATGTATCTGCTCAACGTGCCGAACGCTGATGGGGGACTGGACTTCTCGATCGTCGGTTCCAGCCCGGAGGCGCTGGTCACGGTCAAGGACGGCCGCGCCACCACGCACCCGATCGCCGGCACCCGGTGGCGCGGCGACACCGAAGAGGAAGACCTTCTGCTGGAGAAGGAACTGCTCTGCGACGAGAAGGAACGCGCCGAACACCTGATGCTCGTCGACCTCGGCCGCAACGACCTGGGGCGGGTGTGCCGTCCGGGCACCGTGAAGGTCGAGGACTACAGCCACATCGAGCGGTACAGCCACGTCATGCACCTGGTGTCGACGGTCACCGGTCTGCTCGCCGACGGCAAGACCGCGCTGGACGCGGTGACGGCGTGCTTCCCGGCCGGGACGCTGTCCGGCGCGCCCAAGGTCCGGGCGATGGAGTTGATCGAGGAGGTCGAGAAGACCCGTCGCGGCCTCTACGGCGGTGTCCTTGGCTATCTCGACTTCGCCGGCAATGCCGATTTCGCGATCGCGATCCGGACCGCGCTGATCCGCAACGGCACCGCCTACGTGCAGGCCGGCGGTGGCGTCGTCGCGGATTCGAACGGCCCGTACGAGTACAACGAGGCCTCCAACAAGGCCAGGGCGGTGCTGGCCGCGATCGCTGCGGCAGAGACGCTGAGCGAACCGTGACCCGGGTCGCGCAACTGCTGCTGGTGCTGGCCGCGGCGGGCCTGTGGGCGGCGTCGCGGCTGACATGGGTGCAGATCACCTCGTTCGACGGCCTCGGCCAGCCGAAGACGGCCGACCTGTCGGGTGCGACGTGGTCGACGGCGCTGATTCCGCTGGCGCTGCTGGTGCTCGCGGCGGCCGGCGCGGCGCTGGCTGTGCGTGGCTGGCCGCTGCGGGTGTTGGCAGTGCTGGTCGCCGCTGCGAGCGCGGGCATGGGATACCTGGCGATCAGCCTGTGGGTGATGGCCGATGACGCGGTGCGGGCCGCCCGACTGGCCGACGTGCCGGTGGCCGACCTGCTCGACACGCAGCGTCACTACGGCGGCGCCGGGGTCACGTTGGTGGCCGGGGTGCTGTCGCTGGCAGGTGCCGTGCTCCTGATGCGCTCGGCGACGCACCGGCGTGCCGAGGCCGCGCGCTACACCCGCCGGACACCCGCCGAGAGCGATACGCGTGCCGCGGCGATGTCGGAACGGATGATCTGGGACGCGCTCGACGAGGGGCACGATCCGACCAACCCGGACAACCAGGGGCGGTGACGAGGCATGGCTTGGTGGCGACTACCCTTCGATAAGAATCGGACGGCTGTCAGGGGAAGGGAAACGACGCCCATGGGTTCGGCGACCGTGCTCGACTCCATCATCGAAGGGGTCCGCGCTGACGTTGCCGCTCGCGAAGCCGCCGTCAGCATGGACGAGGTCAAGGAGCAGGCCAAGCGTGCTCCGGCTCCACTTGACGTGATGGCAGCGTTGCGTGCTTCCGGGATCGCGGTGATCGCCGAGGTCAAGCGGGCCAGTCCGTCGCGCGGTGCGTTGGCCTCGATCGCCGACCCCGCCGAGCTCGCCCGCGCCTACGAGGACGGCGGTGCGCGGATCATCAGCGTGCTCACCGAGCAGCGCCGCTTCAACGGGTCGCTCGACGACCTCGACGCGGTCCGCGCCGCGGTGTCGATTCCGGTCCTGCGCAAGGATTTCATCGTGCGGCCGTACCAGATCCACGAAGCGCGCGCCCACGGTGCGGACATGCTGCTGCTGATCGTCGCGGCACTCGAACAGCCGGTGCTGGAGTCGCTGCTCGAGCGCACCGAGTCGCTGGGGATGACCGCGCTGGTCGAGGTGCACACCGAGGAAGAGGCGGACCGGGCTCTGCAGGCCGGCGCGTCGGTGATCGGGGTGAACGCCCGCGACCTCAAGACGCTGGAGGTCGACCGGGACTGCTTCGCGCGGATCGCTCCCGGGCTGCCGAGCAACGTCATCCGTGTCGCGGAGTCCGGTGTCCGGGGAACCGCCGACCTGCTCGCCTACGCTGGTGCCGGCGCCGACGCCGTGTTGGTCGGCGAGGGTCTGGTCACCAGCGGGGATCCGCGCAGCGCCGTCGCCGACCTGGTCACCGCAGGTGCCCATCCGTCGTGCCCGAAGCCCGCACGTTAAGTGGTCGACTTCGCCGGTCCCGATCTGCCGCGCGCCAGCGCGGCGGTCGCCGAACCCACCACCCACGATCCCGATGCCCGCGGTCACTTCGGTGTCTACGGCGGCAGGTACGTCCCCGAGGCCTTGATGGCCGTCATCGAGGAGGTGACTGCCGCCTACGAGAAGGCCCGCGGTGATCAGACCTTCCTCGACGAGTTGGACCGCCTGCAGAAGCACTACACAGGCAGGCCGTCGCCGGTGTTCGAGGCCGAGCGGCTCAGCGAGCACGCCGGTGGAGCGCGGATCTTCCTGAAGCGAGAAGATCTCAACCACACCGGATCTCACAAGATCAACAATGTGCTCGGGCAGGCGCTGCTGGCCAAGCAGATGGGCAAGACCCGGGTCATCGCGGAAACCGGCGCAGGCCAGCACGGGGTCGCGACGGCGACGGCGTGCGCGCTGATGGGCCTGGAGTGTGTCATCTACATGGGCGCGGTCGACACGGCGCGGCAGGCCCTCAACGTGGCCCGCATGCGGCTGCTCGGCGCGTCGGTGGTCGCCGTGGAGTCCGGCTCGAAGACGCTGAAGGACGCGATCAACGAGACGTTCCGCGACTGGGTCACCAACGCCGACAACACGTATTACTGCTTCGGTACGGCGGCGGGCCCGCACCCGTTCCCGATGATGGTGCGCGACTTCCAGCGCGTGATCGGTCTTGAGGCCCGCGCGCAAATGCTGGATCAGGCGGGCCGGCTGCCTGACGCGGTGGTCGCCTGCGTGGGCGGCGGTTCCAACGCGATCGGCATTTTTCATGCGTTCATCGACGATCCCGGGGTGCAGTTGGTCGGCTACGAGGCCGCGGGCGAGGGCGTCGAAACCGGCCGCCACGCCGCGACTTTCACCGGCGGCTCACCGGGAGCGTTCCAGGGTTCGTACTCGTACCTGCTGCAGGACGAGGACGGTCAGACCATCGAATCCCATTCCATCTCAGCGGGTCTGGACTACCCCGGCGTCGGTCCCGAACACGCGTTGCTCAAGGACGTGGGGCGTGCCCAGTATCGGCCGATCACCGACACCGAAGCGATGGACGCGCTGTCGTTGCTGAGCCGCACCGAGGGGATCATCCCGGCGATCGAGTCGGCACACGCGGTGGCCGGAGCGCTGAAGCTGGGCGGGGAGTTGGGACCGGGGTCGATCATCCTGGTGAACGTGTCCGGCCGCGGAGACAAGGACGTCGAGACGGCGGCCAAGTGGTTCGGTCTGTTGGAGGACGGAACGAAATGAGCCGGCTGGCTGGATTGTTCGATTCCTGCCGTGCCGAGGGCCGGTCGGCGCTGATCGGCTACCTCCCCACGGGTTTCCCCGACGTCGAGACCTCGATCGCGGCGATGGTCGCCCTGGTCGAGTCCGGATGCGATCTCATCGAGGTGGGCATCGCGTATTCCGACCCCGGGATGGACGGGCCGACGATCGCGGCGGCCACCGAGGTCGCGCTGCGCGGCGGCGTCAGGGTGCGCGACACGTTCCGCGCCGTCGAGGCGATCACCAACGCCGGCGGCAGAGCGGTCGTCATGACCTACTGGAACCCGGTGCTGAGCAAGGGAGTCGACGCCTTCGCCCGCGACCTGGCGTCTGCCGGCGGGCTCGGGTTGATCACCCCCGACCTGATCCCGGACGAAGCCGACGAATGGCTGGCGGCCTCCGAGGCGCACGACCTGGACCGGATCTTCGTGGTGGCGCCGTCTTCGACCCCGCAGCGGTTGGCAGAAACCGTGCAGGCGTCACGAGGATTCGTCTATGCGGCCTCGACGATGGGCGTCACCGGGGCTCGTGACGCGGTGTCGAACGCCGCGCCGGAACTCGTGCGCCGGATCAAGGGGATCTCCGACATCCCCGTCGGTGTCGGGCTCGGGGTGCGTTCGCGCGAGCAGGCCGCCGAGATCGCTTCCTACGCCGACGGCGTCATCGTCGGGTCGGCCCTGGTGTCGGCGCTCAAGGAGGGTATCCCCGCGGTGCGATCACTGACCGAAGAGCTCGCTGACGGCGTACGGCAGAGGATTACTGCGTGACCACGACGGTGCTGGCGTACATCCCCAGTCCGTCTCAGGGGGTTTGGCACCTCGGGCCTTTTCCGGTCCGCGCGTACGCGCTGTTCATCATCGTCGGGATCATCGCCGCGCTGGTGATCGGAGACCGGCGGTGGGTGGCCAGGGGCGGCGAGCCGGGTGTCATCTACGACATTGCTTTGTGGGCGGTGCCGTTCGGCCTCATCGGCGGGCGCCTGTACCACGTGATCACCGACTGGCCGACCTATTTCGGTGCAGGTGGAGCGGGGCCGGCGGCCGCGCTGAGGATCTGGGATGGCGGCCTGGGTATCTGGGGCGCTGTGGCGCTCGGTGGAATCGGGGCGTGGATCGCATGCCGGCGCCGGGGGATTCCCCTGCCCGCATTCGGCGACGCGATCGCGCCGGGGATCGTGCTGGCTCAGGCGATCGGCCGTCTCGGAAACTATTTCAACCAGGAGCTCTTCGGTCGCGAGACCACCGTGCCCTGGGGTCTGGAGATCTACGAGCGGGTCAACGCCGCCGGGGTGCCGGACTCGCTCAACGGGGTATCCACCGGTGAGCTGATCCAGGTGGTTCATCCCACGTTCCTGTACGAGTTGCTGTGGAACCTTTTGGTTTTCGCGGTGCTGATCCTCGTCGACCGCAGGTTCAAGATCGGCCACGGCCGGCTGTTCGCGCTGTATGTCGCGGGCTACTGCGTCGGCCGGTTCTGGATTGAGCTGATGCGCAGCGACACCGCGACGCTGCTCGCCGGTATCCGGGTCAACTCCTTCACGTCGACCTTCGTGTTCATCGGTGCGGTCGTCTACATCATGGCCGCACCCAAGGGCCGTGAGGATCCCTCGTCGCTCAAGGGGAATCAGGACGCGGAGGCTCGCGTCGAGGACCTGGCGAAGGACGTGGCGGTCGGTTCCGCGACGGGGATCGTCGCCGCCGCCACCGTTGCCGACGAAGACGAAGCCATGGAACCGGCTGACGACGACGACGCCGCCGCCGAGGTGGAGGCATTGGTCGCCGAGTTGGAGGCGTCAGAGCCTGAAACCGAGTGGCTTGGGTCGGTTGAGGGTGACGAGGTGGCTGAGGCTGTCGAGGTAGCGCCCGAGGTGCATGAGGCTGCGGTCGAGGGTGAGGCTGAGGCTGAGTCGGAAGTCGTTGAGGGTGACGTTGAGTCGGTGACCGAGTCGGAGGGGCTTGGCTCGGTTGAGGGTGACGAGGTGGCCGAGGCTGTCGAGGTCGCGCCCGAGGTGCACGAGGTTGTGGTTGAGGGCGAGGCTGAGGCTGAAGCGTTGGCCGCCGACGCCGACGCTGAGGCTGAGGACCTGGCCGCTGAGGCTGAGGCTGATGTCGAGTCGGAGGTCGCTGAGGCTGCGGATG
>Ga0172382_10005031_pt1 | contig 19904 bp, 19 predicted proteins | sample Leawel138RmetaG_FD_122245 | JGI IMG/M metagenome (GOLD analysis project Ga0172382, IMG submission 122245) | Leachate microbial communities from a municipal landfill in Southern Ontario, Canada - Leachate well 138R metaG | ecosystem: Engineered > Solid waste > Landfill > Unclassified | place... | reverse complement strand
TTACCCTCGTCGTTAACAAAAACCGCTTCAGCTCGGGTATCATACACGCACGTTTTTGAGGGAGCCATGTATGCGAATCATCAGTCTGAATGTCAACGGTGTCGAGGCCGCTGCGGCCCGGGGGCTGTTTGACTGGCTGCGCACGCAGGATGCGGACGTCATCTGCCTTCAGGACATACGTGTTACCGCTCCCGAGCTGGAACAGGACCCCTATTGGATCGAAGGCTACTGGCAATACTGCTTCGAAGCCGAAGTGCCCAGCCAGGGCGGCGTAGCCATCTATACCAAAACCGCGCCCAAGGCCATCATCATGGGCCTGGGCTTCGAGCTGGCCGATCGTTATGGTCGCTATATCCAGGCGGATTTCGACAAGGTCAGCATCGGTTGCCTGCTGCTGCCATCGGGTCGCGACGGTGACGTCAGTCTGAACCAGAAATTCAAGTTCATGAACGACTTCACCACCTACCTGCACAAGCAGCGCCGCAAGCGCCGCGAGTTCATCTATTGCGGCTCGCTGCACACCGCACACCTGAAGCTGGACGTGAAGAACTGGCGCGACTGCCAGCACCAGCCGGGCTTCATGGCACCGGAGCGGGCGTGGATGGATGAGATCTTCGGCAGCCTCGGCTATGTCGATGCCCTGCGTGAAGTCACCCGCGAATCGGACCTGTACAGCTGGTGGCCCGACAGCGAACAGGCCCAGGATCTGAACCTGGGGCTGCGCTTCGACTATCAGATTCTCACTCCCGGCCTGCGGCGCTTCGTCAAACACGCCAGCATCCCGCGCAAGGTGCGCTTCTCCGAGCACGCTCCGGTGATCATCGACTACGATTGGGTGCTGAGCATCTGACGCCGTATTGTCGCGGCGGCCCCTGCTTGCCGCCGCGATTCCCTGCCCTGATTCTCCGGCGTTCTTGATAGCGATCAAATACTGATCACCCCTTGCCGTGCTAAATTGAACCGTACTTGATAACACCCATTCCTATATGAACAGCCTGCCCGCCCTGCCGGTGCGGCATTCCCGTGGAAACGCCTATGTCCAACTCCCCGAAACAGGATTGGGCTCCCCAATCCGACGCCGTATTGCGTGATCAGCGCGCCGCCTACGACCATATGCGCGAACAATGCCCGGTCGCCTACAGCGACTATGCCCAGTGGAGCCTGTTCCGCCACGCCGATGTCAGCCGCGTCCTGCTCGATCACCACAGCTTCAGCAACCGGGTGTCCCGGCATATTTCCGTACCCAATGGCATGGACCCGCCGCAGCACACCGCCTACCGCGCCATTATCGAGCCCTATTTCAGCGCCGACCGCATGGCGCTGTTCGAGCCGGTATGCCGGGAGATCGCCGAGGATCTGGCAACCACCGCCCTGCACCGCGATCAGATCGAACTGATGGCCGAGTTCGCCCAGCCTTTCGCCCTGCGCATCCAGTGTGCCTTCATGGGCTGGCCACTGACCCTGCAGGAGCCGCTGATCGACTGGGCCAGGCGCAACAACCAGGCCACCCTGCTGCGCGACCGCACCTTGCTGGGCACGCTGGCGGCCGAGTTCGAGGCCTTGATCGCCGAATTGCTGGCCGTCCGCCGAGGGGCCGATGCCACCCCCGGGGATGACCTGACCAGTGCTCTTCTGCATGAGCGAATCAATGGTCGACCACTGAATGATCAGGAGATCACCAGCATCCTGCGCAACTGGACGGTCGGTGAAATCGGTACCATCGCCGCCTCGGTGGGCATCCTCGCGCAGTTCCTGGCAGCCCACCCCGACGTGCAGCAGCAGTTGCGCAGCGACCCCGGGCTGCTGTGGCAGGCCAATGATGAAATACTGCGCATCCACGGGCCGCTGGTGGATAACCGCCGGCGCACGACCTGCCCAGTGCAGATCGGCGGGCGCCAGATCGCTGCCGAGCAGCGCATCACTCTCAACTGGATCGCCGCCAATCGCGACCCGCAGGTGTTTCCCGAGCCGGATACCTTCTCGCTGGAGCGCGACCCGGCACAGAACCTGCTGTATGGCGCAGGCATCCATGTCTGCCCCGGCGCGCCCCTGGCCCGCATGGAACTGGTGATCGTCATGCGCAGCCTGCTGCAGCACAGCCGCAAGCTCAGCTTGCTTACCGAACAACCCGCCACTCTGGCGATCTACCCTTCCAGCGGCTACACCAGCCTGCCACTGCGCCTGCGCTGACGCCCCATGGATTGCCACGCCCTTCGGGCTCGCAGTGACGGATGAGAAGGTCTGGGCAGTGACACATCACTTCTCCCGTCATTGCGAACCGCAAAGCGGTGAAGCAATCCACCTGGCACGGAGTAGCCAGCCGTAGAAGCCACCGCCCGACCATGGTCTACCCCTACAGGGGGGGCGACAATGGTGGCACGGAGGCGTATGATAGCGACTGATATCGCTTCCCATTATCATAACAATTCTACCACCGGTCACCGGGCCTGCAGGCGTTGCGCCGCATCCTCCAGCACCGGCACTGCGATCCAAAACCAAGCGGGCCGACGCTTTCCCTTCGCCTCTGACACTCCCGGGGCCCGGCCAGCTTTCTGACAATCAGTGATGCAGCCAGCACCGGCTTGATCGGTGCGGTTGAGGATGCAATTACAGAGCAATGGCAAAATCCGCGATCAACCTGCCTACCTATCAGTGGACCGTCCTGGCTGGTGGTACGGCGTTCCTCCTGGTCCTGCTCATGTTGTCCATGACCACCGGCGCCGGGGTCTACGGGGCAACAGAGGTTCTGGGCTATCTGCAGGGCGACCCGACCAGGCTGGCCGATGACAAGCTGGCCATGGTGATCAATACCCTGCGTCTGCCGCGCACCCTGGCAGCACTGGTGGTCGGCGCCAGCCTGGCGGTGGCCGCCACCCTGCTGCAGAGCGCCACCCGCAATCCGCTGGCCGAGCCGGGGCTGCTCGGCGTCAATGCCGGGGCGGTAATGGGCCTGGTGCTGGGGCTGATCTTCTTCGGCGTCGAATCCACCCAGGGCTACCTGGTCTGGTCCAGCGCCGGTGCTCTGCTCGGCAACCTGGTGGTGCTGGGCATCGGCCTGATGCTGGGCCAGGCCAGCCCGCTGAAACTGATCCTCGCTGGGGTCGCGCTCAGCGCGGTATTCGGTGGCATCTCCAACTATCTGCTGCTGGCCAACCAGACCGCCCTGGAGCAGTTTCGCTTCTGGAACCTGGGCTCGTTGTCGGCCTCGGAGCTGGACGCGGTCGGCGTGGTCGCCCCGGTGGTGCTGGTCGCCCTGGCACTGGCGGTCATGCTCTGCCGGCAACTGACGCTGATGCAGATGGGTGATGCCCAGGCCAAGGCGCTGGGTATCCACACCACCCGGGTACGCATCGGTGTACTGGTGGCCTCCACGCTGTTCACCGCCTGCGCCATCTCGATCGCCGGCCCGATCGGCTTTATCGGTTTCCTGGCGGCCTATTGTGGACGTCTGGTCGAGCCAGTGGCACTGATCAGGCAGATGCTGTTCTCGGCACTGTTCGGCATTCTGTTCCTGCTGAGTGCAGATATTCTGGCGCGCTGGGCGATCCAGCCCTACGAGATGCCGGTCGGCACCCTGCTGGCGGTGATCGGTGCCCCGGCGCTGGTGGCCATCGTGCTGCGCGGCGGCTTCCGCTCCCTGTTGTCGGTGAAATGACCATGCATACCGCTACCCCCACCGGCGTCTGGCGCCTGCAACTGGGCAACGCCACCCTGCTGCTGCACCGGCGCACCTGGCTGATGACACTGTTGATTCTGTGCGTCCTGTTGGCGATGTTCGTGCTATCGGTCAGCCTCGGCTCGGGCAACATGGGTGTGCGCGAGGTGGTGGCCACACTGACCGGCAACGGCAGCAAGCTGCAGGAGATCATGCTGTACAAGATCCGCCTGCCGCGGGTCGCCGGGGTGATAGTGGCCGGGCTGGCCATGGGCATGGCCGGCTGCCTGATCCAGACCCTAGTGCGCAACCGGCTGGCGACACCGGACATGGTCGGGGTCAACGAGGGCGCCTCGCTGGCGGTCATCGTGTTCGCCATCTATCTGACTCTCGGCGCCTGGCCATGGTGGGCTTCACCGCTGGGGGCCGCGCTGGCCGCCGCGGCGCTGTTCGTGCTGTGCCGGCGACCAGGGGAACAGGGCTACCTGTTCATCGTCATCGGCATCGCCATCTCCGAGCTGTTCAATGCCCTGGGCGAATTCGCCATGTCCACCCAGCCGTTGAGCCACCTGACCAGCATCTACTTCTGGACCATGGGTCACTTCGCCCATGCCAGTTACCAGGCGATCAACCCGATAGTACTGATCCTGCTGCTGTTGTGCCCGTTGATGGCGATGATCAACCGGCCGCTGGCGCTGCTGCGCTTCGGTGATGCCTCGGCGCGCAGCCTGGGTGTCAACGTCACGCCGGTACAACTCGGCATACTCGGCCTGGCGATCCTGATCGCCTCGCTGGGCACCGCTATCGGCGGACCGGTGGTGTTCATCGCCATGGCCGCACCGATCCTCGCTTCCTGGCTGGCCCGCGACAATCTGGCGCCGATCTGGCTGGCGGCGCTGTGCGGCGCGGTCCTACTGCTGGGCAGCGATATCCTGGTCCGCGTGCTGGCCCAGCCCAACGAGATTCCCACCGGGATCATGACCCGCATCCTGGGCGGCTTCCTGCTGCTCTTCCTCCTGATCAAAGACAGACAGTGGTCCGACTGATGACAGTACTGCAAGCGCGCAATCTGCATTTTGGCTATCACGAGAAAGGCGTCCTGCACGATATCTCCTTCACCCTGCCCCGGGGCAAGCTGGTGGGCATCGTCGGCCCCAACGGCAGCGGCAAGTCCACCCTGCTCAAGCTGCTGGCCGGCCAGTTGTCGCTGCAGCAGGGCGAGGTGGACATCCACGGTCAGCCGCTGGGCAGCTTCACCACCAAGGCCCTGGCCCGGGAGCTGGCCTTCCTGCCGCAACGTCCGGTGATGGCCGACGGCATTCGCGTCGAGCAACTGGTGCAGTACGGCCGTCACCCGCACCAGGGCTGGTTCAGCCAATGGAGCGACGAGGACGCCCGCCAGGTGGCCCGGGCCAGCGAGCTGATGCAGCTCGGCCCGATCTGGCAGCGCACCGCCTCGTCGCTGTCCGGCGGCCAGGCGCAGCGTGCCTGGCTGGGCATGATCCTGGCGCAGAACACCGACCTGATCCTGCTCGACGAACCCACCAGCGCGCTGGACATCGGCCTGCAGACCGAGGTGATGGAGTCCATCCGCCAGATCACCGGTGAGAACCGCACGGTGCTGCTGGTGATTCACGACCTGGGCATGGCGGCGCGCTACTGCGACGAGCTGATCGCCCTGGACGCCGGGCGCATCGCCGCCATGGGCCCGGCCCGGGAGGTGATCACCAAGGAACTGGTCGACCAGTTGTACAACACCAGCGTGGATATTCTCGCGGCGCCGGGTGACGGCGCGCCGGTGATCGTCCCGCGCCGGCGCGCGCCCCTGGGCGACAGCCCACCCGGAGCCAACCAGCCCCGAGCATGACCAGGTGAGACAAAATGCCTCATGATGATAATGGTTACCAATATCATCATGAGGTAGCATGACTCCTTTCTTTCCACCCTTGTATTCACAGGATCGCCCGATGATCAAAGCAAAACCCTGGCGCTATGCGCTGTTCCTGCTGGCCGGGCTGGTCAGTGCCGCCGCACTGGCCGAGTCACGCCAGGTCGAAGATGCCATGGGCAACCAGGTCATGGTTCCGGCCCAGCCGCAGCGCATCGTTACCCTTGGCGAGGTGGATCTGGATGTGGCCCTGGCCCTGGGCATCACCCCGATCGGCACCACCGATGGCCGCGGCCAGGCCGCCCCGCCGCGCTACCTCGAGCAACGCCTCACTGAGCAAACCCGTTCGCTCGGGCTGCTGGCCAATCCCAACCTGGAGACCCTGCTCGAACTGGAACCGGACCTGATCCTCACCGGCCCGGTCACACCCGAGCAACTGGCCATTCTCAACGAGATAGCCCCGACGGCGGTGTCCTACACCCAGGGCGAACCCTGGCGCGACTCCACCCGGCGGGTAGCCAATATCCTCAACCGTGAAGCCGAGGGCGAGCAACTGCTGGAGCGCTACGAGGAACGCGCCGCCCAGGGTCGCGAGCGGCTCAAGGAACACCAGGGCGAGAGCATCAGCATCGTGCGTTGGAACCCCAAGGGCCCGGCCTTCATGCTGCGTGACTCCTTCGCCAGCACCATTGCCAAGGACCTTGGTCTGGTCCGGCCGCCCCAACAGCAGCAACCCGGCCCGACCCACTCCATGCCACTGAGTCTGGAGTCGCTGGACGTGCTGGATGGGGACTGGCTGGTGATCGGCACCCTGGCCCCGGTCGGCGAGGCGGTGGATGCCCTGCGCCAGGCCGAGAAGACACCCATGTACCAGCAACTCGGCGCTATCAAGGGTGGCCGCTACCAGGCAGTGGATGGCTCGGTATGGACTTCGTCCTTCGGCCCGTTGGCGGCGGAGCAGGTCATCGAGGATATAGAAGCGCTGATCCTCGGCAGCGACCAGTAACCGGGTTGTCGCGCCCCTGCGCGACGACAGGGCAGTAGCCGGCGGCAGGTCCCCGGCGTAGCGCCCGAACGCGGACCGGGGCGCTACACCCCGACCGGTTAACCGGGCGCGACCGCTGGTAGCATACCCGGCTCCGGCGGTCGGCCCAGCAGGGCACCGGGGCGGCTCGCTGCGCCCATGCCCACATAACCCACCAGGCTGGCGCCGGCCGTAACACCGGGCTGCGGTAGCCAGGCCGCCAGACGGCCCAGGCTGGCTTGCAGGTCCGTCAGTTCGATACGAAAGCCGCAACGCCGCCGTTGCTCATCCAGCGCACCATCCAGATGCGCATCGCTGCACAGCGCCAACATGCCACGGTGACCACACCAGCCGGCACCGAGCAACCGGCGCCAGAACGGTCCATCGCCCTGCAGGGTATTGATATCCGGTCGCCGCCGCAGCAGCGCCGTCAGCGCCTGCGGCTGACGCTGCAACTGCGCCGGGGCGATCTCCAGGTAGCCGCCGACCCAAAGCGGACCAAGCATGTCGAGCAGCGCGGCGGTATCGTCCAGGGCCGCGGTGAACAGCCAGCGGCTGCCAGCGCAGGCCTCGATGCGCTCGCAGGTTTCCTGCAGAAACAACGCCAGCGCCCGGCGCGTGAACACGCCGCCGCGGCCCCGATCATCCCCGTCACGGCGCAGCAGCAGGCAGGCTGGCAGGTCTTCGTCCTGCTCAGGCCAGCCCTGCGGCGTACAGCATCCCGCTCGCAGGACATGCACCGGCATGGCAAAGGCACGCTGCAGCGGCGTTGTCGCCAGGACCAGGCGCACCCGCGCCTGCCGCGCTCCCCGGTTCAAGCGCGACAGCTGCAGCTCCGGTTCCAGTGGCACGAAACAGAGACCGGCGCGGATACAGGCCAGCACTGCCGCCAGCAGTTCCGGCGAGCGGTCCAGGTACAGCCCCACCCGGTCGCCGGCCCGCATGCCGCGCTCAGCCAGTTGCCGGGCGATATGCGCCGCCCGTCCGACCAGCCGCTCATAGCTCCACTGTTCGCCATCACAGCCCAGGGCAGTCAGCCCGGCGTGCTCCCGGCACACCGCAGCCAGCCGTCGACCGAGTGACGTTTCGTCTGACAGATCATCGAACCCGAGCATGCTGAGCCCCCTCTCGCTTGGGCGAACTGCCAGGTCGCTATCGGCAATTCACTTTTTCAAATAAGAATGATTAGCATTTACTATGAAGAAGGTAGCCGCTCCCCACCTCAACGTCAATCCACGCGGAAGGCTTTATTCGCTCACAGGCACGGCACCACCCTGCACTGCGGCAGTACAGGGGGCACAGGGAAATACAGGCGAAGCGGCTGGCTACCGGATGGCAGCCAGCCAGGAGATCACTTGATCAGGCGCAGGCAGAACGGATAGCGGTAGGGTGCGCCCTCGTTGGCCTTGATCGCAGCGATGATCATCAGCACCACCGCACCGACGATGACCACGCCGATCAACACGAAGCCGATCGCCACCAGCATCAGCAACACGCAGACCAGCGCCGCGATCAGCACGGTGATCTGGAAGTTCAGTGCTTCCTTGCCCTGCTCATCGACGTAGGGATGCAGGTCCCTTTTCAGTTGCCAGATGATCAGCGGGCCGATCAGGCTGCCGATCACCGGCAGGAAGTACCCCAGAAACCCGGCCAGGTGCGCAATCATCGCCCACATCCGCGCTTCACGATCAGGCTCCGTCACCTCGATGCGGGATTGATCAATATCCACCATACCCTGCGCTCCTCATGTTGTTGGTATGTTGTTGGCTCTGGTCAGCATAGCCGAACCACGGGAACTCAGTCTTCCAGGGCGGCCAATTGCTGGGCAAACAGTTCATTGATACCGCTGCGCGCCAGCTCCAGCATCGCCGTCAGCTCTTCGGGAGTGAAAGGCGCGGCCTCGGCGGTACCCTGCACCTCGATAAAGCCACCCTGGTCGGTCATCACCACGTTCAGGTCGGTACCGGCGGCGGAATCCTCCGGGTAATCCAGGTCCAGCACCGGCACGCCCTGGTAGATGCCGACCGAGATCGCCGCGATCATCTGCACCGGCGGCATCTTCCTGATCGCCCCACGCTGCTTCATCACCCGCAGCGCATCGACCAGCGCCACGCAGGCACCGGTGATCGACGCGGTGCGGGTGCCACCATCGGCCTGGATCACATCGCAGTCGATATGGATGGTATTCTCGCCCAGGCTCTTCAGGTCCACCGCAGCGCGCAGCGAGCGACCGATGAGGCGCTGAATCTCCAGCGTGCGGCCACCCTGCTTGCCACGGCTGGCCTCGCGCTGCATGCGCTCGCCGGTCGCCCGCGGCAGCATGCCGTACTCGGCAGTGATCCAGCCCTGCCCGCTGCCGCGCAGGAAGCGCGGTACACCAGCCTCGACACTGGCGGTACAGATGACCTTGGTATCGCCGAATTCGACCAGCACCGAACCTTCGGCATGCCGGGTGTAATGGCGGGTCAGGGTCACCTGACGCATCTGGGCTGCGGCGCGGCCGCTGGGTCGTATCATGTCCGATTCCTTGTACTGCGTGAGTGTGCGGCGATTATACGGGGCCCGCCCCTGGGCACAACAGGCGCTGTACCCCCGGGCCGACTGGCGGAGTACAATGCCCGCCGCCAATAATTATTCAACGATCAGGAGTGGACCCCATGGTATACAGCATGACGGCCTTTGCCCGCAGCGAACTCAGCACCGACCAGGGCAACCTGGCCTGGGAGCTACGCTCGGTCAACCATCGCTACCTGGAAGCCACCCTGCGCCTGCCCGAGGCCTTCCGCGACCTGGAAGGCCCGTTGCGCGAACGCCTGCGCAAGCAACTGGCCCGGGGCAAGGTCGAATGCACCCTGCGCTTCAATCCGGCCAGCGACACCAGCCAGGGCCTGAGCCTGAACCAGCCATTGGTCGAGCAACTGGTCAGCGCCGCCGGGCGAATCGCCAGCCAGCTGCCCAATCCCGCCCCGATCAACCCGCTGGAGTTGCTGGCCTGGCCCGGTGTGCTCAGCGGTGCCGAGCAGCAACAGACCGATCTGCTGAAACAGGCCGACCGCCTGTTCAACCAGGCGCTGGAGCAACTCAAGGAAAATCGCGCCCGGGAAGGCGCCGAGCTCAAGGCGCTGATCGAAGAGCGGCTGGACAGCATGGTCGAGCGCATCGCCACCCTGCGCGAAATGATGCCGACCCTGCTGGCTACCCACCGGCAGAAACTGCTCGACCGCTTCAATGAGGCCCAGCTGGAACTGGACAACACCCGTCTGGAACAGGAACTGGTGCTGCTGGCGCAGAAGATCGACGTCGCCGAGGAACTCGACCGCCTCACCACCCACATCGGCGAAACCCGCAACGTGCTCGCCAGCAACGCCGCCATCGGCCGGCGCCTGGACTTCCTCATGCAGGAATTCAACCGCGAGGCCAACACCCTGGGCTCCAAGGCCATCGACGTGCGCAGCACCCAGGCAGCGGTGGATATGAAGGTGTATATCGAGCAGATGCGCGAGCAGGTGCAGAATATCGAGTGATGTTGATGAAGCTGTGCAAGCGGATGCACGCGAGAAGGCCTGTGCAGTGCTCGGTCTTGTGGAATGACTTCCCCAACGGGTGCCCCAGCAGCCACTGGGGTAGTCAAGAGCAGCCGGTCATTCGAGCCAGTTAGCAGATCCTGAAACAAGAGCCTTGCTTTGAGTGACACAAGGCGAGGCTCCTTAATGTTCGCTTTCCCATACTACCTCCCAACCGACACATGGACATCCTTCGGCAGCTCGCGGCTGATATATGTCTCGCTGAGACGATGTGTCAGCTCTATCAAGTTTTCGATGCGGACATCCTGCTCTTCATCCGACCACGGCATCACCATGTCACCGTGCATGGATGAGTTACGCAGTTTTATCCATGCGTTAACTTGTTCCGATGTAATACCGTTGATACCCACCAGTGACTTCAGCATCTTGTTGATGCCCTTGGTCTTGAAGCCACCAATGTAGTCGAGAACTCGACTGCGAAGGTTGTTATCACCTTTCCAGCTATTGACGGCGTTTTTGAGACTATCCACGACGGCATCTTCGTAATCAGCTTTCCGCTCGGTCTCCGAGAACATCATTTTGACGATGCCTTCCACCGTACTGGCCAATGTCATGCACAAAACCCAATTAGAGCCTTGAGTAGCCTGAATGATTTCCCAGTAATAATGCGTGAGAGGGTGTGCCTCAAAATTCCGGTGATCACTGGAATCTCTAGCCGTCGCCACAATAGTTAGGATGTTGCGGTATAGCTCCCAGAATCGATCGGCATTCACATGCGGGTCTTCGCGAAGGATGCTACCTGCCAGCGATTTGGCCGCATGCCCAGTGGTTGGCCGGAGGGCAATGAATGCCCTGCCATCACCGAAATTGCGTGCTTTAAGTCTTGGCGAAACGATTTCACCCAGCAACAGGTTAAGTGGCTCGCTGAGCCAGTTCTCCAGATATGGGTGAGGGAAATCTGTCGTTGCTTCCGCAACAGCCCAGATATGCTCATGCTCTGCCGATTGAAAGAACTCGATGGTCGCATCCAGAACATCAAGGGTATGCGTACCAGCACTGCGCGACCAGAGTACCTTCTCGTCACCGCGCTGCACAGTCTTGACCATGTTCATGGGGATGGGCAGGCACAGAGGTTTGTCATACACCAACTCCACTCCCCGCTTCTCGGCCACACCGCAGCCCGTGGCATGGGTGCTTAGGCTATAGATCGAACCAGAGAGCCTCCAGACACTTTTCACTTCCGCGCTGGTACGCAGCTTCGTCCAGCCGCCCGACCATTCGGTACCGTCGTAGCCAACCGCGTTCATCCTGAACTGGCGCAGGCCGTCGTATGGGTTTTTCTGTGCATCCACAATCTTGCGGAATGCATCGGAGCCATCGCGAGGTGTGCCATGCATGGTGAAGTGCATATGAGTATCTGCCCCGATCACGATTTGCCCCGGCCCGGTGAATACCGGTGGCTCGTGGTCATACCCCAGTATTTCCATATGTGGGCACTCAATGGTAGTTGGCCCACTCAGCAAACGATCCACCCAACTGGATAAGGTGCGTATGGTCATTGAAAACTCCCCTGTACCAGCCGAATCCAGCGAGCTGCTCCGCGACAGTGATGGCAGGCTTGGTAAACTGCCTCATCCGTTCCCCTGAAACCGGCAGATATAAAAAACCCGCACGATTTGAGCATGACTACGTAGGTAGCATAGGCTTGGCGGGTATATTGCTCGTAAGCATAGATATCCCATGCCAAGCCGGCAAGTAGACAGCTCTCAAAAGCAGGCTCATGCCGCATAACGCGCGTAGAGATAACGGTTGTAGAACAGATAGGCCACCACGCCCGCAAGGCTTGCAGTGATGCTGGCCAAAGCCAGGGCGCCGTAAAGTGGGAATTGCAGTATAGGCAGGTGGGTATGGAACGTATTGAAGATCAGATTGTGCATGGTGTGGACCGCGGAGGGCTGCACGACCAGACCATAGGTGCTACCCATCAGATAAACTGATACCGCCCAGCGGCATGCCAGCAGCCGAGCCAGGGGGAGGCACCATTCCCGAAGCCTTTCACCCGGCAGAGCAAGCAGTTCCTCGCGCTCAGCCCTGGCGTCACCCAAGCTGTGCATCAATTCGGAAACTTCGTCATTGAGCCGCTTGCCCAGCGCACTACCGGCATGGAACATGCCATCACGCCTGCGGCGCAGATGCCGTCCTTCTTCCTCTATTGCTGCCAAGCGTTGTTCAGCTGCCTGCATGTAGGTCTCGGAGCGTGCCAGCTCGTCCAATTCATCAGCCTGCAGACCGAGCAGGGCCGGCTCAAGTCTGCGGGTATGGCGCGCATAAGCAAGCTCGCAGGCAATCCAGCCGATCCATATGCCCAGACTGGCAAGCAGTGTGAACAAAGCCAAAATGATGCCCGCCAGCAAGGCCAATAGTGGCCATGGGCTGTCCTGCTTTCTTTTTCTACTCATGGCATATCCAGTCAGTAGGGAAAGGCGATATTGCTATCGCGCGCCGGCGCCTTGCCACGCTGCTGAAGCATGACCCGGGTGATCAGCGTGCGGCATTCATCGCGCTTCTGCTTGTGACTGAACATCAGTTGATAGGAGCCGAAGTCACCTGTCAGGTTGAGAGCGAAACCTCGGCGGCGGGAAGCCCCTTTGCCGAACCAGATGTTGTCGTTGTCGAGGCGGTCGATATCGGCGATGGCGACACTGATGCGCCGGGCATGGTCGAAGAAGCGCTGGAATGTGAGGACGCCATGCAGACTGGTTTCCAGATCATCGGCACTGAAACTCAGGGTTGCACTGCGCGGATCGATATGGATGCCGGCGGCCTGGGCGTGCCAGACCTTCCAGGCAAAAGGCATCGCCAGCACCAGGCTCATGCCAGCCCACCACCATGGCCAGCCTGGAGGCAGGAAGTCACCAGCCAGCAGCCACAACAACGCAATACCGATCAGCGCCAGTGCAAAACTCAGACTGATCCAGCAACTGCCAACAGTACGCAACACATGCCAGATATCGACTATGACAAATGCCTTGCCATAGAGGTCGCGCCGGTCACTGCGCATGCTCACAGCCTCACCAACAGGGTGAGGATGACCACGGCAGCGAGCAGCGCGGGCATATACAGGTGCCAGGTAGCAATGCCATCAGGCTCGGCTGACCTGGAAGCGGCGAGCCCGCTCCGCCGTTCCGGAACGTACTCCCAGGGGGAGACTTCAGGGGCGGGGGTGACGCTGGCCTGCTCATTCACAGGGTCAGCCTGCACGCCAGCGCCATCATCTTCGCCACTGCTGCTCCCTGCAGACCTATCCGCTGCTGCTCTGTCCTGTCTGAACGCGCGCTCAATGGCTTGCAACAGCGCCAGATCGTAGGCGTTGATATAGGCATGGGTATGCCGCAGGCTGGTCTTCAGATCATGGCTGCTCATGCAGGAATATCCTCCTGGCTCAATGTGCAGAGCTGTTCACGACTTGGCTTGTCAATCTGCGATAGCCGGTTGGCATGCTGCTGCAGCACTGCTTCGAAGAAGGTACGCACTTCCCGAGCATTCCCGAAATGCTCGCTGCGCCGGCTCCAGATCGCCTTGATCGCCCGGGCACTGCTGTTCAGGGCGTCAGTCTGCAGTTTCAGCTCATGCCTCTTACACAGCCGCAGGAATATCTTCATCAGCTCCGGCGCACTGTAGTCGTCGAAGTGGATATAGCGAGTAAAGCGTGACTGCAGACCGGGGTTGGCCTTGATGAACTGCTGCATTTCCGTGGTATAGCCGGCCACTATCACCACCAGATCGTCACGGTGATCCTCCATCATCTTCAACAGGGTATCCACCGCCTCATAACCATAGTCCTCGGCATCACGGTTCACTACCAAGGAATAGGCCTCATCGATGAACAGCACTCCGCCGAGCGCGCTCTCCACCACCTCGCGTACCTGGCTGGGGGTTTGCCCCACATATTTGCCAACCAGCCCCGAACGGTCGGTCTCCACCAGATGGCCTTCACGTAGCACTCCGATATCCCGGTAGATATCGGCAATCAGCCGGGCCACGGTGGTCTTGCCGGTACCGGGGTTGCCGGTGAACACCATATGCATGGAGGTGGGCGCTACCGGCAGATTGTTTTCCCGGCGGTTGAGCATGTAGCGGGCGAAGTTGCAGTTATTGCGTACCTCGCGCTTCACCGCCTCCAGACCGATCAGGCTGTCCAGCTCCTGCATCGCTGCACCAGTGGTTCTGCTCTGCTGCTTTACCTGATCGCTGGTTTGCTCCGTGACGACCGTCAGCTTGAAGTGACGGCGGATGGGCTCCAGCACCTGCTCGGCACGATCCATATCCTCCAGGCACTTCTCACCGTCCCAGGCGATGGCCGCCTGGATCAGGGTATCCAGATACGGGTAGACCTGTTCGCAGAAGCCCGGTTGCAGGCGCTCGCCTATCAATAGAAAGGCCGGCAGTACCGAGGGATCGAAGGCGATGCTGTTGCGCCGCAACCTGCTGTCAGCCTCGTTCAGGTCGTGGATGCTCAGGTTGTTGATCAACACCTGGTTGATGAACTGCTTCTGCACCCGCCCGACCCGGCGATCACCGGTCATCACATAGTCGAGCATCGGGAATAACCAGCCGATGGTCAGCAGGGTCAGCGAGTGCGGCAGCCCGGGGCTGGCCCGGGCGCAGTGCTGGTCAAGCCCGCCAGTGATCAACTGGTCGAGCAGCAACCCCAGTGCGGTTCTGGCTTGGTCGAGATGCATGGCTAGTCGCGGTCGTATTTAGCGTATAGCTCTGTGGCCACTGCTATCAGCTTGGTTATGTCGGAGAACTCATTCGTTCCCGTGATTTTTTTCAGTGCTGATTCTGATAGCTCGCTGGTGATTTCTTCTGGAAAAAGAAATTCATAAATAGCCCCATTTTCTGCGTTTCCGCGCTGCCAGGGATCATCAAGTATGTGTCGCGCCAGATCAGGATAGAATCGTGTCGCTCTACGGTAGGGCGCCTCAATTGTCAGATAAGCGCAAAAGGATGTTGTTTCTTTCCCCCAATATATTTCTATCCGGCTTATAGCTTTGTCGCCGGTGAAGTGCTCCAGTGTCCTGTCTCCGCCATCTCCATGGCGACGTACCGCATATTGCTCCTGGGGACTGCGCAGCTCATTGACAGGGATGCCCTTGTCCTGCATATGGCTGATTATTTTCTGGGCAATAAACCGACAGGCATGGGTTACGCTATCTTCCTTGTTATTGGTGCGGGTCTGCGCCTGCGGCTGTGAACTGTCGGCATCAGCTATCCCGGCGGCGTTCAGGGCTTCCTGGAGCAGTATCTCGCCCTCGTCGGTACTGTCGAGAATATTCTTGAGCACATTCATGATGACCAGCAGGTTTTCTGCCTTGTCCTGCAGCCATTGACTCTTGGCGCTGAGGGCAAGCAGGGCCTGTTGCCAGCCTTCCCCGGCCAGCTCCTGATGCAGACTGATCTGCGCATCGGCCAGACCTCTGTCGATCTTCCAGGCTTTCAGCATGTCCTCGACCTGCCAGGCAGAGAAGTCGCGGTCAGCCAGCAGTGCCTGGTACAGATCCGGGAAATTGATCTGGATGCAGACAACGATGAACTGGATTTTCAGCTGGGCCATATCCCCCGCATCTGACACCTGCGATTCAGCTGCTGCACCGCTATCTCTCGCATTGCGGCCATCACCACCTTTCACGTGGCTGATGATGCGCAACAGCGACATGGTATTCACTATGCGCTTGATACTGCGCGGCACACCATCGGTCGCTTTCCAGGCAATATTGGCCAGCTCTTGCCGATCCCTTGGCTCAAGATCGATTCTGAGTCTGTCGAAAAAGCCCGTCAGCAGAGGCAGTATATTGTCCTGGTAAGCGCTAGTGGGCATCGAGAAGGGAATCTGGATGATCTTGTCGAAGTACTGGCGAAATTCCCGTTCGTTGTCATTGTTTTTTTCGCCGAACTTGTCCTGCAGCCCCTTGATAACCACTTCATAGTCAACCGCGAGTACCGAAATACAGTGGTTGATATCGAGAATGTTCTTCAGCACATCGAGTACTTCGACGGCGGTATTGGGGTGAATCCGGTCCAGGTCATCGACGAAGATGACCAGCCTCTTGAACTGGCTGTGCTGCACCAGTTGCTGTACGGCACTGGCCATGTTGCCCCGCAACTCACTGAATATCTGCGACGGACGATAGCTTTCCTGTTCCTTGCTACCCAGTTCCGCAGGCTCAAGGCCAGCCGTGCGCATCGCGGTTTTCGTGGCGAATGCCCCTACACCCAGCAGCAGCTTTCCCACCACCTGCAGCCCGGTTTCCGGGGATAGAATGCGGTTTTTCAGCTCCTTGTCCAGCCCCTCGATTCTCTTCCTCAATCCGGCGTACACGCTGTCCAGCAGGGCCAGGGCAATCTCTCCGCCAGTGCCGGCGGTGAACAGCGATTGCTGCCAGGCATTCACATTGATGCACAGGCTGTCTCCCGCCTTTTCCAGCTCACCCTGCAACAGGTTGATCAGGCTGGTCTTGCCACTGCCCCAGCCACCCTGAATCCCTATGGTGATGGGAGCGTCGGCAATCTTGATGAACTCCACCAGCCCCTCGGCGTACCTGTTGTTCTTGAGGGTGTCGTGGCCGACAGAACTGATCGGCTGGTCGCTGATACAGCTTTGGCTGACGCTGGATGCTTTCGACATGCGGTATTCCTTGTAAACAAGATAGACAAGTAACTCAGGCGAGATCAGGCTGATCGACCAGTTCAGGCCAGGCCGTGGCGATCAGAGCCTGCGTGATGTTTTCCGGAGACCGCCTGTATCTGGCCCGCTGTATCAGGTTGATACAGTCGGCAAGCGGTTCGCCATTGCACCCCAGCGGCAGCAAAGGATTAAACTTGGATAGTGCGATGGCGAAAGCCTCGATCAGCATGTCCCGGTCTGCGGCATAACCTTCCGGGCTCAGAACCAGGGACTCCATGATTGCCAGTTCGATCATCAGAGAATCGAACCAGCCTACCGAGTGCCGATAGGCGAAGACCCAACGGGTTCGGTTGATCAGCAGAGGTGACCAGAGATTGGCGTCGCGTGCGCCGACCAGGCAACTGCTGACAATCACCCCCTCTATCCGCCCGCCATGCAGCGCCACCTTGTCCAGGACAGCGCTGGCACGGCCATTGGCGATGCTGTTGCCACCACCATGGGCACCGATATAGAGAATCTGGCGCTTCTCATGGGTATGAATCAGATCCTGCGACAGTGCGACTTCGAAGCCCCGGGTGTCGTAGAAAGTGGAATAGTAGATATTGAAGTAATCATGCAGACGTTCGAGTCCCTGGAAGAAGGGCAGGGACGAGGCACGGGATGGGTTTTCCCTTGGGTTCCACCAGGGAGACTCCAGCAGCAGCAAGGCAAAATCATCGGGCATGGCGAGTATGGTCCATCAAGCACAGTCCATCTATCCAGTCTGCCCGCATGCTACAGCAAATAACCTGTTTTGGGATAATCCTAAAACAGGTTTATCCAGTCTGTCGGCCCTCTACCCGGCGTCCTGGCTGTGAAAACCATCTATTCCGAACCCTACCAAACCCTGCTTGCCTTGTTGATCCAGGCTCGCAGGGATCTGCCGCTGACTCAGCAGCAACTGTCCCGGAGACTGGAGCGGCCACAATCCTACGTGTCCAAAGTCGAACGCGGCGAACGCCGCCTGGATATCATCGAGTTCCTGCTGATCTGCATGCATCTGGAAACCGATCCTCACAGGCTGTTACGGAAGATCGAGTCGCAGATATGAAGTAGCGGGCTTGGTGCCCTCATACAACGCAGGCGCTAAGGCGTCGACACGGGGAATACCAGAGGTTGGGCGCACTGACGGAATGGGCCGGGGCTGCTATCATGACCGGCTTATCCATTCCGCACCGAAGATGTCATCTTGTCCCTGACCACCAGCCGCTTGAACGTCTATCGTCAACCGGGCTTCATGCCTTTTGTCATCGCCCGCCTGCTGGCGGTGTTCGCCATGCAGATCCAGGCCATCGTGGTAGCCTGGCAGATCTACGAGATCACCGGCGACCCGCTGTCGCTGGCCTGGGTCGGGCTGGCGCAGTTCCTGCCCATGCTGTTCCTGCTGATGCCGGCTGGCGATCTGATCGACCGCTACAGCCGCAAGCTGATTCTCGGCCTGTCCTGGATGGGCGCAGCCGGCTGCAGCGGTATCCTGCTGTGGCTGACCGCGCGCGGCGAGCATGATCCGGCCTGGTTCTACGGCGCGCTGGTGCTCTATGGCTGTTCCCGAGCGTTCATCGGCCCGGCGCTGCAGAGCCTGCTGCCGCAGATCGTGCCGCGCGACCAGTTGGCCCAGGCGATCGCCGCCAACAGCACCATCATGCGCACCGCGACCATCCTCGGCCCGGTACTCGGCGGCGTGCTGTATGCCATCGGCGGCGGCGAGCTGACCTATGCCGTGTGCCTGGTGTGCTTCGCCGGCGGGCTGGCGCTGCTCAGCCGGGTGCCGGTGCTGTTTGCCGAAGCCATGCAGATCACCGAGACCTCGGGCTGGAAGCGCTTCACCGCCGGGCTGCATTTCATCCGCACCCGGCCGATCATCCTTGGCACCATTTCCCTGGACCTGTTCGCCGTACTGCTGGGCGGGGTGGTTGCGCTGTTGCCGATCTATGCCAGCGATGTGCTGCATGTCGGCCCGGAGGGGCTGGGCATCCTGCGCAGCGCCATGGCCATCGGCGAGATCTGCGTCGGCCTGTATCTGAGCGCCCGACCATTCAACCGCAATGTCGGCAGCACCATGTTCATCGCCGTGGCGCTGTTCGGCGTGGCCAACCTGGTATTCGCGCTATCGACCCTGTTCTGGCTGTCGTTTGCCGCACTGCTGGTGGCCGGCGCCGCAGACATGGTCAGCGTCTATATCCGCTCGGCGCTGATCCAGTTCTCCACTCCCGATGCCATGCGCGGACGCGTGAATGCGGTGAACATGCTGTTCATCGGCTCGTCCAACGAGCTGGGCAACTTCCGCGCCGGCACCAGCGCCGCCTGGTTCGGCGCTGTGCCCGCCGCGCTGATCGGCGCGCTCTGCACCCTGGGCGTAGTCGCCGGCTGGGCCGCAGCGTTCCGCACTCTGCGCCAGGTCAATCACTTCGAGGATGCCTCGCCCGAACGCGAAGCCCGTCCCACTGCGCCGTCGCCATGACGGCGCCGGCTATTGGTTTTATACTGCGCCCACGTCCGACCCTTACCTGGAACCCTTCATGACCCAAGCCACCGGCACCCTGTACATCGTTTCCGCCCCCTCCGGTGCGGGCAAGACCAGCCTGGTCAAGGCGCTGATCGAGCAGATCGAGACCCTGCGCGTGTCGATCTCGCACACCACCCGGCCGATGCGCCCAGGCGAGGTGGACGGCGTCAATTACCACTTCACCAGCCGCGAGCAGTTCCTGCAGCAGGTCGGCGAGGGTGACTTCCTCGAACATGCCGAAGTGTTCGGCAACCTGTACGGCACCTCCCAGCGCACCGTCGAGCAGACCCTGGCGGCCGGCCACGACCTGATCCTGGAAATCGACTGGCAGGGTGCACAACAGGTCCGCCGCGCCCTACCCCAAGCACGCTCGATCTTCATCCTGCCGCCCAGCCGCAAGGCGCTGCAGGAACGCCTGAGCAACCGTGGCCAGGATGCCGACGAGGTGATCGCCGGACGCATGGCCCAGGCGGTGGACGAGATGAGTCATTACGTGGAATATGACTATATTGTCATCAATGACGACTTCCATACCGCGCTGGAGGAGATGAAATCGATATTGCGCTGCGGCCGCCTGACC
>Ga0172382_10005030_pt1 | contig 19904 bp, 16 predicted proteins | sample Leawel138RmetaG_FD_122245 | JGI IMG/M metagenome (GOLD analysis project Ga0172382, IMG submission 122245) | Leachate microbial communities from a municipal landfill in Southern Ontario, Canada - Leachate well 138R metaG | ecosystem: Engineered > Solid waste > Landfill > Unclassified | place... | reverse complement strand
GCGACGATCGATACCCTGGACCAGTCGATCCCGCGGCCGGCCAGCGCATCGAGAAACCGGCCGGGCGTGCTGCCGCCGGGCACGACGAGGCTGGCCGCGCCACGCGCTTCGATCGCATCGGCAAGCCAGCTCGCGACATCCCCGGCGAGGCGCTCGGCGAGTTCCGGCGCCGGACGCTCGATGAAACGCAGGGCGGCCATCGCTACTGGCCGATGCCGCGCCAGCGCCGGTGGTCGTGGTGCATCAGCATCAGGGCATCCTCGGGTCCGTAAGTGCCCGGATCATAGGGCTGGGGCAGCCGCTGATCGGCCTCCCAGGCAGCGGCGATCGGGTCGATCCACGCCCAGGCGGCCTCGACCTCGTCGCCACGCATGAACAGCGTCTGGTCACCACGCACGACATCCATCAGCAGGCGCTCGTAGGCATCGGGCAGTTGCAGGTTCCTGCCGTCGAGCGCTTCGGCCAGGCTCATGTCGAGCGGCACCTCCATCAGGCGCATGCCGCCCGGGCCCGGCTCCTTGATCGTCATGCGCAGGGTGATCCCCTCATCGGGCTGCAGCCGGATCACCAGCACGTTGGCCGGCAGGCGCCTGACGGTCTGGGCGAAAACCGAATGCGGAGCCTCCCGGAACGTGACCGCGATCTCGGAGAACCGGGCGCGCAGGCGCTTGCCGGTACGCAGGTAGAAGGGCGTCCCCGACCAGCGCCAGTTGGCGATGCGCAGCTTCATCGCGACGAAGCTCTCGGTGCGCGAGCCGGTCCGGCCGATATCGTCGGCATACGAAGCCATGCCGCCGCCGGCGCGGTACTGCCCGCGCACCGTGCCCTCGCGAACCTGTTCGGCATCGAAGGGTTCGATCGCGCGGATCACCTTGAGCTTCTCGTCGCGCACCGGATCGGGCGCGAAGCGCGATGGCGGCTCCATGGCGATCAGGCAGAGCAACTGCATCAGGTGGTTCTGCACCATGTCGCGCAGGGCGCCGGCATGGTCGTAGTAATCGCCGCGCCCCGCCACACCGATGCTCTCGGCGACCGTGATCTGGACATGGTCGACGAAACGCGCATTCCACAACGGCTCGAACAGGGCATTGGCGAAGCGGATCGCCATCAGGTTCTGGACCGTCTCCTTGCCGAGGTAGTGGTCGATCCGGTAGAGCTGCGACTCCGTGAAGTGCGCGCCCAGGTGCAGGTTCAGGGAACGGGCGCTTTCGAAATCATGGCCGAAGGGCTTTTCCGCAACGATGCGCGACTCGGGCGTGGTGAGCCCATGGCGCCCGAGCCGATCGCAGATCGGCTCGAAAAGACCCGGCGCGACCGAGAGGTAGAAGACCCGGATGCGCTCGTCGGGCTCACCGAGCCGGTCCGCCAGCTCGACCCAGCCGGTCTCGCCCAGCGCATCGAGCGGCAGGTAGTCGACCCGGGCGAGGAGCCGGGCGAGGCAGTCCTCGTCGACGGCGCCGTCGACATGGGCGCGGATCGAAGCGGCGAGTCCATGGCGCAAGGCCTCGGGCGTGTGCGGCGATCGCCCCAGCCCGATCACGCGGGCCTCGGCCGGCATCTGGCCGGCGACCAGGCGCTTGTAGAGCGCGGGGAAGATCTTGCGGTTCGCGAGATCGCCAGTCGCCCCGAAGACGACGAGATCGAAGGGATCGACCGGAATGGTTCGAGAGGCCATGATGCCGATGATCGCCGCAAGCGATCGGCCGCGTCGAGTGAAACGTCGATGACGAACGGGTCAAGCGCCGCCGGCATGCGCCGGTCCCCGTGGCCACCGGCATGCGCCACCCGCTTTGGCGGTCAGGCCCCGTCGTCGGCCGGCGGGCCGGCCGCGCCCGCCACGAACGGCGCCAGCCGGCGCTGCGGATCGAACAGTGCCCGCGCGCTTTCGGCCGCCGCCGCCAGGGCGGCGCCGAACTGCAGCGGAACGAGGGCGGCGCGCGCGGCGGGATCGAGCCGCTCGCCGTCGATCGCCCCGCCGAGCTCGCGCACGGTCCGGCCCACCGCGGCCGCGAGCCCGCCGTCGCGCACCATCGCGCGGGCGCTCGCCGCATCGGCGGCGCGCAGCGAAAGGCGGCCATCGTGGCCGCCGGCGAACCAGCGCACCCGCAGCCGGCGGGCGGCCACCAGGGCATCGATCCGGCGCCAGGCCTCCACGAGCCGCGCGGGTGGCAGCCGGCAATCCTCGGGCAGGATCGTCGCGGCCGGCCCCGGAGTACGCTGCGCCAGCGCCATTCGCAGGCCATCGACCGCCACCGCGAATCGCTGTGCCTCGGCCCCCGTACCCGCCACGGCGCCGGGCAGGCGCAGCGAGCGCAGTGCCGACGTCGTGCAGTCCGCCCGCAAGCGCTCGAGCTCGGCATCGAGCCGGGCGGCTTCCTCGTCCTCGAACTCCGCCAGCAGGAGCGCCCCGGTCTCCCGCATCGGGCCGAACTGCCCGAGCAGGGTCCGGCCCTCGCCGATCGACAGCGCCGAGGCATCGAACAGGACCAGCATCACCGGCCCGCGCGCGGCGATCGCCGCCAGGCCGGCGAGCCCGTCGGCGAAGGAATCCGCCGCCAGCGCCAGCCAGCGCCGGTGGGTTGGCCGGCGATCGAGCCACAGGCGGATCCGCCGGCTGATCGCGAGGCTGCCCCGCGAACCCGCCAGCAGGCCCGCGAGGTTCAAGGCGGCGCCGGCGTCGCCGACCGCGCCCGGAACCGCCCCGAGCGCCGGGAAGCGAAAACCGAGAGCCGGCGCCACCCGCGCCGGCCAGTCGCGCGCCAGTGTGTCGCGCTCGCGCCCGGCGATCTCGAACAGGCCCGAAACCAGCGCCGAAGCGCGCGCGCTCGACAGTCGCGTCGCGTCGGCGACACCGAAGGGGCCGAATCGCTGCACGGTACCGTCGACCAGCAAGGCCTCGACGGCCTCCAGGCGCGAGCCGATCGAGGCTGCCGCGGGTGCGCGCAGGGCGGCGTCGATTCCGACCAGTCCGCCCAGGGTGGCCGCGGCCCGCCCCGGTGCATCGAGCGTGAGGCGCCAGCCATGCGGCGCAAGCAGCGCATCGAGCGCCGCGAGCGACAGGCCCGCCTGCGCTTCGACAACGCCGGCCTCGCGATCGAACTCGAGGACGGCATCGAGCCGCCGGCAATCGAGGACGAGCGCATCGCCTTGCGTCGCGCCCGGCGAATCGAGTCCGGCGCCGCGCACGGCCACGGGCACGCCCGCCTGCGCCGCGATCTCGGTGGCCACCCGCAGGTCGGCCTCGTCAGCGGGCGCGACCACCGGCCAGAGCGCCGGGCCGGCATAGACCCGTCCCCGCAGCGCCGTGCGCAGGCGGCGACCGAACCAGGCGGGATCGGTCGGCGGCGAGGCATCCGTGGACGGGGCGGTCATCGTCGGCTTGCGGAAGGATCGCCCGGGCCGGCGATCGGTTAAATTGAGGCTTTGATTGTGGCAGGCCTCGCAATGTCCTATCCGTCCCTCGCGCGCCGCACTCGCCGGATCGCCCCGTTTCGCGTCATGGAACTCGTCGGCCGCGCCGCCGCCCGGCAGGCCGCTGGCCATCCCGTGATCCATCTCTCGATCGGCGAACCCGATTTCACCGCCCCGCCCGCCGTGCTCGACGCGCTGGAAGCCGCGGCCCGCGCCGGTCGCAGCCGCTACACCCCGGCCAACGGCACGCCGGCGCTGCGCGCCGCGATCGCGGGCTGGTATGCCGAACGCTTCGGCCTCGACATCGCTCCGGCCCGGATCCTCGTCACGGCCGGCGCCTCGGGTGCGCTCACCCTCGCCTGCTGCGCGCTCATCGATCCGGGCGACCGCGTGCTGCTCACCGACCCGGGCTATCCCTGCAACCGCCATTTCGTCGCCGCCTTCGACGGCGAGCCGGTACCGGTGCCGGTGGGGCCATCGACCCGCTTCCAGATGAGCCGCTCGCTGCTCGAGGCGCACTGGGGCGCGAAGGCGCGCGGCGTCCTGCTGTCCACACCCGCCAATCCGACCGGCACCACCATCGCGTTCGACGAGCTCGGCGCGATCATCGACGCGGTACGCGAGCGCCGAGGCTTCGCGCTGGTCGACGAGATCTACCAGGGGCTCGATTTCTCGGGCGATGTGCACAGCGCCCTGTCGCTGGGCGACGACATCATCGTCGCCAACAGCTTCTCGAAATACTTCAACATGACCGGCTGGCGACTCGGCTGGCTGGTGGTGCCCGAGCACCTCGCCGCGGAATTCGAGAAGCTCGCGCAGAACCTCGTCATCTGCCCCTCGGCGCTGGCGCAGCATGCCGCGCTCGCCTGCTTCACCCCGCAGGCCCTGGAGATCTTCGACGAGCGGCGCGATGCCTTCCGGGCCCGTCGCGACTACATCGTCCCGGCCCTGCGCGAACTCGGCTTCGGAGTGCCGGTGGAACCCGACGGCGCCTTCTATGTCTACGTCGACTGCAGTCCCTTCTCGGACGACAGCGAAGCCTTCTGCAACGAGCTGCTCGAAGCGATCGATGTATCGCTCGTTCCCGGAACCGATTTCGGCGTCAACCAGCCGCAGCGCTACCTACGCCTGTCGTACGCGACGGCGCAGGAGAATCTCGAGGAAGCGGTGCGTCGCCTGCGCGGCTACCTGGCCGGGCGCGGCCGGGGCCCTAGAGCTTGACCGGACTGCCGGCCGCCGCGGCCGGCACCTGCGCATCGACGGCCGCGGCATCGCTGCCGTGGTCGACCGAAAGTCCGCCATCGGGCGCGGCGATCGGTTCCGGGGCATCGTCGACGACGGGCGATTTCGCCGGACTGCCCCTGGCGACGGCGGCGCGCGACGGCGCCGGGCCCGGACGCGCGGCGACATTGTCGGGCGAGACCGCCGCCATCAGCCGGGCGTGCTCGCGCATTACCTTGCGACCGTAGCCGAAGTCGTGGGAAAGCAGCGCGGCCCCGACATAGGACTTGAGCGCGCCGGGCACCGAGCCCTCGCGCGCGATGTAGTCGCGCAGGATGCGCGCGCCGACACGGATGTTGATCAGGGGATCGTAGGCCTTCTCGGTGCCGCCGTAGGGCGCGAACTTGTCGGCATGGACGCGGGCAAGCACCTGCATCAGGCCCTTGGCGCCCTTGGAGCTGCGGGCGCGGGCATTGAAGCTCGACTCGATCGACATCACGGCGAGCAGCAGCACCGGATCGAGCGAGAGTTCATCCGCAACGATGAACGCATAGCGCACGTAGTTCTCGATGTCCGACAGCGCGACCCGGTAACGCTGGGCGATGAAGCGGGCGAGATTGACCTCTTCGGCGCTCAGAGGCCGTACTTCGAGGATGCCGAGCGGGGAATCCCGGCCGAGCGTGATCGGCACCGGGTTGGCGGGCCTGGCCGTCAGGAAGTCGATCGACATCACCGACAGGATCGGTGCGGCGATCGGTCGCAGTTCGATCGCGGGGGCGCGCTCGATGGCCGGATCGACGCTGCGCATGCCGGTCAGCATGGCCACCAGGGCAGCGACACCGACGACCGCGACGAGGCCTCCGGCGATCCGCGTGCGCGCAGCGGCACCGGGAACACTCGCCCCGTCCGCGCGATAAGCATGGCTCGCGTGCTGCATCCGGCCTCCTGTCGACATGCGCCGACTGCCTGGCACTTCGAACGAGTGCTCGTCGATTGCTCTGCGGTCATCATGGCGTCGCCTGCTCCCTGATTCCGGCGACGATGACCCCGGTGGCACCTCACTGAACCCGTCTTGCGGCATCCCGGGATCCGGCCCCGGACCGTGATCCGCACGCTATATTCGGTGCCCCTATCGAATTCATCCGAAGGACAAGGGAATTCTATGGACCGATCGCGAGGCCGGTCAATCCGATTCCACGGACCGAATTCCATCGCCATTTGGAATCACCAGGGAAATTCCCGTGAAATACAGTGATTTACGCGACTTCGTTCAGAAGCTTTCCGAACTGGGCGAATTGCAACACCTTGACAAACCGGTTTCGATCCGACTGGAGATGACCGAGCTGGCCGATCGGGTGCTGCGCGCCGATGGGCCGGCCCTGATGTTCGATGCGCCGGTCGACGGCGAGCGACGATTCGCGATGCCGGTCCTCGCCAACCTGTTCGGCACCCCGCGGCGGGTCGCGCTGGGCATGGGCGCGCAAGGCGTGGAGGAACTGCGCGGCATCGGCGAGGTGCTCGCCTACCTGAAGGAGCCCGAACCGCCCCGCGGACTGCGAGACGCCTGGGACAAGCTGCCGATGCTCCGGCAGGTGCTGGCGATGGCACCCAGGCAGGTGCGCTCGGCGCCGTGCCAGGAGATCGTGCTGGAAGGCGCCGACATCGATCTCGCCTCGCTGCCGGTGCAGACCTGCTGGCCGGGCGACGCCGGCCCGCTGATCACCTGGGGGCTGGTGGTCACCCGCGGCCCGAAGCGCAAGCGCCAGAACCTCGGCATCTACCGCCAGCAGGTCATCGGCCCGAACCGGACGATCATGCGCTGGCTAGCCCATCGCGGCGGCGCGCTCGACTTCCGCGACCATGCCGCGGCGCATCCGCCCGCCGCCGGCCTGCCGCCGCCCTTCCCCATAGCGACCGTGCTGGGGGCCGATCCGGCGACGATGCTCGGGGCGGTGACGCCCGTGCCCGACGCCCTGTCGGAATACCAGTTCGCCGGCCTGCTGCGCGGCGCCCGCACCGAGCTGGCCGCCTGCCTGGGCAGCTCGCTGCAGGTGCCGGCGCGCGCCGAGATCGTGCTCGAGGGCGGCATCCGGCCCGACCCCGACGGGCTCGCCACCCTCGCCAACGCCCGCGCCGCCGGGCTCGATGCCGATTCCGTCGACGCGCTGCCCCCGGGCGCCCGCTGCGGCTGGGAGATGGCGCTCGAAGGCCCGTTCGGGGACCACACCGGCTACTACAACGAGCGCGACTGGTTCCCGGTCTTCACGATCGACCGGCTGACGATGCGTCGCGACGCCATCTACCACTCGACCTATACCGGCCGCCCGCCCGACGAACCGGCCGTCCTGGGGCTGGCGCTCAACGAGGTGTTCGTCCCGATCCTGCGTCGCCAGTTCCCCGAGATCGTCGACTTCTACCTGCCGCCGGAGGGCTGTTCGTACCGGATGGCGGTGGTCTCGATGCGCAAGCAGTATCCCGGCCATGCCAAGCGGGTGATGTTCGGGATATGGAGCTTCCTGCGCCAGTTCATGTACACCAAGTTCATCGTGGTCACCGACGACGATGTCGATGTGCGCGACTGGCAGGAAGTGATATGGGCGATCACCACGCGGGTCGACCCGGCGCGCGACACCACCCTGGTCGAGAACACGCCGATCGACTACCTGGACTTCGCCTCGCCGGTGTCCGGACTCGGTTCGAAGATGGGGATCGACGCCACCAGCAAGCTGCCCGGCGAGACCAGCCGCGAATGGGGCGTGCCGATCACCATGGACCCCCAGGTGACGCGCCGGGTGGAGGACATCCTGCGCGCCGCGGGCCTCGAGGCGGCACCGCCGCGGTAGGCAGAAAGGTCACACGAAAATGGGGTCACGAAAATGGGGTCAGACTCCATTTATTAATGGAGTCTGACCCCATTTTCGTGACCCCATTTTTGTTCGGTCTCACCCGTTCACATAGACATAGCGCAGGAATTCGTCCTGGGCCGCGCGCGAGGCTTCGGCGTGCGGGCTGTTGACCAGCATCGACACCGCATAGCGGCGCCCGGAAGCGGCATCGACGTAGCCAGCGATGGCGCGCACCTCGTCGAGGCTGCCGGTCTTGATCCAGCCGTTGCCGCGCACCGGATGGTCGCGCAGTCGGTAGCGCATGGTGCCGTCGACCCCGATGATCGGCAGCGAAGCGCGAAAGAGGTCCGCATAGGGACTGCCGGCGGCATCGCGCAGCAGCCTTACCTGGGCGGCGGCGCTCATGCGCTCGCTGCGCGAAAGACCCGAACCGTTGTCGAGCACCAGGTCGGGAAAATCGAGGCCGCGCTGCTCGAGCCAGCCGAGCACCGTCATGCGGGCGCGATCCATCGTCGCCGGCAGCTTCATGACATCGGCGGCCAGTTGCAGCAGCAGCTGGCGGGTCATGACATTGTTGCTGGTCTTGTTGACGTCGACGGCGACCTCGGCAAGGGTGCGCGGCGACTCCCACACCAGCCAGGGCTTGCCCTGGGCGGCGCCGGTCTCGACGCGAGTCAGGCCATTCCATTCGCCACCCGACTCCAGCCAGGCAGCCTTGAAGAAGCCATGGATGAACTGACGATGGCTCAGCACCGCGGCGAACATTCCCTGGCGGCCACAGCCACTGGAGTAGCGCCCCGTGACTTCGACGCGCGCATCCTTGTCGTCGCTCTGGTCGACGATCCGCACGCTGCCCGGCCCATGACGGCAGCGCTCGCGCACCAGCCGCACCTTGTTGACGATCTTCACGTCGGCCAGCGGCGGGTCGAGCGCGATCGACAGCCCTTGCTTGCCCGGCGTGAAGACGAAGCGGGTCGACTTGAAGTTCATCAGCGCCGGGAACGGCGTCACGTTGTAGGGCCGGGTGAGCTCGCCGTCGATCGGCTCGAGGCGGGCCTGGTCGAGCTCGTACAGGGAATCGTCGATCACCAGGTCGCCGTCGATGCGGCGCAGGCCCGAGGCGCGCATCCGCGCGACCAGGGCCAGCATGTCCTCGATGACGAGCTTCGGGTCGCCGCCGCCGCGAAGGACGAGGTCGCCGTCGAGCCGGTCGCCATCGAGCAGGCCGGTCAGGTACACCCCGGTGCGCCAGCGGTAGTCCTGCCCGAGCATCCCCAGGGCCGCATGGGTGGTGAGCAGCTTCATGGTCGAGGCCGGATTGAAGGCCCGGTCCTCGTTCCAGCGCGCGAGCGGCCGGCCATCGTCGAGCGAGACGGCCAGCAGGCCGATCTCGTCCACGCTCACGCCGGCTCGGCGCAGCATCGCGAGCACCGAGGGCGGCGCCCCCGCCGCCGGCACGCCGGTCGGGCGCTTGGCGGGCAAGGCGATGGCGGGCTGCTTCGGTAGTTCCGGGATCCCGACCGGCGACGCGGCGGACTCGACCGGCTGCTTGCCGGAGGCCGCGACGAGTTCGACGGACCGCCTGGCGGCTTCGGGATCGTCGGTCCCGCCGGCGAACGCCGGGGGCAAGGCAAGCCATGCCAGCAGCAGGAAGGCGAGGCACGGGCCCCATCGGCCGACGCCCCTTGCCCGGCAACCGGGCTTGATACCGCTCAACATCCGTGGATCCGGTCCTGGCCTATACTGAATCGAGGCGCCCATGCGCGCAGCACCCTGCCCGTGCGCCGCGCCTCGCAGTCCAACTGCGGATTCCGACGCCATGAACAACGAAGTATCCCATGCAGCAAGGGGCTCCCACAGCCACGCCACGACGACCGGACCCGAGGCCGGGCCAGTCGGCGATACGCCGGCGATGACCGGCGCCGCCGGATCGACGGACGCCGCCTTCGGCGCCGGCGAGATCGAGATCGACCCGGACCTGATCGAACGCTTCGGCGGGCGGGCGCCACGCTACACCTCCTATCCCAGCGCGGACCGCTTCCATGCCGGCTTCGGGCCGGCCGACTACCGCGAGGCGATCATCGAACGCGGGGCACGCAGGGACAGTGCGCTGGGGCTGTACTTCCATATCCCCTTCTGCCGCCGTATCTGCTACTACTGCGCATGCAACAAGATCGGCTCGCGCCACCAGGAATCCTCCGCGCAGTATCTCGAGGCCCTCGACACCGAGCTGCGACTGGTCGCCGGCCTGCTGGGCCCGCGCCAGGGAATCTCCCACCTGCATTTCGGCGGGGGAACCCCGACCTTCATGCTCGACGAGGAACTGGCGCGCCTGTTCGGCTTCATCGACCGCCACTTCGACCGCGCCGCCGACGGGGAGTACTCGATCGAAGTCGATCCGCGCACGGTCGACCGGGAGCGCCTGCGCCTGCTGCGCGACATCGGCTTCAATCGCGTGAGCCTGGGCATCCAGGATTTCGACGAGGAAGTGCAGCGCGCGGTCAACCGGATCCAGCCCTACGAGGAAACCCTCGCGCTGATGCAGGCGGTTCGCGAGCATGGTTTTCGCTCGATGAACGTCGATCTCATCTACGGCCTGCCCAAGCAGCGGATCGAGGGCTTCGAGCGCACGATCGAGCGGGTGCTCGCGGCGGCGCCCGACCGGGTCGCGCTCTACCACTACGCCCACCTGCCACAACTGTTCAAGCCACAGCGCCGCATCCACGAGGAAGACCTGCCCGACGCCGAGACCCGCGCCGAACTCTTCGCGCGCGCGGTGGCGCGCTTTCGCGAAGCCGGCTATGTCTACCTCGGCCTCGACCATTTCGCGCGCCACGACGACGAACTCGCGATCGCCCAGCGCGAAGGCCGCCTGCATCGCAACTTCCAGGGCTATGCGGCCCACGATGCCGGCGACCTGCTCGCCTTCGGCGTCTCGGCGATCGCCTCGGTGGGCGACGTCTATGCGCAGAACGACAAGGGCCTGCCGGCCTGGTACGCGCGGCTCGCCGAAGGCGAACTGCCCACCGTGCGCGGCATCCGGCTCGATGCCGACGACCGCATCCGGCGCGAGGCGATCCAGGCGCTGATGTGCGATTTCCGCCTCGACGTGCGCGCCCTCGAACGGCGCCATGGCGTGGCCGAAGGCTACCTGGACGACGCGCTCGAACGGCTGGCCCCGATGGACCGGGCCGGCGCGATCCGGATCGGGCCCGAGGGCATCCAGGTGATGCCGCGCGGCCGGCTGCTGGTGCGCGCGGTGGCGATGCAGTTCGACCGCTACCTGCAGCAGGCGCCCGCGGCCGGCACCTATTCGAAGCTCGCCTGAAGTAAAACGGCCCCCACGCTCGCTGTCGCTCGCTTCGGCCGCGCTCACAGGCGCGGCCGGTCTCGCCGGCGCGAAGCAGTGCTTCGCGAATTCCCGGCTCGACCCCACCCCAGGGGGCTATCAGTGGCTTCGGACGGCCGGGCGCCACTGATGCGACATCGCGCCAGGTCGATCGCGCTAGACTAGCCGCTGACAGGATCCCAACCCGAAGGAGCCGACCGATGCGCTTCGTTGCGATCGGCATCGCGTGGCTGGCCGGCCTCCTCGCCGCGCCCGTCGCGCTCGCCCAGCCCATGATCATCGACTGCTATGCGCCGACCGACTGTCGTCGCGCCGTCGGCGATGCGCTCACCCCGGCCTTCTCGCGCGCCGTCCCGGCGGCCAGCCACCGGCTGGTGATCTTCGGCAGCGTGCATCGCTACGGCGAAGACCGGGCCGCCGCCTACGCGGTCACCGGCGTCAGCGAGCGGGTGGTGCACCAGGGCATCGAGCTGACCCTGATGCCGCTGATGCGCTATTCGGCGAGCGTGCCCCTCGACAGACCCGGGATCACCGAGGCCGACGAGCGTCGCGCGCTCGAGCAGGCGGTGCGCGTCGCCGTCGATCGCATGATGCAGGCCTGCGCCAGGTCGCCGGCATGCGAGGTCCACAAGTCCTACCTGGGTCGCAAGCCATGAGCGCCGACCTGTCCCGGATGCGCAAGGAATACGAGGCCGGCGCGCTCGACGAAGCCGAACTCGGGGATTCGCCCTGGCCGCTGTTCCGCGCCTGGCTCGACGAGGCCGTCGGCCGGCGCGACCTCGTCCCGGAGCCGACCGCGATGACGCTGGCCACCGTGGGGCCCGACGGCAGGCCTTCGACCCGGGTCGTGCTGCTCAAGGATGCCGACGAGCATGGGCTGGTCTGGTACACCAACTACCTGAGCCGCAAGGGGCGCGAACTCGCCGGCAATCCGCATGCCGCGATCCAGTTCCACTGGGTCGCCCTCGAGCGGGTGCTGCGCATCGAGGGCAAGGTCGAGAAAGCCGAAGGGGCGGCGGCCGACGCCTATTACGCGAGCCGTCCGCTGGCCGCCCGGATCGGCGCCTGGGCCTCCGAGCAGAGCGAGCCGATTTCATCGCGCGCGGTGCTGGTCGCCCGCGCCGCGGAGTTCGGACTGAAATTCGGGGTCAGCCCGCCCCGACCGCCACACTGGGGCGGCTACCGGCTGGTCCCCGACCGCTTCGAGTTCTGGCAGGGCCGCACCTCGCGGCTGCACGACCGGATCCGCTACCGCCGCGACGAAACCGGCCGCTGGAATCGCGACCGGCTCGCCCCCTGAAGTGAAACGGCCTAGCGATAGACCAGGACCGGGACCTTGCAGTGGGTCAGGACCTTCTGGGTCTCGCTGCCCAGCAACAGGCCGGCGACGCCGCGGCGGCCGTGCGAGGACATGAAGATCAGGTCGCAACCCTTGCGCTCGGCCATGTCGATGATCGCCTGCCAGGGCTGGTCGTAGACGGCGGTGGCGATATCGCAGGCCACGCCCGCGGCCTTCGCCTGGGTTTCCACTTCGCCGAGGATCTCGGCGGCGTAGGCCCGGATGGTTTCCTCGTACTTGTCTTCCGAGAAGAACTGCGCCGAGGGCATCTCGGCGATCGGCGGCACCCGGAACGGAGGCTGCACGTTCATGGCGACCAGCTCGGCGCCATGCAGCTTCGCCAGCGCGATGGCACCCGTCACTGCCTTGCTGGACAGCTCCGAGCCGTCCGTGGGAACGAGAATCTTCTTGAACATGGACATCCTCCTGGTCGATTGACGGTTCCGCATCCTCGGGCTGTGCCGATCATGCTGGCCTGCCCCATTGTGCCGCCGCCGATTCTCCCGCGTCTTGATAATCGTCAGCAATTCCGGCGCCTGCCGGAAACGGGAAAGGGAAAAAGGGAAATGGGGTCAGACTCCATTTCATCTGAAATGGAGTCTGACCCCATTTCCCTCCCTTAGAATGCGCAGAGACCCGAGCCGTCGGCGATCCGGGGCCCCACGACAGGCAGGAGACAGTCCGCATGAGTTTCAACTTTCCTTACTTCCGGCCGCCCGCCGGCGCCGAGGAGCTGCGCGAAGAGGTTCGCGAGTTCATCGCCCGCGAGCGGGCCGAGGACCGCTGGCGGCGCCAGGGCGATTTCGCGATCCACTACGATCCGGCCTTCTCGCGACGCCTCGGCGAACGCGGCTGGATCGGCATGACCTGGCCCAAGGCCTATGGCGGGGGCGAGCGCAGCATGCTCGAGCGCCTGGTCGTCACCGAGGAGCTGCTCGCGGCCAATGCGCCGGTGGCGGCGCACTGGATCGCCGATCGCCAGAGCGGGCCGCTGCTGCTGCGCTTCGGCACCGAGGAGCAGCGTCGCAAGTACCTGCCGGCCATCGCCACCGGCGAGAGCTTCTTCTCGATCGGAATGAGCGAACCGGACTCCGGCTCGGACCTGGCGTCAGTGCGCACCCGTGGCGTCAAGGTCGACGGCGGCTGGCTCGTCACCGGCCGCAAGGTCTGGACCACCTTCGCCCACAGCAACCACTATGCGATCACCCTGGTACGCACGGGCGAGCGCGAGGAATCCCGCCATGCCGGCCTGACCCAGTTCGTCGTCGACCTGAAGAACACCGAAGGCCTCACGATCCGGCCGATCATCAACATGGCGGGCACCCACGAGTTCAACGAGCTGACCTTCGACGATGCCTTCGTGCCCGACGACGCGGTCGTCGGCGCGCCCGGCAACGGCTGGACGCAGGTGACGAGCGAGCTCGCCTACGAGCGCAGCGGACCGGAGCGCTACCTGAGCAGCATCAGGCTGGCGGAAGCGCTGGTCGCCGCCGCCGGCAAGACGCCCGAACCGCGGGTGCTCGAGGCGATCGGCCGGCTTGCGGCGCGCCTGAGCGCGCTGCGCGGCATGTCCCTCGCGGTGGCGGCGATGCTCGCCAACGGCGAGATGCCCAATCTCGAGGCGGCGCTGATCAAGGACCTCGGCAACGCCTACGAGCGCGAGCTGATCGAGGTCGCCCGCAACCTGCAGCCGGTGCTGCCCGCGATCGACACGGAGTTCGACGAGGCGCTTGCCGAATGCACGATCTATTCACCGTCCTGGATGCTGCGCGGCGGCACCCGCGAGATCCTGCGCGGACTGGTGGCGCGCGGGCTCGGCCTGCGCTGATGGAGACCACGAGATGAACACGACCAACCCGGCGAGCCCGCTGACCCTGTACGACCCGATGGTCGACGATGCCGCCAACCGCCTGTTCGGCGATCTCGGACCGCAGGCCCGTCTTGCCGCCGATCGTGGCGAGCCCGACGAATCGCTGCGCACCGCGGTCGCCGAAGCCGGCTTCTGCGAAGCCCTCGGCGGCCTCGATGCCGGCGACGACTGGCCGGCGGCCGCCGCGATCCTGCGGGCGCAGGGGCGCCACGGCGCCCCGGTCGACATGGCGGACGAGTTGCTGGCCAATGCGCTGGTGGGCGAACCCGACGATGCGGCCTCGGCCAATGCGAGCGACGGCCGCCGGCGGCGCGCCATGGCTCTTTCGCGCTGCATCCAGGCCGGCGGGGCGATGCAGGCGGCGCTCGACATGAGCATCCGCTACGTCGGGGATCGCAAGCAGTTCGGCCAGGCGCTGGCCCGCTTCCAGGCAATCCAGCATTCGCTGGCGATCACGGCCGAGCTGATCGCTGCGGCGGCCAGCGCGACGAACTTCGCGCTCGCGTGCGTGATCGAGGAAGGCATCGACTCCGACCGCAGCACCGCCGCGATCGACGCGGCGACGCTCGTGGTCTGCGATGCGATCCGCTCCACCCACGAGAACTGCCACCAGGTCCACGGCGCGATCGGCTTCACCATCGAGTACGGCCTGCACCACCACACGCTCGACATCCTGCGCTGGCGCGACGACCTCGAGGCCAGCACCGGCGGTGCCATGCGCTGCGCCGAACGACTCGGCGCGGCGGTCGTCGCCGAAGGCGGCCTGTGGCTCGCGGTCACCGACCTGCAGCGCCTCCCCCCGAGCGCCCCATGAGCGCGCCCTGGCTCATCTACGGCGCCGAGATGTCGCCGTATTCGATCAAGGTACGGGCGTACTTCCGCTACAAGGGCGTGCCGCACCGCTGGCTCGTGCGCAGCGGCGAGCGCATGGCGGAGTTCAACGCCCTGGCGAAGCTACCGCTCATCCCGCTGGTGGTCGATCCCGACGGTGTCGCGATGCAGGACAGCACCCCGATCATCGAGGCCGTCGAGGCACGCCATCCGACGCCTTCGATCCATCCCGAGGATCCGGTAGCGGCCTTCGCGTCGGCGCTGCTCGAGGAATACGGCGACGAGTGGGGCAACAAGTGGATGTTCCACCTGCGCTGGGCCCGCGAAGCCGACCAGCTTGCGGGCGCGAGCCGGATCGCGCGCACCCTCGAGCCCGATGCCGACGAGGCGCGCCACCTCGCAATCGCCGCACAGGTGCGCGAACGCATGGTCGGGCGGGTCGGCTTCGTCGGCTCCAACGCCGGCACGGCGCCCATCATCGAGGCCTCGTTCCTCGATGCGCTGCGCCTGCTCGAAACCCACCTGGCCACCCGGCCCTATCTGTTCGGCGCTCGTCCCGCCTTCGCCGACTTCGCGATCTGGGCCCAGGTGCGAACCGCCTTCACCGATCCCACCGGCTACGGCATCGTCGCGAACCGCACACCCGGGGTGCTCGACTGGATCGCACGGATGGAATGGCCTCGCGCCGACGGTCCGTTCGAGGACTGGGCGAGTCTCGAACCGACGCTCGGCCCCCTGCTGCACGCCGAGGTCGCCGCCCGCTTCCTGCCGTGGTCGATCGCCAATGCGGCGGCGCTGGCGGCCGGCCAGGAGGAGTTCAGCGTCGCGCTCGCGGATGGATCATGGACCCAGGCGCCGCAGAAGTATCACGCCCGCTCGCTTGCCCGGCTGCGCGATCGCCATCGCGCCTCGCCCGCGCGTGCCGATGTCGACGCGATGCTGGCGAAGTGGGATTGCCTCACGCCGCTCACGCAGGAAGAGCCCCCGGCCCGATAGCAGCCGGCCCCGGGGGCCTCGCCCCGGGCCCCTACGCCGCGCCCTGCCGGCGTTCCTGTTCCCGCGCCTGCAGGACACGCCAGAGCACCTTGCCCGAGCCCGACTTCGGCAGCACATCGACGAACTCGACCTCGCGCGGCACCTTGTAGGCCGCCATGTGCTCCCGCGCCCAGGCAATGAGGGCATCGGGGTCTACCCGGCCCACCGACTGCGGGCGCAGCACCACGACAAGCTTGGCGGCTTCGCCCCGATAGGCGTCGCGGGTGGCGATGACACAGGCCTCCTGGACATCGGGATGCTTGTAGAACATCGCCTCGACCTCGGCGGGCCAGACCTTGAAGCCGGAAGCGTTGATCATCCGCTTGAGGCGATCGGTGATGTAGAAGTAGCCGTCCTCGTCGACCCGGCCGAGATCGCCGGTACGCAGGTAGCGCCGCCCCTCGAACTCGACGAAGGCCGCCTCGGTGTCCTCGGGCCGACGCCAGTAGCCGATGAAGACCTGCGGGCCGCGCACGATGATCTCGCCCTGTTCGCCGACCGGAACCTCGACCCGGGTTTCGGGATCGATCACCCGGGCATCGACCCCGATGTAGGGAATACCCAAGCACTGCAGCTTGGGCGCATCGGGGGGATTGGAATGCGAGGGGGCCGCCGTCTCGGTGAGGCCATAGCCTTCCGCGTAGTCGAGCCCGTACTGCGCCTTGAGGCGCTCGGCGATCGCCGCCGGCATGGCTGCCCCGCCGCCGCTGATCGAGCCCAGGCTGGAGAGATCGAAGCGCTCGAAGTTCGGGCTCGCCAGCAGGTCGATGATCATCGTCGGAATATTGGTCCAGGCGGTGACCCGGTGCCGCGAGATGAGCAGGCCCGCGAGCTCGCGATCCCAGCGCGGCATCAGCACGACCGTGCAGCCCAGGTAGGCGGGCACGTGCAGGCCGAACAGCATGCCCGTGATATGGAACATCGGCACCACGCCGAGCGTGACGTCGGCGGCGCTGATGTTGGCCCACAGTGCGCTGGCCACGACGTTGTGCCCGATGGTCCGGTGCGAATGCATGCAGCCCTTCGGCTTGCCTGTCGTGCCCGATGTGTAGCACAGCGCCACCAGCTCGTCCGGATCGCCCGCATGGACGGGCGCCCGGTATCCGGCGTCGAGCGCCTCCACCCAGCGCCGCCCCCATTCGGGCATGACCGGATCGGCTTCGAGCCAGGGCCGCCAGGCCGCCGGTGGCTGCTCGTCGGGCGCCAGCGACGCCGGATCGGCATGATCGAGATAACGCGCCACCAGCACCGTCGCCAGCCGGGCATCGTCGGGCAGCCCCGCCTGGGCCTTCTCGAACTCGGGCAGGAGGTCGGCGGCGACGATGGCGACCCGCGCCTGCGGATCCTCGATGTAGTGCGGCAGTTCGTCGGCCCGGGTCATGGGATTGACCGGCACGACCACGGCGCGCGCGCGCAGGATGGCGTAGAAGGCGATGACATGCTGGGGCGAGTTCTGCATGCAGAGCAGCACCCGGTCGCCCGGTGCGACGCCGGCAACCTCGACCAGCCAGCCGGCCAGCGCCTCGGCCTTGTCGCGCACGCCGGCCCAGGTAATGCGCGCACCGAGGAACACGTAGGCATCGCGATCGGGGTAGCGCCGCGCGGTGATCTCGAGGTTGTCCCAGAGCGTGGTCTCGGCCGGCGGAATGCCGTGGGGCACCCGCGCCGGCCACCAGCGGAAATGCGGCCGATCGGCCGGGGCCTGCATGAATTCTTCGGTGCTCATCTTCAGACGATCCGGATCTTCAGTTCGGGAAGCCCGTCGACATGGGCGTGCAGCATCGCACCCGGCTCGACCGGGCCGACGCCTTCGGGGGTGCCGGTGAAGATGAGATCGCCCGGCATGAGCTGGAAGTACTCCGACAGATAGGCGATGGTCTCGGGGATCGACCAGATCAGGTGCGCGATCGAGCTGGCCTGGCGACGCTCGCCGTCGACCTCCAGCCAGATGCCGGCGGTGTCGATGCCGGGGACTTCGCTCGCCGCCACCAGCGAACCCATCGGCGCCGAAGCATCGAAGGCCTTGCCGAGTTCCCAGGGTCGTCCCTTGTCGCGCATCGCCAGCTGCAGGTCGCGCCGGGTCATGTCGAGCCCGACCGCATAACCCCAGACATGGCCGGCGGCCGAGTCCACCGGGATGTTCGCACCCTCGCGCCCGATCGCGACGACGAGTTCGACCTCATGGTGGTAGTTGCTCGTCCTGGGGGGATACGGGATGGAAGCGGTGCTGCCCTCGGGCACCGACACCACGGCATCGGCCGGCTTGCAGAAGAAGAACGGCGGATCGCGATCGGGATCGAATCCCATCTCGCGAGCGTGGGCCGCGTAGTTGCGGCCCACGCAGTAGACACGCCGGATCGGGAAACGATCCCGGGTTCCATTGACCTCGGCCATCGCCGGGTCGGGCATCGGGACGACATTGGCCATTCTTCAGACCTCCCTTTCCGGAAAATGCGCGGATTCGGATTAGAGACGCTCGACGATGGTGACGTTGGCCATGCCGCCGCCTTCGCACATGGTCTGCAGGCCGTAGCGCTTGCCGCGGCGGCGCAAAGCGTGCACCAGCGTCGTCATGAGCTTGGCGCCCGAGCCGCCCAGCGGATGGCCCAGCGCGATCGCGCCACCGTTGACGTTGAGTCGCTCGACGTCGGCGCCGAGGCTCTTCAACCAGGCGAGCGGCACCGACGCGAAGGCCTCGTTGACTTCGAACAGGTCGATGTCGTCGATCTTCATGCCGGCCTTGGCCAGCGCGCGCTCGGTGGCGGGAATCGGCGCCTCGAGCATGATGACCGGATCGTGCCCCAGCACACTCATGTGGTGGACGCGCGCCAGCGGCTCGAGCCCGAGCTGCTTGAGGCCGCGCTCGCTCACCACCATCACGCCGGCGGCGCCGTCGCAGATCTGGCTGGCGGTCGCCGCCGTCAGGCGCCCGCCCTCGGCGATCAGCTTGACCCCGGCGATGCCCTCGAGGGTGGCGTCGAAGCGGATCCCCTCGTCGACCGTGTGCATCTCGTCGGTCGGCGTGCCATCGGCCAGCTTGACCGCGACCGGCACGATCTCGTCGTCGAAGGCATGGGCCTCGGTCGCCTTGCGCGCCAGCTGGTGGCTGCGCAGCGCGAAGGCGTCGAGCGCGGCCTTCTCGAGCTCGTATTTCTTCGCCATCATCTCGGCGCCGGTGAACTGGCTGAAGGCCGGCCCGGGATAGCTCGCCTGGATCGCCGGGCTCATGTAGGTACCGAAGCCGTTCTTGGCCGCGAGGGTGCCGGGCAGGCCCATCGGAACGCGGGTCATGCTCTCGACGCCGGCGGCGATGACGATGTCCTGGGTGCCGGACATCACCGCCTGCGCGGCGAAATGCAGCGCCTGCTGCGAGGAGCCGCACTGGCGGTCGACCGAGGTCCCCGGCACGGATTCAGGCAGCTTCGAGGCCAGCACCGCGTTGCGGGCGATGTTGGTGGACTGCTCGCCGGCCTGGCCGACGCAACCCAGGATCACGTCCTCGATCAGCGCCGGATCGGCGCCGCTGCGCTCGACCAGTGCGTCGAGCACCTGGGCTGCGAGATCGGCCGGGTGCCAGCCCGCGAGCCGGCCACCCTTCCTGCCACCGGCGGTGCGGGCGGCGGCGACGATGAATGCTTCTGCCATGGTGTCCTCCTGGACTTCGATCCGCTGGGTTGTCAACGGCCGGCGGCGATCACGCCACCGTCGACCACGATGGTCTGGCCCGAAACAAAGGCTCCGGCCGGACCGGCAAGCATGACGGCCACGCCGGCGATGTCCTCGGGCTCGCCGAGCCGGCGCAGCGGATAGGCGGCTTCGGCGGCGGCACGCCGCTTCGGGTCCTCGTAGAGCGCGCGGGCGAAATCGGTCTTGATGAGGCCCGGGGCGATGCAGTTGACCCGGATGTTCTCGGGGCCCCATTCGCCGCACAGGTTGCGGGCGAGCTGCATGTCGGCCGCCTTGGAGATGCAGTACAGGCCGATCTCGCTCGAGCCGCGCAGG
>Ga0172382_10005028_pt1 | contig 19915 bp, 18 predicted proteins | sample Leawel138RmetaG_FD_122245 | JGI IMG/M metagenome (GOLD analysis project Ga0172382, IMG submission 122245) | Leachate microbial communities from a municipal landfill in Southern Ontario, Canada - Leachate well 138R metaG | ecosystem: Engineered > Solid waste > Landfill > Unclassified | place... | reverse complement strand
TTTTAGAGGCATTAATATCGAGACAAAAACACTTAATAATTTTTTTGATCTTATAAGTGGATAATTTGGCTTCTTTTAGCATATATCTATATTATACCATAGATGTCTGCTAGTCTAGAGCCTTTTTAAAATAAAAGACAGTGGTATAGGAATACCTAAAGATCAACAAGTTAAGATTTTTGATAAATTTTTTAGGGCTAGCAATGCTGTTTCTAGTGAGGCTGATGGCACTGGGCTAGGCCTCCATATTGTTAAAGCTATAGTTGAATCTCATGGAGGTAAAATATGGTTCAAATCAACAGAAGGAAAGGGAACTATATTTTTCTTTAGTTTGCCGATTAAATAGTTTTCCGTGTTTATGAATAAAAAGGTTTTATTAAATAAATTAAAAGATGAACTAATTAAAGACAGAAAACTGTCTTTAATTGAATCAAGAATTATTTTCGGAGAGGGAAATTTTGACTCCAAGGTTATTTTTATAGGAGAGGCCCCTGGAGCAAAAGAAGAAGAGTTGGGTAGACCTTTTGTTGGAAGATCTGGTAAATTATTAGAAGCTAATTTAGATGAGATTGGATTGGGAAGAGAGGATGTATATATTACTAATATAGTCAAGAAAAGACCACCAGACAATAGAGACCCAGATAGTCGCGAGATTGCACTATTTTCACCCTATTTAAAAAGAGAAATAGATATTATTAAACCCAAGATTATTGTAAGCTTGGGTCGTTTTTCTTTGCAATATTTCTTGCCAGGAGCTAAAATCTCTAAAATTCAAGGAGAATTGATTAATTCTGGTGATTATTTGATTTTTCCAGTTTTTCATCCAGCAGCAGCATTAAGATCTTCGTCTAGGATGGCAGATTTTAAAAATTCTTTCAAAAAACTAAAAAAACATCTTAATTGAGTTTTGTTGTTTTTTATGTTATTATCCTATTATAATAATTAATTTAATATCTTTATGAGATTAGAGAATAAAATAGCTATAGTCACTGGTGCTTCCTCTGGACTAGGTGAGGCTATGGCAAAAATGTTTTTAAAAGAGGGAGCTAAGGTTGTTTTTTCTGATATAAATGATGCAAGTGAAGATTTGGGAGATAATGCTATATTTGTCAAAGCTGATGTTTCGAAGCAAGACGAGGTTAAGAATTTGATTGATACAGCCATTAAAGAGTTTGGCGGGCTAGATATTATTGTTAATAATGCTGGAATTGGGCTAACTGGTGAAGTTATTGGTATGGACGAGTCTGTTTGGTCAAAAGTTTTAGATATTAATTTAAATGGAGTTTTCTATGGTTTAAAGGCTGCAGCCGAATATATGAAAGAGAAGAGTATTAAGGGATCAATTATTAATATTAGCTCTATTTTAGGTCATGTTGGCTTCAGGACAGCAGCTGCTTACTGTGCTTCTAAGGGAGCTGTTAATCAGTTAACAAGGACAGCCGCTTTAGAGTTCGCTCCTTTTGGTATTAGGGTTAATGCTATAGCTCCTGGCTTTATAGAGACTCAAATGACCAAGGGTATTAAGGAAAACGAAGCAGCTGATGCTGCTGTTGTAGGGGCTATACCTATGGGGCACATGGGTGAGTCAGATGACATTGCTTATGCAGCTGTCTATTTAGCTTCTAATGAGTCAAAATTTGTCACTGGATCTATTATGTATGTAGATGGTGGCTGGATAGCTCAATAATTAATTTTTATGAGAAAAATTTTAGTAACTGGCGGTGCTGGTTTTATAGGTTCCAACTTTATCAGGTACTGGCTCAAAAATAATCCAGAAGATTATATAGTTAATTTAGATAAATTAACTTATGCTGGTAAATTAGAGAATTTAAAAGATGTTTCAACTAGCTCTAAGTATAGATTTGTACTTGGAGATATTTGTGATTTTAATTTGGTAAATGGATTAATGAAGGATATAGATTTGATTGTTCATTTTGCCGCTGAAAGTCATGTGGATAGATCAATAGAGAATAGTGCTGATTTTGTAAAAACAAATATAGAAGGAACTAGAACATTATTAGAAGCAGCAAAAAATAATGGCGGTATAAGGTTTCATCATATATCAACGGACGAGGTTTTTGGTTCTTTGAATATTGGTGATAAGAAGTTCAATGAAGATACACCATATGACCCCAGGTCTCCATATAGTGCATCAAAAGCTTCTTCCGATCATTTAGTGAGAGCATATTTCCATACATATAAATTGCCAATTACTATCTCTAATTGTTCTAATAATTATGGTCCTTATCAATTTCCAGAAAAATTAATACCATTTTTTGTTTTGAATTTGTTAAAAGGCAAGAAAGTACCTCTTTATGGTAATGGCGAAAATATTAGAGATTGGATACACGTTGACGATCATAATAGTGGTATTGAGGCTATTATTAAAAACGGTAAAATAGGTGAAACGTATTGTTTGGGTGGTGATAATGAAATTAGCAATATCGAAATAGCAAGGAAAATATTAAATTATTTAGGATTGGGTGAGGATATGATAGAGTTTGTTCAGGATAGACTTGGGCACGATCTTCGATATGCCATTGACTTCTCTAAGGCTAAAGAAGAGTTGAAATGGGAACCTAAAATAAGTTTTGAAGAAGGTTTAAAAAATACAATTGATTGGTATAAAAATAATATATGAAAAAAATTTTAATTTTAGGATCTAACGGTAATCTAGGTGGTCAGCTTTTTGATAATATAGTTGGGCTTTCAGACTTCCAAGTTATACCTTATGACAGAACTGATTTAAATTTATTAGAACAGGATTCAATAGTCTCCAAAATATCAAAAGTTAAGCCAGATTTGATTATTAATGCTACAGCATATAATGCGGTTGATAAGTGCGAAGAATTTGATGATGAATTTAAATTAGCTAAAAAAATAAATGCAGATGCTTTAAAATATATAGGGAAAGCTGCAATTAAAAATAATGCTGTTTTGGTTCATTATTCTAGTGATTATGTTTTTGGTGGTGATGAGTGTACTGTTGGTGATGATGACTCTTTTTTAAAGTTTAAAGAAAAAGGAGGATTTACAGAAGATGATGTTCCTTGCCCTATAAATAAATATGGAATAACCAAATTAATGGGCGAAGAAGAGTTGTTAAAATTAAAAGATAAGAATTTAAAATATTACATAATAAGAACATCTAAGTTGTTTGGTCCTAAGGGGAAGTCAAATGAAGCTAAGGATAGCTTCTTTGATTTAATGTTAAATATATCAAAGGACAAGAAAGAGGTAAATGTTGTAAGTGAGGAATTGAGTTGCTTTACATATACAAAAGATTTAGCCATACAAACATTAGATATATTAAATAATAAAGAGGATTTTGGTATTTATCATGTTAGAAATAGTGAGCCAGCTATTTGGTATGATGCTGCCAGAGAATTGTTTAGACTTAAAAATATTAAAACTAAGATAAATCCGGTAAGTTCGGATCTTTTTCCTAGACCAGCTAAAAGGCCGAAGTATTCTGTATTAGCTAATACAAAGTTACCGGCACTTAGAACCTGGAAAGATGCTTTAGAAGAATATTTAAAAAAATATAATTAAAATTACTATGAAAGGTATTATATTGTCAGGTGGAAGTGCTACTAGACTTCGCCCCTGTACAAAAGTTACATCAAAACAATTATTGCCAGTCTATAACAGGCCAATGATTTATTATCCTTTAAATACTTTAATAAAGGCTGGTATTAAAGATATTTTAATAATAGTCTCTCCCGAGCAGGCTGGTCATTATCTTAATCTGTTAGGTAGTGGTAAAAAGTTTGGTGTTAAATTTACTTATGAAGTTCAAGACAAGCCAGAAGGGCTAGCTCAAGCTTTTTTAATTGGCGAAAATTTTATTGACGAGGACAATGTTTGTATGATACTTGGTGACAACATATTTGAAGATGACTTTAGTGAAGATATTAAGAATTTTGAATCAGGTGCTAAAATTTTTGCCAAAGAAGTTTCTGACCCAGAAAGGTTTGGAGTGGTTGAATTTGGCGAAGATTTAAGAGCTGTTTCGATTGAGGAGAAACCAGAAAAACCAAAATCAAATTATTGCGTTACTGGACTATATGTCTATGATAATAAGGTTGTAAATATTGCCAAGAATCTAAAACCATCTTCAAGGGGAGAATTAGAGATAACAGATATTAATAAAGTATATTTAAAAGAGAAAGAGCTGAACGTAGCAATGGTTAATGGCGCATGGATTGATGCTGGCACTTTTGATAGTTTGCTAGAGGCTCAAATACTTGCAAAAGAGAAGTTACAAGATAAAATGATTATTTAAAAAATATGTCAAAAAAAATATTATCAAATCAGGAAGTAAAAGGAATGAATGATTGGCTACCAGAAGAATTTTTTATTAGAAAATATATTTTTTCTAAATGGAGAGAAGTTTGTCTTTCTTATGGTTTTGTTGAATATTTAACTCCTATTCTTGAAAATGCTGAGATATATAAAGCTAAGTCGGGTGAAGATGTGGGTCTTAAGGAATTAATGATTTTCAAAGATAGAGGTGACAGGGAATTAGCTATTAGACCAGAGATGACTCCAAGTGTATCTAGAATGGTTTCAAAAATATATTCATCTAGTCCAAAGCCTATAAGGTTTTTCTCTATAGCTAATTTTGTTAGAAATGAGAAGCCTCAAAGAGGTAGAAACAGGGAATTTTGGCAATTAAATTGTGATATTTTTGGTGACAATAGTATTTTATCTGACTTGGAGATATTAACACTGTCTTTAGATATAGTTTTGTCTTTTAACCCTCCCAAAGATTCATTTGTTTTAAAAATAAATAACAGGAAGTTGATTAATGATGTTTTTTCCATTCTAGGAGTTAAAAAAGATAAAGAAGTAGAGTTAATTAGATTAATGGATAAATATAGAAAGCTAAGTAAGGATGATTTTAAATCATTAGTTTTAAAGTGCGATATTAAAGAAGATTCTTTTAATGATTTGTTAAAATTTTTAAATTCAAAAGATGTTAGTAGTCTTTTATCTGACTTTCCCGAACTTAAGAATAGTGAAGGCTTAAAAGAGTTATCAGATGTTTTTGATAGGTTGGAGAAGATAGGATTTGGAGAATATATTCAGTTTTCTCCCGATGTAATTAGAGGGTTTGATTATTACGATGGCTTGGTTTTTGAGATATTCGACAAACATCCTGATAATAGTAGAGCTATTTTTGGTGGTGGTAGGTATAATGGTTTATCGGAAATATTTGGCTCAAGCAGTTTTCCTGCGGTTGGTATTGCTCCTGGAGACGAAACTTTTAAATTATTTTTAGAATCCTGGAATTTATTGCCAAATAAAAATATTTACAATAACTATTGTTATCTGCCCTTATTAAGTGAATCTTTGTCTGAAAAAGTATTTCTTCTTGCTAAGAAATTAAGAAAAGATGGATTTAAAGTTGAGCAAGGATTGTCCGTTACTAAGATTGGTAAAGCTTTAGAATATGCAAACAAAAAGATGATAGGTAGTATTATAGTCTTCGGAGAAGATGAGTTGTCACAAGGCATTTACAAAATAAAAGATATGAAGAGTGGTGATGAGAAAATTATTAAACTTAATTTAAACTCCCATGAGTAAAAAAAGAGGGGTTATATTAATAATAATAATAATTTTTTTAATTATTATTATTTACTCCCTACACTCCAGACTCAGTGGTGCTAGTTCCGAAAGAGTATTATTTTTTCCCGATATACACAAAGGTGTTCTAGGGTTGCAGGATTTAAAACAATCAGGCTCTCAGGATATCTTTTCGGGGCCACTTTTTTACACAACTGACGGAGAGCCAATTGAAATATCTAAGACTGACGGGTATTATAGCTATGACAATGATAAGCTTGGAAATATGCTACTAGATTGTGGTCAAGTTAGGCAGCGTATAGAACCCCTGGTAAACTCTTTTAATGGATCTAATATGGTAACCTATGGCTTTAAATACGCAGAAGAAGAAAATTATTCATATATAGTTAAGCTTATAGCCAATGTTAAAAAGTATCAGAGTGTTGATGGGTTTAAGAATGATTTTAGGACCTGTGAACTAGAAAAAGGTTTTAGTATAAAAGGCTTGAGTAATAATTGGTTACTTTTTGCTATATCTTGTGACAAATTGAGTTTAGCGGAAAGAGACGATTGTAATCGTATTAAAAATATAGTAGAGCAAAGCCTCGCACTTAATTATTAATTTTTTTAAATAATACATATGGATAACTGTATTTTTTGCAAAATTACTAGTGGTGAAATATCTAGTTTTGATATTTACGAAGATGACGTTGTCAAAGTCTTTTTAGATTTAAACCCAGTTTCTAGAGGGCACATGTTAGTTGTGCCTAAGGGGCATTATGAAAATATCTTCGATTGCCCAGAAGATGTTTTATCTCGTATGATAAAAGTGTCAAAAAAAATGTCCAACATTTGCAAAGAGAAACTAGGGGCTAGTGCTGTTAATATTTTTAATAATTCTGGTAAAGATGCAAATCAGGAGATATTTCACATTCATTTTCACATTGTCCCAAAGTATGAGAACGATGGATTAAAGCTTGATTTTATTGGCAAAAAAGATATTAATGTTGATCTAGAGGATTTACAAAAAATTATCACTGAGTAGAAATATTTAATTTCTGAACAAATTAAACCACCTTTATTAGGTGGTTTTTTGTTTTTTAATATATCTTTATAAATAATTTAAAATTATTTCAAACCTTTTCTGCTATTGTTTTTTTGAGTTTAGCTCATTTCGTTTCCAAAGTAATAATTTATTATTTTTAAATAATAAAAGTAAACGATTAAGCGTGTTTATTTATTGCTTATTATTAGGATTGTTTACAGCTTTTCTGTTGATAAGTTTATTAAAATTTTCACGCTTTTGAGCTTATAATAATTAAAAAATATTTATGAAGAAAAAAATGTTCAATTATCTACTTAAAAACAAAAAAAATATTATTATTTTTTTCTCGTTCTTTGTGTTCTTGTTTCTCTTGCTCGATTTAAGTGTTTTTGGTTCTTGGTGGAAAATATGGCCAAGACCAATAAAATCTAGAATAGCTATAAACAGATTAGCTGTATCTGTTTATAATAATCCTTATTGTCGTGATCTTTGTTATTTTGAACAATTAGATTATGAGAAGGAGATTATAAAATCTTTAAAGAGTAAGGCAATCTTTAAAAAGTTATCAAACATAGTCTTTAATGAAGAAGATAATCTTAATTGGCGATTGCGAGTTATTGATATTATATCCAAGAATAAAGACTCCAAGTTTATTCCAGTCTTTATAGAATCATCTCAGAACTATATAGATTCTGATTCAGCTAATAATATTGTCAGAGAGGCTTTAATACTAAAGTTTAAAGATTTTTTAGACCCATCTAACTACATAGAAAAAGCAGGGAATATGCTTTTAGAGTCTAGTATGAGTGAAGATGAAAGAAAATCTTTTCTAAACATTATTTCCAAGGTTGATAATAGCTTTAACTTTAGAAATTTAGCTGATGTAAGCATTGATAAGGATTTAATTATCTTTATAAGTGAGAATTATAATTATTTCTATAGTGATATTAATTCATACTTTAGTTTTTTAAAGGAACAGTTCTTTGAAAATATTAATAATCCAGAAATTAAAAATATAATTATTTTTATACTCTCTAGTTACTTAGATTCACCAGAAAAGAATTTGTCTATTAATTTTTTGAATGAAATTTATAAAGACGAAAGAATTGATATTTTTAGTAAGTATATAATAGCAGAAGTTTTGAATTACTCGGATGAATTACCAGGAATAAGTGAATCGGAGTGGAATTATTATTACGGTAGTTTTTAGATGCAGGGATTAGCTTTTTTAAGCTATGATTTAAATATAAATTAATATTTTGGGGGTATGTTTTTTAGCTTTTTTTCAAAAAGCCGGCAAACGCTAATTTTTAGCGTTTTGCTAGTAGCTTTTTCTTTTATGTGTAAGCCTGTTTCTGCCATGCCTATTGGAACTTTGCTCTATAGGACATCCAATGATGGCAACCTATATGGCTATAGCACGGATCAATTAACTGTATTAAAAAATGGAGTAATTAGAAATATATATACAGGTCATGTTGGTATATATATTGGCAAAGAAAACGGCATTGATTACGTGGTTGAAGCTTTGCCTGGTGGTCTTCTAAAGCTACCAGCCAAATATTTCATAAATGAGTCTAATGGTGAGAAGTTAATTGGAGCTAAGATTCCTAAAAATTTAACTGAGATTCAAAGAATTAAAGTGGCTCAATTAGCTAAGAAGATAGCTGAAAGTAATCTTTCTTATGATTTTGATTTTCACTATCAGAAAGGTCCGAAAAGTGGACAGTGGACTTGTGTGGGGTTAGTTGAAAAGATTTATGAAAGCGCCAACACAATAAATCCTCTTGACCTAGATTATCTAGAGTATGACCCAAGGTTTTATGCTATAGACATAACTCCTGATGGATTTGATAACTATAGCACCTTAAACAAGGAGAACGGAGATTGCCTCTCTAAATCTTTAGAGTTTTCAAAAATATCTGCAATTAAAAACAGCTTAGTCCCACTGCCTGAAATATTTGGCTTTAATGCTGGCAGGGAATATTTAGGTGAAAGATTTTTCTTCTTTCCTTTAACTCAATTTTGGCAAGAGTCTCTAATGGATGTTGAGGTTGATATAGATATTAGTAGTAATTTTAACGAAGGAGATATTAGGGGAGATGCACCCATTGTCGCTATGATTTTTAAGTGGAGCTTTATCAATAATCCAACTTCTTCAATTGCTAATATATCTAGAAAGTTGGCCTCAGTTTTTAAAAAGGATGAAGATCTTAAGTCTTTGGTTGTGAATAATGATGCTGTTCAAGAACCAGTTTTAATAAATGAAGTTTTTGAAGAAAAGGTTATTGAGAAGATTAAAGAAGAGGAAGAGGTGTCCTTATCTAAAAGACTGGAGAGTTTAATTAGCATTGATAGTCCACCTCTCAATCTTGAGAGTGTAAAAGAGGAGGTAGTTTTAGAGGAAGATTTTTTTGAAGAAGAGAAGGAGCTTGGTTTAATCAAGGATGATGAGATAGAAGTTTCTGTAGCTAGTATTGAGTTATTCGATGAACTTAAAAAAAGTCTTTTAATTAGTCGTGTTTATTCAACCCTTAGTGATGATTATGTAGAGATATATAATCCGACTAATAGTTATATTAATCTAGAAGAGGCTGGAGTGCGTCTTTATAAGACGAAGACGAGTGCGACTCCGTCAATAATGATAAGAATTGGTAATTTAAACGATGGATCTTATCCTGGTGGAACAACAATAGCCCCGAAAGGCAAATATTTAATTGCGAGGGAGGGAGCTTCGGAGGACATATTGAAAAAGGCTCAAGCTATTTCCTCCAGGAAAGAATTTACCTTTACGGGGGTTGGTTATACTATATATTTATCTGGTGGAGTTGTCTCTAGTGATAATGACGAAGATATTATTGATAAGGTTGGCTATGGCAGCTCTACATACTTTGAAAGATTTCCAGCAGCAGCCATTTTGGATAATTGTGTTTTAACTAGAAAGGCTAGAGAAAATTCAAACATAGAAAGTATGTCTGAGGGAGGAATTGATTATAGTCTAGGCGGGTCTTACGATAGTGGAAATAATCTTTTTGATTTTGTTCTGCTTTGTCTTTTGCAACCTGAACCAATACCAGAGCCTCAACCAGAGCCTGAGCCTCAGCCCGAACCTGAACCTCAACCAGAGCCTCAACCAGAGCCTGAGCCTCAGCCCGAACCTAAAACAGAAATTGTAGACAATCTTTTGATTAGTAAAATATATTCAACCCTTAAAGATGACTACATAGAAATATATAATCCAAACGATTTTGACGTTGATTTAAGCTCCTATCGTTTATACAAGACAAAAACTAGTGAAAGTCCATCAATACTTATTAGGTTTGGTAATGAGTTAGATGCTTCTTACCCAGGTGGTCTTTTAATACCGGCTAAGGGTAAGTATCTAATAGCCAGATTGGATGCCTCTGATGAGATAAAATCGATAGTCCAAGCAATAGTTAATCGTAGTGAGTTTACTTTTACTGGTAGTGGCTATACTATATATTTATCGAAGGGAGTTGTCTCCAGTGATGATGATGAAGATATTATTGATAAAGTAGGTTATGGTGAAGCCACTTATTACTATAATAGTCCAGCCTTAGAAATACCTGATAATCATTTATTGATTAGAAAGGCTAATTCAAGTTCAACTCCCGTTCTGATGGCTAAAAATTGTGATCATTATGACTTAGGTCATTCATATAATACTTATAATAATTATAATGATTTTGTACTGCTTGATCTAACTAAGTTAGAAGGAGATTATTGTAATTCATATGGCTCAGTAATTGAAGATGATTCTAATGAAGAGTTTTCCAACAATTTTTGTGTTGATGGTGGTGTTGGAATAAGTTCTTTGATAAATTTATGGCACTTTGATGAATGTAAGGGTAATATAGCGTATGATTTTGCTGGCAGTAATAATATGCCAATTATTAATGTTAGTAGAATAGAATCTGAAAATAAGTGTGCCATAATGCAGGGTGATAGAAATAATATTATAACAACTGATATTAGTCCACTTTTTGATCCTAATAAATTTACTTTAATTTTTAATTATAAAATATTTTATACTAATTCCAGACCAAACATTAAATTTCATAATTCTATTAATTCTAATTATTTTCAGATTCAACTATTTCCACATTATACAGAATTTAGAAATTTTCCCAATGCTCCATCTAGGATGGTAGATCTTAAATGGCTAAATGATAACAAGTGGCATCAATTTGCCCTAGTTGTAGATAAGGATCTTGATTATTGGGCCTTGTATAGAGATGGAGTTGAAGTTCTTAGGAGTAAAGTTGGTTTAGGTTTTTTCGCTGATGTTGATAAATTAAGCATTATTCCAACTGGCGAAGTCGTAGGTTTTGATGAAGTTTCAATTTTTTCACAACCGCTTAAGGAGGATGAAATTTTAAGAATTTATGAAAATAATTATATATTCAATACTATTGATTGCGCGGATAGAAGGTTTAAGTCTCCGAAATTAATTAGTTATTTTAATTTTGATGATAATAGTGCGATTGACTTAGGTGAAGGCAGTAGTGTTTTTAACGACCTAGTGTCGAGCTCTTCCTCTAGGTTTTATGTAGATAATAAAAATATATTTTTTAATAAAAACAATTTTTATGTCGGCATAGACTCAGAAAGTAATTTTTTGTCTGAAAGTAATTTCTCGGCCAATGAAGAGCAAATTGATATGTCTGTTTCTTTTTGGATTAAAAATGAGAAAAGCTCTAGTCAGGGTGTTAACTTAAATTACTTTTATTTAAGTATCATGGAAAAGGGGAAGGATGTCTTTGGTGTTAGTCTTCTAAATAATTTTAATTATTATTTTAATGGATTAAAACTAGAAGTTGATGAAAGTGATTTTTATCTACCTTTGCTAGATGGTACTTGGCACAATTTAACAATGGTTTACGATTCTTATAATTTTAAATTAAACATCTATATAGATGGGGTTCTGCAAAGATCAGTTGTAAAAGACTGGTTAACATTTAAAGTCTTAGATTCTTTTAGTATTATTTCTAATAATTCCATTAGCTATATAGACGAAGTCTCTATATGGAGTGGCGTTGTTGATAGTGTTAATGCTCTAGATTTGTTTGAAAGTAAGAAGGATTTGTTCTAAATTCTTAAAAGGGCTTTAAATTGACTTTAAAGCCCTTTTTTGATAATATTAAATAGCTATTTAAACAGATGGTTGCTTCTTTTTTATTTTTAAAATTGAAGAGGAAAGTCCGGACTCCTAAAGTCCCAGAGGGACTTGCGATGATAGTGGGTAATGCCCACCCGTTGAAAGGCGAGGGAAAGTGCCACAGAGACAATACTACCTATTTATAGGGAAAGGTGAAAAGTTCATTGGTGTTCATTTATGAGCTACAATGTTTACCCCTTGGCAACAAGGGTGCTATGGTAAACCCTATCAGGGAGCAAGAGTAAAGCGCATTAATTTGCGTCAAAAGTAACTCGCAAGATCTTAATAGTAATATTAAGGCTAGATAAATAACCATCCTCGACAGAATCCGGCTTATCGTTTAATTTTAGCTAATTTATATTTTATGAAAAAATCTGAACTATTTTTTTCTTTTATTTTAGTACCACTAGACTTTATTTTGATTGTGCTAGCTGGAGTATCAGCCTACTTTATTAGATTTTCTAGCTTTACAACAGAAATAAGGCCAGTTATTTTTGATCTTTCTTTTTCTAGTTACTTTAAAGCACTTCTATTAGTTGCTTTAATTTGGATTATTGTTTTTGCTTTTTCTTCTTTGTATTCTTTCAAACGTAGAAGACTTAGCAATGAAATATATAGAGTATTCTTAGCTTGTTCAACAGGCTTTGTTTTGTTGGTGGTTTTTATCTTTTTTCAAAGAGAGCTTTTTGATTCTAGATTTATACTTTTGAGTGCCTGGGTTTTATCTATCATTTATGTTTCCTTTGGCAGGATAATTATTCATTGGATACAAAAATTATTATATTCAAAAGGTTTTGGCGTGAGAAATATCATCCTAGTAGGATCAAGTAAAACAGGGGATAATTTAATTAGAGATTTTTTTAGTGATAAATATTCTGGATTTAGGGTAGTGAAAAGAGTTAGAGATTTCTCTATTGACACCTCTAAAGAGGTTGAAGAGTTTATTAATCTTTTTAATAAGGAGGGGGAGACAAAGAATGAGAGGGTTGATGAAATTATGCAAAGTGATCCAAACTTAAGTAAGGTTGAAACCCTACGTCTCTATGATTTCGCCAATGAACATCACATATCTTTTAGATATGTAGCTGATTTATTAGAGGTAAAAGTTTTAAGGACTGAAGTTTCTGAAATGGCCGGTGTTCCAATAATTGAGGTTAAAAAGACTAATTTAGATGGTTGGGGAAGAATTTTGAAAAGAATTTTTGACGTTATAGCTTCTTCTGTTATAATACTTTTTTTATCTCCGATTATAATATTAACAATGATTATTATAAAAATAGATTCTCATGGTCCAATATTTTTCTCCAAGAAAGATGATGGCACTTCTGTTTTTAGGGTTGGTCAGGGTGGTAAGCCTTTTAAATATTTTAAGTTTAGATCAATGCTTCCTGGAACTGATAGTATGAGATACAATGAACTTTCTGACAAGAATATACGTCAAGATGGGCCTATGGTAAAAATCGCAGAGGACCCAAGAGTAACAAGATTTGGTAAATTTATTAGAAGATGGAGTGTGGATGAACTTCCTGAATTGTTCCTTGTTTTTATAGGAAGAATGAGTTTGGTTGGCCCAAGACCTCACTTACCAGAAGAAGTTGCTAAATACGAACAACATCATAAAAAAACATTAACAGTTAAACCTGGTATAACTGGGTTGGCTCAAGTTTCTGGAAGAAGTGATCTTCTTTTTGAGGAGGAAGTTAAGCTTGATGTTTATTATATTGAAAATTGGTCATTATTATTAGATTTATCTATTCTTTTTAAAACTCCTTTGGCTGTTTTAAAGCATAGAAAAGCAGAATAAAGATGATAGAGATAACAAGCACTTCTAATCAAAGAATAAAAGACGTCGCCAAAATTATTAAAGATAATAGAAAAAGACAAGAAGAGGGCGTTGTTGTTGTTGACGGGAAAAGAGAAATTGAAGAAGCTCTTCGTTCTGGTTGGTTAATTGAAGAATTTTTCTATTGCTCTGATTTCTTTAAGGATGGAGAGTTAGCAGATTTTTTCATTGATAAATCCAATGAATGTTATAGTTTATCAAAAAAAGTTTTCGAAAAAATATCTTACAAAAAAAATCCGGATGGATATTTGGCTATTTTTAAGGAAAAATTTTTAAGTCTTGAAGATTTTAAATTAAAAGAAAACCCTTTAATACTTGTGCTGGAATCAGTAGAAAAGCCTGGCAATTTAGGTGCTGTTATTAGGACTGCTTATGCCTCTGGGGTTGATTTAATAATATTAAATGATCAGAAGACTGATATTTATAGTCCTAATGTTATTCGCTCTAGTACTGGTTTCATATTTTCTATGCCCTTAGTTGTTTCTTCAATTGATGATACTTTTGATTATTTGAAGAATAATTTTGTAAATATTTATGTTACAACCCTGAAAGGATCGAAGAGTCATTTTGATTGTGATTTTAAAAAATCTTCAGCGATAATATTTGGGACTGAATCTGATGGTATTAGTGATAAATGGTTTGAAAAAGATATAGATAAAGTTAGAATACCGATGATAAAAGATGTTGATTCTTTAAATATATCTGTTAGTGCTGGTATTATAATCTACGAAGCTATGAGACAAAGAGATTTTTTTAAAAATAGATAAAAATTATATATATGAAAACAGCTTTAATACATGATCATTTAGCTCAAGATGGTGGAGCAGAAAAAGTTTTAGAAGTTTTTTCTGAGATGTTTCCTAGTGCTCCTATATATACATTACTTTATGACAAAGAAAATGTTGATAATAGGTATCCAAATAGAAGGGTTGATGCCTCAATAATTCAAAAATTACCTGGTGGTGTTAAGTTTTATCAGTTCTATTTACCATTAATGCCAATGGCTGTTGAATTTTTTGATTTACGTGATTATGACGTTGTTATCTCAGATACTAGCTCTTTTGCAAAAGGGGTTATAACTTTACCAAATACCGTTCATATTTGTTATTGTCACACACCTACAAGATATTTGTGGAGTGATACACATCAGTATATAAGTGAGCTTCCATATAATAAGTTCTTAAAAAAAATTGCCTCAAGAATACTGAGTAGAATTAGAATTTGGGATAGATTGGCTGCTGATAGAGTTGATTATTTTATAGCAAACTCAAAAACAGTTCAGGGTAGAATACAAAAGTATTATAGGAGGGACTCCGAATTGATATACCCACCAGTAGAGGTTGATAAATTTTTTATCTCTGATAAAGTTGAAGATTATTTCTTGATAGGATGTCGCTTAGCTCCGTACAAGAGGGTTGACTTGGTTGTGGAAACTTTTAAAAAATTAGGCTCAGACTATAAATTAAAGATTTTCGGTGACGGGGTTGATTTAAAAAGATTAAAAAAGATTGCTAAGAACTCACCTAATATTGAGTTCTTGGGCAGGATTAATGACGAGCTTAAAGCAGAACTTTTTAGTAGATGTTTAGCTTTTATTCATCCGCAAGAAGAAGATTTTGGGATTTCAAAGGTTGAGGCTATGGCATCTGGTAGACCAGTTATAGCCTACAGGAAGGGCGGTGCTTTAGAGACCGTAATAGAGGGGAAGACTGGCGTTTTCTTTGATGAACAAAAAGTAGACTCATTATTGCCAGTTATCGAAGATTTCTATAAAAAAATAAAAAATAAATCAAAAGAGTGGAATAGTAAGGAAATAAGAGAGCATTCTAAGAGTTTTTCTTTGGATAAATTTAAGGAAAAGATAAGTGAGTTTATAAAAAAAGTAAGCAAGTAAAAAAATGAAAATAGGAGTTGATATTAGAGTTTTAATGGATAAACATTACAGTGGTGTTTCTATTTTTTCTTTAAACTTATTAGAAAACTTAATTAAAATAGATAAGCTAAACACTTATTCTTTTTTTTATAACTCTTTTAAAAGTATCAATATTGATGAAAAGTTTAAGAAATCTTCTGTACAAACTTTTTATCCTAATAAAATATTCAACTATTTAATGCAGGATAAATTGGCTCTGCCTAAAATTGACAGTGTTTTGGGTGGCACAGATATTTTTTACATGCCACATATCAATTTTGCCTCCTTAAGTGATAACACTAAGAAGGTTATAACAATTCACGACTTATCTTTTTTAACTTACCCCGAATTTTTTAGTAATAGGAAAAATTTTTGGCATAAATCCTTGAATATTAAAAAGATGTTGAATAAATTCGATAAAATAGTTAGTGTTTCCGAAAATACAAAAAAAGACTTGATTGAAATATTGGGCATAGAAGAGAGTAGAATTGAGGTTGTTTACCCGGGTTTATCTACTTTTAAAGATGTTGTTGATGATAAAAATGTTCTATCTAAATATAATATTAAAAAAGATTATATACTATATCTAGGCACTATTGAGCCTAGGAAAAATATTGTTAATTTGATTAAATCGTATAATATTTTGAGAGATAGAGGTTTTTCGGAGTCTTTAGTTCTAGCTGGATCTTGGGGATGGAAAACTAAAGAAATCAGTAAAGAATGGCTTAGGTCTAAGTATAAAGAGGATATAGTGTTTACTGGGTATATATCAGAAGACGAAAAGCCAGCTTTCTATAAAAATGCTAAAATTTTTGTCTACCCATCTCTTTATGAGGGGTTTGGTTTTCCGCCACTTGAAGCAATGAGTTTTTCTGTGCCCGTTATCTCTAGTAATAATTCTAGCTTACCTGAGGTTTTGCAGGATGCAGCCCTGCTTGTTAATTCTGACAAGAACGATGAACTATGTGAAGCTATGGAGTTTTTGCTAAGGGATGATAATTTGAGGAATAATTATATCATTAAGGGTAAAGAAAGATGTCTTGATTTTTCTTGGGAGAAAACAGCCATGTCATATTTAAATATTTTTAATAAATTGTAGAAATGAATAAAAAAAGGAAAAAAGTTTTAGTAGCTGTTTCTGGTGGCGTTGATTCAGCTGTTGCCGCTAAACTCTTGATTGACGAGGGTTATGATGTTAGTGGTATTTTCCTTAATTTTTGGAAAGAGCCTGGCAATGAGAAGGTTGAGAATAAATGTTGTTCACTGGAGGCACAGATGGATGCTAAAAAGGTTTGCCTAGATTTGTCTATTCCTTTTTATACATTTAATTTTTCTAGTAAGTTTAAAGAAGAGGTTGTTGATAATTTTTTAAGTGAGTATGAAGCTGGAAGAACGCCTAATCCCTGCGTTGTTTGTAACAAGAAAATTAAGATAGGGGGATTAGTCGATTATGCAGTATCTATGGGCTTCGATTATTTGTCTACTGGACACTATGTAAATCTTTTTAAAGAAAAAAATAGTTATAAGCTTTTAAGAGGTGCAGATAAAGAAAAAGATCAATCATATTTTTTGTATACTTTACAACAAAAACAATTAAAACATTTATTATTTCCCTTGGGTTCTTGGAAAAAGACTAATCTTAGAAAGTTTGCCGCTAAAAACGAGATAGGTGTAGCTTCTAAAAATGACAGTCAGGAAATATGTTTTATAGCCGGAAAGAGACATAATGATTTTTTAAAAAGACACTTGAAATTAAAAGGAGGTGATATTATTTTGCACCCAGATGGAGATATTTTGGGCAAGCATGATGGTTTGCAATTATATACAATAGGTCAGAGAAGGGGGGTTAATATTGGTGGTACAGGGCCATATTATGCAGCTAAATTTGATTTTGATAAAAATATATTATACGTTGTTAAGAACTTTGATGACCCCATACTTTATCACAAGGAGATGTTTTTAAGAGATGTTTCTTGGGTTAATAAAAAAAATATAAAAACACCACTTAAAACCAAGGTTGTTATTAGGTATAGGCATAAGGCGGTTTCTTGTCTTCTTGATTATGACAAAAAGAATAAGCAGTATTCTGTTGTCTTTTCTAGAAAGCAAAGAGCTGTAACTCCTGGCCAAAGTGCGGTTTTCTATAACAACAAAGAAGTTTTGGGGGGAGGAATAATTTGTTAAAATGAAAATAGATAAAGCTTTAAAAAATTTAATAAAAGAAGGAGTACTAAGAAATCCTGATTATAAATATTTAAGCTCTGGTAGTAACTATCAAGCTTTTTTAGTCGTTGAAGATGGCAAGAGTTATGTTTTAAGAATTTTAAAAGAATTAGCTAGCAGTAGAAATAGATTAAATAAGGCGTATAAAGTTTCTAAATTTTTAGAAAAAAATAAGATTAAGTATCATCAAAAAGTTTTTTTCTTAGATGAAAATCATAAATTTCTTCTAAGTGAATATTTAGAAGGAAAAGAGGTCTCTTTGGATAGTTTAACCCATAGCTATTTGGTTGATTTTTGTTGTAAATTTAGGGAAATTAATAATCTAAAATTTGAAGATTTGGGTATAAATATATTTGAGGACAGTGTAAAAAGAATTTCTAATTTGATAAATTATAAGCTAAGTTACATTACAAAAAACAAAGATTTTTTAGATATAAAAGACAAGAATAATATTTTTAAATATATAAAAGATGAGTTAATTTGTCTTAGGCTTGAGTATAAAAAGGTTGACTGGAGTAAGAGAAGGATATATTTTGATCATGGAGACTTAGCTGGAGCTAATATTTTATTAAACAAGAAAAATAAAGAACTTAAATTTATTGATTGGGATAATGCTAAGTTTAGCAAAGATATAGGATCGATACTGGCTAATATGTTTTTCTATTGTTCGAACATATCAGACTCTTTTCAGGATAAATTTATTAAAATATATAACCAGAATGATTTTACTGGTTTTAATGATAAAGATTTAAAGCAAGAAGTTAGAAGAGGTTTGAAGTTGATAGTTTTAAGTGGTGTAATTTGGGCCCTGTCTTCGGCCATTAAATCAAAAAAAAGGAAAGAAAGCGTATGTTTTGAGTATTTAAAAACAGCCAATAATAGGTTGGCTGTTTTTAAGCAAAATTTTGGTACCGATGGTGGGACTCGAACCCACAAGCCTTGCGGCACACGAGTTTGAGTCGTGTGTGTTTACCAGTTTCACCACATCGGCCTTAAGGATAAGAAGATTATAGACTATTTTGTATTTAATGTCAAAGAATTATGGAAAAAATAATAAATAGTGATATATTTAAAAGAGGTTTAATTTTGCCAGATAATTCTCTGCATAAAATTGATCACTGGGAAAGGGTTGAAAAATATGGACTTATGATTTCTGATGTTTGTAAAGCTGATAAAAAGGTTGTTTCCTTATTCGCTTATCTCCATGATGCCAGAAGAATTAATGATTCTCATGATCCAGAGCATGGAGCAAGGGCAGCTGACCTTTTGACTGAGTTATTAAAAGCTAAAATAATTGAATTGAAAAATAAGCAAAAAAATCAATTGATAGAGGCCCTTACTTGGCACAATTTTGTGTCAGCTAATAGCAAGGATGTAACGGTTCAGACTTGTTGGGATTCAGACAGGCTTGATCTTTGGAGGGCTCAAATAGAGCCAGATCCAAAAATGATGTTTACATTATTTGGTTCAAGTAAATACATGATTAATTTTGCTAAACATTTAAACAATATTAATGAATAAGTACAGAATAAAAATAAAAGACAAGGAAGTTGACTTCTTCCTTAGATCAAGTTGTAGATCTAAAAATTTACGTTTAACCATATACAATAATGGCAAGCTTGTTATTACTAAACCAAACAAGTTAAGTGAGTTAAGAATGATTAGCTTTTTAAAAAGTAAAAGTGATTGGATTCTGGACAAGATTAAATCATTTAATAATTTAAATATTCTAAGTGAAGACCAGGAGAGGTCTAGGTATTTGGAATACAAAGAAAAAGCTAGAATTTTAATAGGGGAGAGGCTAGAACATTTTAATAATTACTATAAATTTGAATATAATAGAGTTAGTATAAAAAATCAGAGCACATGCTGGGGAAGTTGCTCTAAGAAATCCAACCTTAACTTTAATTATAAAATATATTTTTTACCAAGAGAAATAGCTGACTACGTTATCGTCCATGAACTTTGTCATTTAAAAGAAATGAATCATTCTAAGAGTTTTTGGGATTTAGTCGCTAAAACTAAGAGTGACTACAAAGAATTAAGGAAAAGATTAAAAGGATTAAAAATTTGATAAAACTATTGACTATCAGGGGGGGGGTAATGTATAATACAATAGTAATAATAAGATTAATTTAATAATTA
>Ga0172382_10005027_pt1 | contig 19917 bp, 16 predicted proteins | sample Leawel138RmetaG_FD_122245 | JGI IMG/M metagenome (GOLD analysis project Ga0172382, IMG submission 122245) | Leachate microbial communities from a municipal landfill in Southern Ontario, Canada - Leachate well 138R metaG | ecosystem: Engineered > Solid waste > Landfill > Unclassified | place... | reverse complement strand
CGGCAGGCGCCACAGGGCGAAAGTGGTGTATCAATAACACCTTTATTGCCTTTGGCAGTGATGGCTATGGCTTCTACCGCAACCTCAGGATATTCAGCATGCGCGTAGAACAAGGCAACGCGTTCGGCACATAAGCCACTGGGATAGGCTGCGTTTTCCTGATTATTGCCGTGTATTATTTTTCCGTTGGCAAGTTTTACGGCGGCACCAACTTTAAACTTGGAGTAAGGCGCATAAGCTTTTTCAGCAGCTTGATGGGCATGTTCCAGCAAAATCCTGTCAGCTTCTACTAATTCTTTTTCGTTTTCAAAAAGCAGGATATCAAGCGGTACAATCTCTTTTTTCATAAGTAAATTTAAGACTGTAAAATTACATTAAAATTTTCAACCTGAATCCCTTTAGCTTACTGATTAGTGATGACTGTTTTAAACGGGGACTATTTTTTAGTTTTTTAAAAAGAAAATTGGCTTTAATAGTTGGTTTTATAAAAAAAAACACAGCAAGACATTGCTAATAAGAAGGATACAATCTTTATGACAGGAGAGAAAAGTTGCTTTTCGTGAAGTCATAGATCAAATAATGCCGTGTGATAAGCATAAATCAGCTTTACAGCCAAAGATGTTTTTGGTTAGCTTTCTTGCTTTTCGCCAATTGCTTTGGCGGCAAGCAGAAAAAAGGCATTGAAAAAGGCAAAGAAGGTCACGCCAGCCTGATTTTCGATAGTATCTTCTGTAATCATTGATATCAGTAGAATAGCCATAAAAACTGCATAAAGAAAATGGCGGTAACTGGCCGAAGAAAAATAGGGATACAACAAGGCAAAAAGAAACCAAATCAAGCCAAAGAACCCCAAGCCGACCAGCATAGAGAGGTATTGATTGTGCGAGCGCCATTGCCATTTTTCTTTCAAAACGGTATTTATTTCCTGATAAGCTTTTTTAAAGTGCATGGGCAAGTCGCCGGTGCCAACGCCAATCCAGAAATTATGCTTGATAATATGCGCGGAGGCTTTCAGGTACTCAAAGCGCTGCAAAAGAGAACTGCCATTGGGGTCACTCGCACTGATATATTGCTGATAACCAAGTATGATCTTTGAAATTCGGGTGCGGATACTTGGGTGCTCCAAATAATTCACATTGGCAATACCGTTTTCTACTGCGCGAATGTCTTTCACAGTAAGCTGCGCTACACCTTGGGCGTCTTTGCGTAAGTCTTTGGAAGTGAGATAACGAATCAGCGTATATTTTATTAGCTGGCCGGCATGGTCTTTCCCATAAAAATCGAGCTGACTGATGTTATTCCAAGCTGCCGCCATCTCAGCCTCCGATATATACAAGCCAGTGTGTTTGCCGTCTTCTATTCCAAAATTTATAGTGTCGTGGATATAGGCGTTGCCGTGGATCGTTTTTTGATCTAAATATTCAAAAATAACCGGTTCTGACTTTGTTAACTGATCAACCAACGCGTTGATATACAGGTAAAAAGAGAGTGGAAGAGCGATCATAATGAACAAAGCAGTAAGCCTCCATTTCAACGGCTTGATGGTAAATGCTTTATAAGCAGTGATGCCTGTTAAAATCGCGATAAGACTGAGCAGTCCAACGCCGGATTCTAAGATCATCAAAAATATGACAAACCAAGCCATCAGGCTCAACCAGAGAATGATAGCCCAGATTTTCCTTTCTTTTTCAATAAACACAAACCAGCTCGCTATAAAAAAGGATAAAAGAATGTTGAGCGCAAAACGGATTGAGCTGATAAACACCGAGATATTTCTGATATCATCAAATTCCTGTTTGTAAAAAGCGTTCATACTAAAGAGCGTCCCCACAAAAACTGCCAGCACATAAAACACCAGGAGTTGTTTTATTTGCTTCATGCTAAGTCTTGGCATGCTACTCATTACCAATGGGATAACGAAAATAGGAAGCTTGGTGCGTAAGTCTTTCAAAGCGTAATCAAAATCGCTGGTGTGTAGCAGACCAATGAGATGAAGCGCAAATAATGAGGCAATAACAACGGCAATACGGTTTTTGAAAAAGAATCCAAATTTATCGACGAAATTGTTGGCAGCTAATTTCAGCGTATATAAAATGGTATTGTAGGTGCCAACAAAGACATTTTTTTTACGGTAAAAACGCTTTATAACTATGCCCGAAAATCCATCTGAAAACCATACAATGATGAGCATAAACTGGAATACACTCATCGTAAATTTGGATAAAGGAATACTCATCGCGAGCAAGACCAATATCACAAAATAGGCCTGATTAGTTTTTTGGGCTGGGGCAGTTTTCATAGCAAATGGTATAGCTACTATTGCTCAGGGCTTAAAATGTGCTGATAACGCGACTGATCCAACAGTATATCGAAAGCTGTTTGAAGCTCGGGATCATCCTGCAGAGCAGAGATTATTTTGCCTTTTTGGTAGTAATAGCGCTGCACAATCTCCATCTTTAGCAGTTCTTCAATTTCGCCACGGTGCTTTTGAAGGTCGTTTTTCTTGTAGGTCGTTAGCTGTTCTTCCAGCGCGTGCAATTGCGTTTCTATAGCATCTTTATAGGCTTCCTGATCAGCGATTCTGCGCATATTTTCAATCATGCGCTCACTTTCAGTGATATAACTGAAATTGTTCTCCTCCAAATAGTTAAGGAAGTTAGCATAGATTTCTTCAGTAATCTCGAAATCTTCAGTTTTAGCAATGCTTTTATGATTTCGGGCAAACTGATTGGCGAATTTAAAGATGTAATTTCCGGCATATAAATTGGCCGTAACTGCCGAATAGGTCTGCGCATCGAGTGGCACATCAGGAGCAATACCTTTGCCGTCGAAAACTAATCTTCCATTTCTGGTTTTGAAAGTGGAGACCAAACTGTCTCTTTTCGTTGTATCAGTTTTCGTTTTATGGCTGTAATCAACTTCCTGGATACAACGCCCGCTGGGAATATAATATTTTGCTACCGTAACTTTCATTTGGGTGTTATAGCTTAGGGGTACGACGTTCTGTACCAGCCCTTTGCCAAAAGTACGTTGGCCGATAATCACGGCGCGGTCTAAATCTTGCAAAGCGCCTGCAACAATTTCACTGGCCGAAGCGCTGGCTTCATTCACCAACACAATAATAGGTAGCGATTTATCCACAGGAGCTTGCCGGGTGCGGTGAACTGTCGTTTTCTCAGCAGTTTTGCCACGCATGCTAACAATCAATTCGCCTTTGTCCACAAATAAATTACAAATATCCACTGCCTCACTCAACAAGCCACCGCCATTGCTTCTCAAATCTACGATAAAACCTTTAAGCTCATGGTCTTCCTTCATCTGAAGCAGAATTTCTTTCATTTCGGAAGCTGCCTTTTGTGTAAATCCGGTTAGCAGCAGATAGCCAATGCCATTTTCAAAAACGGTATGATAAGGAATATTGTCAATCTTGATTTTTTCGCGAATCAATGTTTTACTGAGTGGCTTGTCAAAACCTTCTCGTTTTATTTTCAGTTCTATGGTGCTACCAGGCTGGCCTTTAAGTAGTTCGCTGATAGCGCTCGTGTTTTTTCCGGTAGCATCCACACCATTGATTTCCAGGATAGCATCACCAGGAATAAGTCCGGATTTTTGTGCCGGAAAACCTTCGTAAGGCTCGGTGATAGTCACCTTACCATCAATCAGCTGTATCAAAGAACCGATGCCTCCATATTCACCTGTTGTCATCAGCTGGAAATTTTCTATTTCGGCCTCAGGCACAAAAACGGTATAAGGATCTAAGTCTTCTAACATCGACTTGATAGCGATTTCGTTAAGCTCAGCCGGATTTATTTCATCCACATAACTCAAATTCAGCTCACGCAAAAGCGAGGTATATATATCAAGGCTTTTTGAAATTTCGAAATTATTTTGATTCTGCGCCTGAATGTTTAAGCTTGTCAGCAATAAAAATCCACTACATATAATCCACAAGTGAAGGTTTTTCATACTTTATTATTTCATTAAGGAACAGGTTCGTAGCCACTTCCACCCCAGGGATTGCACGAGCCAATACGTTTTGCCGCCAGCCAGCCGCCTTTGATGGCGCCGTGCTTTTTGATCGCCTCAATGCTATACACAGAGCAAGTGGGCGTGTAGCGACACGAACGCCCGATATAGGGCGAAAGTGTGTATTGGTAAATCCTGATTAGCAGGATAAGCAGTAAACCTGGAAGTTTAAGAATGTACTTCATGTTCTTCCTTTAAACGCTGTAAAATTACTTTTATTTTTCGGCTTATGTCAGCAAAAGGAAGGATGCGTCCGGCGGTATAAATAAGAGCCACATCGAGGCGGATATTTTGACTGGCAAGGTGTTGATTCAGTGCGTTTTTTTGTAAGCGCCAGGCTTCGCGACACAGGCGTTTGGTACGGTTGCGATCAACGGCTTTTTTAAAATTACGCTTCGATACGCTGATAAGCATCCGCAAAGGAGGATTTTCATCTGCAACGGCTTCAAAAACAACTACTTTGAACGGATGTTGATAAAATGATTTACCATTGCTAAACAAGTTTGCTATGGCATTGTGGCCATGAAGCCGCTCAGCTTTTGGAAATTGACAAGACTGTTTTTCAGTACTTAAATCGCTTGACAAAACTTTATTTTTTGCGTGTACGTTTGTTTTGCGCTTCAATAAATTCTTCTACGGCCATCGTCATGGAAGGTGCCGATTTTGTAGGTGCATTAATTTGTAGTTTAAAGCCGGCTTCCTTTGCTGCTAAAGCTGTTGAGGGTCCAAAAGCGCCAAAAACTTTTGTTCCCTGCTTAAATTTAGGGAAATTTTTAGTGAGTGATTTGATGCCGGCAGGACTGAAAAAAATCAGCATATCGTAATCTTCAATTTTTACTTTAGACAAATTGCTGGCCACTGTACGATACAAAACTGCTTTGTTATATTCAATTTTTGCCTCGTCGAGCATCTCCGTCATGCTTTCTTTGACGATATCGGAACAGGGAAGCAAAAATTTCTCTTCTTTATGTTTCTGGATTATTTCCATCAAATCGCCAAAGCTTTGTTTGCCATGAAAAATCTTACGCTTTCTGTACTGCACATATTTTTGCAGATAGTAAGCCGTAGATTCGGAAACACAGAAATATTTCAAAGATTCTGGCACTTCATAACGCATGTCTTTGGCAATACGAAAGAAGTGATCCACTGAGTTGCGGCTGGATAAAATGACGGCTGTATGCTCTGCCAGCGAAATACGTTCCTGCCTGAATTCGCGGGCAGTAACACCTTCAATTTTTATAAACTTCTCAAAGTCAATCGTAAGGCTGTATTTTCGCGCAAGGTCTCCGTAAGGTGATTTTTCAATATCTACCGGTTTTGGCTGAGACACCAAAATGGATTTAATTTTCATCTGATTACGATTTTTTTATAGCTGTGTACCTTTTTTTTCTGCTTTTCTATTGGAAATCTACTAATTAACTGTTTAACTAATTGAGCATTCGCTGATAGATTTTTTATTTTAGAATGCTACTATCTATATCGTGTGGATTATTCACGTAAGTATTTAAAGAACAATATCTTGAAACTGCTCCTGTGCTTAATTTTAGTTTAGCGGCTCAAAATTGCAAACGATTGAGTGGCCTGGTTAAAAAAAATCTGATCAAAAAAGACTGAATTGACCAGAAGCAAGTAACGAAACAGTTTTTAATAATAACAAAAACGGAACGATTTCGAGGGCGCAAAGATACAAAAATAAATACAATATAGAAAAACGACCAGTTGATAATCCAATGAATAAGCTTCTTAATAAGTTGTAAGTCAGTATTATAATAAATGTTATGCTAGCTATATAGAAACTAATTGTTCCTTGTTGAAAAATCATTGCAAGCAAACCTAAAAACAAAATCAGCGAGGCAATCAGGTAGTACGAAAACTCGTTGGCATTGTAGCGTGTGTTGATTTCGTGTGCTTTGAATAGCTGGGCAACAAACTTTTTTAGCCCAAGTCTAAGTAAAATAACAATGCTTGTTATGGTCAGAATCTGCCAATAAAAATGGGTAGGAATGGCCCAACTTTCTACTGCTAAAAATTGTGAGGCTAACAGTTGTAAAAATTTGGCAAATAATAAAGTATAGGTAAAAAAGAACACGATTCCCGGCATGCTGAGTGATGGATTCCACTCACGAAGCATTAGGTTTAGCTTGGTTTCGCCGCCCATAGCCTGCCACAATTGCTGAAAACGACGTGGAAAGAGTTGCTTGCTCAAAACAAATAAAATCAACACCAGTGAAAGTATAAGCAAGCTGCTGTTGTCAACCTTAGTGGTATCTTTTCTGATTTTTGGAACAATCTTTACGCTTGATTTTTCAGTAACAAAAGTGCGCGCCACCACACCGGTTTCGGCTAAAGAATCTGATGCATGGGCAAAAAAAGCCTCAAATCGGAATAGTGTGCTATCCGATATAGCACTACTAGCGGAAGCAGTTGTTGAATCAATAATGCCGGTAAATTGAGGCATAAGGCTTAGTTATTTTTGCGGATGCAAAGTTAAGTTGGTTATTTTACATGGGAGCGCAACTGCCTGCTTTGAGGAAAATTATTTCTCAAACAATATAATAATGCAGCCCTCAAATAGCCTCGTGCTAAATGACAAGCACAAGCTACTGCATAGGTAGCGCAGAAATGAACCATCAAAAAACAGTTTTATTAAGAGATTTCCGGCTGATACTATTTAAACTCATTATAAAGTAATGACGAAATTTGTAAATAACAGATTATAAATAATATAGCTGCATTATCAATTTGTTAATTCTTTCACAAATCACTTTCAAAATACGCCGGATTAGCGTAATTTTGCAGGCCAAATTAAACAAGAAGGACTAAATGGACTTGATAAATAAAATTAGAGCAAGTGCTAAAGGCAGTAACAAACGTATCGTGCTTCCCGAAGCCACGGAAGAGCGTACTTTGCGTGCCGCAGATGTTATCCTGGAAGAGAATCTTGCTGTACTGATTTTGCTTGGTAATGAGGAAGGAATCAAAGACAATGCCACACGTTGGAACCTGAAACATATTGCCAAAGCAACAATTATAGATCCTGTAAATAATCCCGAAAAGCAGTTTTATGCCGATATGCTTTTTGAGCTGAGAAAGCACAAAGGCCTTGTGATGGAACAGGCCATAAAGTTGGCAGAAAATCCTTTGTATTTGGCGGCATTACTCATCAAAGCCGGAAAGGCCGATGGCGAAGTAGCTGGAGCCAACAACGCTACAGGCGATGTGCTGCGTCCGGCATTCCAAATTATTAAGACTTTACCGGGTATTAGTGCAGTTTCGGGTGCTTTTATCATGGTAGTTCCTGACAAACAATATGGAGATGAGGGCATTATGGTATTTGCTGACTGTGCTGTAAATCCTGATCCTTCTGTGAAAGAATTAGCGGAAATTGCAATCGCCTCGGCGCAAACAGCCCGTTCTATTGCAGGTTTGGAGCCACGCGTGGCCATGCTTAGCTTTTCTACCAAAGGGAGCGCCAAACACGAGAAGGCTCAAAAAATGATTGACGCCACGATTTTGGCAAAAACGCTAAATCCTGATTTGCAAATTGATGGTGAGCTACAGGCCGATGCAGCCATTGTGGAGGCCATTGGACGTACAAAATCACCCGATTCAACCATTGCCGGCAAGGCCAATGTTTTGGTTTTTCCATCGCTTGAAACTGGAAATATTGCCTACAAACTGGTGCAGCGTTTGGCTAATGCCGAAGCCATAGGGCCAGTGCTTCAAGGGCTGGCGGCACCTATCAACGATTTGTCGAGAGGCTGCTCTGTGGAAGACATTGTAAACCTGGTTGCCATCACCGTGAACCAGGCCAAAGACGAAGTTTATCAACATTAAAATATATTTTAATAGCCTTATATTATGAGTGAAACATTAGCAGATTTTAGTCTGGGAAAAAAAATTCAGGCCAAAGGAATTATTCAAAAAGTTGGTGTGATTGGCTGTGGCGCTGTCGGACAAGAAATTACCCGCACCATTAGCCATTATGGATTGGATGTAGTTTTCCTGGATCTTGACCAGGAACGCATAGAATTAATATTTAAACAGTTAGACCAACAACTTGATGATGTTATTAACCAATGGGGGCTTACCACCGGCGAAAAACGCGCCATCCTGAGCCGCATCAAAGGCACTACAGATTATGCTGACCTGGCCGAATGTGATATCGTTATCGAGACGATAAGCTCACGCAAACGGGGAACCAGCATTGAAATAAGAAAAGAGATTTTTCAAAATGTTGAAGCTGTGGTTAGGCCAGATGCCATTATCTCGTCAAACATTGCTACGCTAATGATTTCTGATCTTGCAGCAGCACTCAAATATCCAGAACGTGCAATCGGGATTCACTTTATTTTGCCTGTGCACAAATCGCAGATAATTGAAGTGGTTAGAGGTATCGGATCTTCGGAAGAGGCTTATCAGCAAGTGATTAAGTTTGCCGGCATGATCAATAAAAAGATTATCCGCGTCAACGAATCACCCGGAAATATCGTTACCAGAATGATGGTAACCACCATTAATGAAGCATGTGAAATACTGATGGAAGGCGTGGCTTCTGTGACAGACATCGATACCGCCATGAGAGAATCATCCGGAAATGTATATGGTCCCTTTGAATTGGCCGACCGCATCGGCTTGGATAAAATCCTGAAATATATGGATAACCTGTATCAGGAGTTTGGCGACAAGAAGTTTAAACCTTCGCCTATCATCAAACGCCTGGTTCGTGCCAATTATCTTGGCCGTATCAATGGCAAGGGTTTTTACAACTATCAGGGAGAAAAGGCTATTGATCAAACAGTTACTTGCGCAGTTATCAAATAATTAAAGTCAAAAAAAATGAAAGTTATCGTTCTGAACTGTGGAAGTTCATCCATAAAATATCAGTTATTTGAAATGCCTTCAAAGAATGTGTTGGCCAAAGGTCTTGTCGATAAAATCGGACTGAAAGGTTCTGCCATTAAGCATAAACGCAATGACGGCGTAGAAGCCAAACTGGAAGGCGAAATTCTGGATCACCAAGCTGGGATTCAATATTTGCTTGGGATTTTGGTGAGCGAAAAATACGGGAGCATCAAAGATATCGAAGAAATTGATGCTGTTGGCCACCGCGTAGTGCATGCCGGCGAAAAATTTAGTGGCAGTGTTTACATCACTGAAGAGGTGATTGATGCACTTGAAGAATGCGTAGATTTGGCACCATTGCATAACCCACCAAACCTCAAAGGGATTTATGCCATGAAAGAACTGCTGCCCGAAGTGCCTCAAGTTGGCGTGTTCGACACAGCTTTTCACCAAACCATGCCGCCGGAAGCATACCTTTATGGCATTCCTTATTCGTTGTACGAGAAATACAAAATTCGTCGTTATGGTTTTCACGGTACAAGTCATAAATACGTTTCAAAAAGGGCTTGCGAAATTCTCGACCTGGATTACGAAAAACAGAAAATTGTTACTTGTCACCTCGGCAATGGCGCGTCAATGGCGGCTATCAAAGGTGGAAAATCAGTGGATACTTCCATGGGAATGACGCCTATCGAAGGCCTGATAATGGGTACGCGTTGCGGTGATCTGGACGTGGGAGCCTTGCTTTATATTGCCGACAAAGAAGAAACCAGCATTCAAAATACCAGTACTTTGGTGAACAAATTTTCTGGTATGATAGGGATTTCCGGTGTTTCATCTGATATGCGCGATATTCAGGCTGCTGCCGATAATGGCAACGAGCGTGCTAAAGTTGCACTTGAAATGTATCAGTACCGCGTAAAAAAATATATTGGTGCTTACGCCGCGGCGATGGGTGGTGTTGATGTGATTGTTTTTGCCGGTGGAATCGGCGAAAATGATACCCTAACACGCACTAGATCATTGGAAGGTCTGGAGTTTTTGGGTCTGGAAGTAGATCGTGAAAAGTCGCTCAACTCAAGGGCTAAAGAAGAAGTTATCAGCACTCCTGAATCACGGGTGAAGATTATTGTGGTGCCAACAGACGAAGAGCTGATGATTGCTGCCGACACCTACGAAATTGTTGAAAGCATTATTGAAAAAAGCCGCTATTAATAAGCTGTCTCGATAAATTAAAAAAGCCGCTGAAACATGGTTCCAGCGGCTTTTTTTAGGTAATGTCGTAAAGAAAACTATTCTTTTTGAGTCTTTGATAAGAAAAGGCTAAAGACGAGGCTTTCGAAGTTTTTGAAACCAAGGAGTTTACTTTGGTAAACGACTGTTTCAAAAACGAGAGTAACGCTGTATTTAGCCTTTTCTTGCAAAGACTTGGGAGTTAATTTACCAACTTGTCAAAGCAATACCCACCGAAAATGGATAAAGCTCCGGGCCTTTGTCTTTGATAAATAAACTCGTTAAAGAGTAGTTTGCATATAGGTTTACAATGCCCCAGCCTGCGCGGATACCTGCATCGAGCTTAAATGGATGCATGTGGAAACTGTTAAAATCTTTTACGATATTACGGTTTGAGTTGCCCGGACTTTGTAAACTCATCGGCAATAATTTTCCTGTTTCAGGATCACGCAGCTTAAATGCTTGATTGGCATCGTTATAATAAATTTTGCTGTGGGTGCTGATGCGCCATCCTACCACAACACCGGCTGCAAAGTGCATCTTTTCTTTGGTTTTGGAGCTTTTTGTCTGCACTTCAAGAAATAGAGGAAGCGTGAGGTAAAGATTGGTCAGCTTGCTTTTTCGTACCGAAACACCTTCGATAAAATAACCCTGAAAGGCCGCCGAATCGCCCGTTAGCATTACCGGTTTTGAAAAACGGAAGTTATTCCACGAAAGCCCAAGTCCGCTGAACATCCCAAAAGTGCCGGCTTTGTTGAGTTTGATATTCTGCTCGTAGAAGTTGAGGTTTACATTGATGCTTTTTTCCATGCGTAAATCCAAATAATCCTGACCTTTTGGGTAGCTCATATTAAAATCTGGTGTTAAAAGACCGTTTAGCCCCAATTCAAATCCGGCCCAGTGGCCATTGAAACGGTGTTTTTTTATACGTTTAATATTCACGTTTCCGCGTTCGTCAACAATGATGGTGCGGTTACCGATAATGATTTTAGTGGAATCATTTTCAATCACTTTCACTTTTATATTACCCAAGTTAACGCTCACGGTGTCGCCACGGCGTGAGGAATTACTTTGATTTACACTTACAATTTCTTCGCTTTTTTCCAATGAAGCCGGGGTTTTGTCGTATGTTACCTTTGCTACGCCGCTTGTATCAAGGTAAAGCGCATCTTCTGCCCACACTTTAGCGTCGGAGGCACCACTGGCTTTCACGGTGGTTTTTTCGGTTTTTAGCTCGCCAGCAAATAGTTTGGCTGCACCGCTAAGACTGGCTTTGTGATTTGCAGCGTAACCTTTGAGCGTGAGCCTGGCTGCACCTGAACTAATCGTAACCAACTCGTCCACATCAAGCACAATATCTATAGCAGTTGCTCCACCGGCTTTCAGTGTAATTTTTTCGCCTTGAAAAGCAGTTTGGGTGCTAATGCTTGCCATCCCCAATAGTTCAACACTTCGCAAAGCCGATGTTGTTATTGTTGCTTGCAATAAAGTGGCGCTCCTAACCTGTGAGGTGGAAAGCGTTAAAACGCCATTTTCTTCTTTCACAGTAATATGCTCGAACAGGTTTTCGTCTGCTTCTACGAAGACACCGGTTTCGTCGCTCTGGATAAGTATAATCTGAAAAATCCCACTGGCTTTGATACTGCTGATGTCGCCAGTTTCAAAGGTTTGTGTACTAAGATTGCCATTGCCGATATATTGTGCAAAAGTGGCCAAAGGCATAGCAATAAATAAGGCTAAAAAAAGTTTAATAAGTGTAAGATGTGTTTTCATAACATTGATTTTTATAGATTTCATTTTTTTTAACTGTTTGTGCTTATGACGATCCTATTTAGCAGAAAGTTACAATTGCGTAGAAAAATTGTAAAAAAAGGGAAGTTTCTGTAAAAGGGAATGCCTTATTTAGGAGCACTTAAAGAGGATCAAACCTTAAAATGTCATCCTATTTAGCCTGAATTATTCATCCGATTTAGGAAGTTAAAATTCACTTACATTTGCACTTCAAAAGACTTGCAGCATTGAAAAAAATCTATGCGTTTACTTTAAAATCTTATCTGGGGCCTTTTGTCCTTACCTTTTTTATTGCCCTGTTCATCCTGCTGATGCAGTTTCTGTGGAAATACATTGACGATTTGGTAGGTAAAGGCCTGGAAGCCGATGTGGTGGCGCAATTGTTGATTTATGCCTCCGCTACTTTTGTGCCTTTGGCTTTGCCGCTCGCCATCTTACTTTCTTCCTTGATGACATTTGGAAATCTGGGCGAGCATTACGAACTTGTTGCTATGAAAGCTGCCGGTATCTCTATCTGGTCAATAATGCGTCCGCTGGTGGTTTTGTCAATAGGTATAAGCCTTACAGCGTTTTTATTCTCCAATTATGTACAGCCTTTCGCCAATCTCAAATTTCAGTCCTTATTATATGATGTGCGACAGCAAAAGCTCGCCTTTGACATTAGCGAAGGGGTTTTTTATCACGGCATCGAGAATTATGTGATACGCATAAGCGAGAAAGACCGCGATGGGCGAACCATTTACGACGTAAAAATTTATGACCATAGCGACCGCCTCGGAAATATTAAAGTTACCACGGCAAAGTCTGGCTATATGGAGCTTAGCCCAAATCAGGAATATATTATTTTCACGCTTTTTGATGGCTATTCTTATACCGACATCGTTTCGACGCGCAATTACCGTGAGAATCGACCATTCGACCGTATGGCTTTTAAGGAAGAACGCATCCGTTTCGATCTGTCAGAATTTAACCTCAACCGCACCCAGGAAGAGCTCTTCAAAAGCCATTATACCATGCTAAATGTGCGGCAGCTCGATTTTTTTATCGACTCGCTCGAAAACCGTTTTGATGACCGAAAAGAACGCTACAAAGAAAGTTTTAACCGTCGTTTTCAAAACCTGACTACCATTGATACCACTGTAAGAATTATCAAAAAGATGGAGCGGACTGCAAACAACGCAAAGTCTGAAACAGTAACCGTTGATTCGGTTTTGTTACTCAAGTGGCCGCTGCTGTCGAATTTCAAAACCGAGGAGCAGCATAATATTGTTGATATGGCAATGAATGCCACACGATCCACGCGCGACAATGTGATCTTTAACAAGAACGATTTCAGCTATCAGCAGGAGAATATCCGTAAACATGAGCTGGCCTGGCACAAAAAATTCACGCTTAGTATTGCCTGCCTGATACTCTTTTTTATTGGTGCGCCAATGGGTGCCATCATCCGCAAAGGCGGGCTGGGCTTGCCAGTGGTGATTTCTGTCCTGTTCTTTGTGATTTATCACATCACCAGTATCACCGGAGAAAAAGCGGCTAAGGTTGGCGACCTTGATATGATTACCGGCGTTTGGCTTTCGTCAATTATTTTATTCCCTATAGGGCTGTTCCTCACTTTTAAAGCCACAACAGATGCAGCACTGCTTGATGTCGATAGCTGGCGCAAGAGGTGGCGCAAATTATTTGGTAAATCACCAGAATCCAAAGCTGTATGAGAATCCTATTTTTATGCAATAAATCTCCTTATCCGGCCAGGGAAGGAGGCCCAATCGCTATGAAAAGCCTTATTGACGGCTTGCTGGCTGCCGGTCATCAGGTGAAAGTGCTGGCCGTAAACAGCGAAAAATACCAGGTAAACCCGGATGAAATTTCTGAAGAGTTTCGTCAGCAAACAGCCATTGAGCTGGTTGACCTGGATCTGAAAATCAGGCCACTTGGGGCACTTTTGGCTTTTTTAAAGAATGAATCCTATCACGTAAAACGCTTTATTTCAAAGAGTTTTAGAGAAAAACTAATTGAAATACTTCAAGCATCCACCTTTGATGTTGTGCAGCTCGAAACGGTTTTTATGATGCCTTATATGGCTGATATTCGGAAATATACGGAAGCGCCGATAGTTTTGCGTGCGCATAATATCGAACACCTTATCTGGAAACGTATTGCCAGTCAAACCAAAATGCCGCTCAAAAAGCTGTATCTCCTTCACCTAAGTAAAACCTTAAAAACTTACGAACTGCAAAGCTTGATTGATGCGGATGGTATTGCTGCGATAACACGAAAAGACGCCGCTTTTTTTCGTGGATTAACGAACAGCAGCACCATTGATATTCCTTTTGCCTTACAACCCGAAAAATTTGTTCCAGCCTTTGAAGTTGCCGAAAAACCGGTCTTTTTTCACATCGGCGCTATGAACTGGATTCCCAACCAGGAAGGTGTCAGCTGGTTTTTGGAGAAGGTCTGGCCATTGGTTATTAGGAAAAAACCCGAAGCGCACTTTGTGCTCGCCGGTCGCTTTATGCCGGATTGGCTTTTGAAATATAAAGCAACCGGAATAGAAGTGGTTGGAGAAGTGGACGATGCTTCCGAATTTGTGAGAAAACACGATATTGCCGTGGTACCGCTGCTTTCGGGTAGTGGTATCAGGATAAAAATCATTGAGGCAATGGCGCTCGGAAAAACAGTGCTTACAACCACAATTGGTGCCGAAGGGATCAATTATGTGGATATGAAAGACTTGTTTATAGCCGATAATGCTGAAAAGATGGCCGCAATTATGGTACAGTTATACGAGAATCCTGCCCTGGCAGAAAAGACCGGCAAATCAGCACGCCATTTGGTTCAGGACTTACACGACAGCTCAAAAGTGATAGATCGGTTACTGCTTTTTTATAAAAATATTACCGAGGTTAAAAACTGCTAAAAATCGGTATTCGAGGCGTTCTGCCTATATTTGCAACTCAAAACTGAAATGTGTTGACCATGAAAATATTTGTGCTTCTTTCCCGTATTCCCTGGCCACTCGAAAAAGGTGATAAGTTGCGTGCTTTCAATCAGTTGAAGGAACTTTCCACACAGCATGAAATTGTGCTGTGTGCATTAAATTCGGATAGAAAAACGGATAAGCAGGCTGCCTTCAGGGCCTTGCAGCCTTATTGTAAGTCAATAAATTTTGTGGATTTGCCGGCAATCGGAATTTTTATTAACCTGATGACCGCCTGGCTAAATGGGAGACCACTCCAAACCGGCTATTTTTATAATGCGCGGGCAGCCAAAACGGTTAGCAAGCTTATTGAGCAACATCAACCCGATATGCTTTACGGACAGCTGTTGCGGGTGGCGGAATATCTTCGGTATGAACGTTTCCCCAAAACACTTGATTACCAAGATGTTTTTAGTATGGGAATGAAAAGGCGACTGGATATTGCTTCCTGGCTGATGAAACCTTTTCTGATGACAGAATATAAACGGCTGCAACGCTATGAGTCTGAAGTTTTTGAAGATTTTGACTTGAAAACTATTATCAGCGAACCTGATCGTGACCTTATACCACATCCAAAACGGGCAGAAATTCTGGTTATACCAAATGGCGTTGACCACGATTATTTTAAGCCGATGAAAGCCGAAAAGAAATATGACATCGTGTTTACGGGCAATATGGCTTATCCGCCAAACGTAAATGCAGCTACTTTTTTGGCTTATGATATTATGCCGATCATCTGGAAAAGCATACCCGATGCCAAACTTTATCTGGCCGGTGCTACTCCAGACGCCAGCGTGCGGCAAACGGCTTCGAAAAGGATTGTGGTGAGCGGCTGGATGGACGATATCAGGCAGGCTTATGCCGGATCAAAAGTTTTTGTGGCACCAATGCGTATCGGCACCGGCTTGCAAAATAAGTTGCTCGAAGCCATGGCGATGGAGCTGCCTTGTGTTACTACGCCACTGGCTAATAAACCGCTCAAAGCCAAACACCAGCATGAAATTTTGATTGGCGAAAAAGCTGAAGAAATTGCTTCTGCAATCGTTTTCTTGTTGCAAAATATGGAGCAGGCAGCCGCCATCGCACAGAAGGGAAAAGCTTTTGTAACCCAAAAATACAATTGGGAAACCGCTACCAATATACTGGCTGATGCTATGGTTGCTGTGGTTAAGAGGTGAGTGGGTTTGGTTTTTTGAGGGAGATTAAAAAAGCTTGCTAGCAGAAAAGTTTATTGAAAAGTGTGATTAATGAAAAATACGTTTACTTTTGGGAAGTTAAAAAGCAGCTAACCAAATTAATTTGCAATAAATAATAAGTGTTATACGAGATATAGTTTTTATCAAAATAAGTTAATATTTTGGATAAAACTCTATCATTTTATCTTTTAAGGGAAAGAGAATGGATTGGTTTTTTAAGCATATTTAACTTGCATAAGGAAAATTGTCGCAATAAAATTTGTCATATTTTGTTTATTTTATTAAATTTGTCATTATGATGGAATATCTGGTAAATAAAAAACACAACAAAGAATCTAATTCAGATGCTTTAAAATACTGGCAAGACAATCTGGTTCACGAATATTATATTGACTATTACAATAATCTTTCATCAAAAGAACTTGATCGTGAGTTTCGTAACGATATAAGGACAATATCTAAAATACTGGCAAAATTATCTGATTCGGAAAGAAAGTTGTTTATAGGCTTTATACCTAATTTTATCGAGTTCTATATCGGACAAAAGTTTGAAAAAGAAATTGATTCTTCATTGAGTAAAATACTGAAATTTTTATGACAGATAAAAAATCAAAAAAGGTGACAGAAAATTCATCTCATGAAAATGCTCCCCAAAAGTCAAGGGAGGATCAAGAAGCTGATAACCTATCAATGATACCTGAGCATTTATTAGCAGAGTTGCCAAAAGAAGAGAGGGGGAGAGTTGCCAGTATAATAAAAGAAACAATGATTTCTGGAGTTATGAAAAGGAGTAATCCTATTGCGGATAAAGTTACTTCCGACCATATTACGCAATTAATTTCCTCATCTGATGTGCAAGACTCAAGGGATAGAAAAGAACGGAAAAGTGAGCGGAATTACAATTTGTTACTTTTGATTATCGGTATAATTTTCATTGGCTTTTTGATTGTTTTTTTACAAAAGAATGAGGATTTGCTAATAAAGATTGTTATTGCAATCATTTCTTTTATTGGTGGTTTTGGCTTTGGAAAAACTACTATTGGAAAAAAGAATAACACCTAATAAATTAACGTTGAGATAGTTAGTGTGCGAATTTGACGAAGTATAAGTCAGTAAAAACTAATCCATCATATTTTTAATTGATTATTTCAATCTTACATAACGTATTAATAACCGTAGGTTTGTGTCCATGAAAGTCGAGAGAATGAATACTCTAAACAGATAGCTGGTGGAGTCTTTTCAAGAAATGAGAACCCTTAGGACTGTCTTTTTATAACCGCCAACTGCTTGGGTAATTAGTTTGCTTTATAGCGATGAGATAATTTCTTTTCTAATCATTGTTTTTATTTCCAATCAACCATTAACAATAAACTATCCATATTCAGTTTGCACCCCATTTATTTGCCTTAATTTTGAACTTTATTCTTGTAAAAAACTAAAACCCTATAAGCAGTGGCAGACGATAAAAAAATTATTTTCTCGATGGTTGGTGTCAGCAAGGTCATTCCGCCGAACCGACAAATTTTGAAGGATATTTACCTCTCCTTTTATTATGGTGCAAAAATTGGCATCATTGGTCTCAACGGCTCAGGGAAATCTACTTTGCTGCGCATTATCGCAGGAAAAGAAAAGTCGTACAATGGTGAAGTAGTTTTTTCGCCAGGTTATAGCGTGGGTATGCTCGATCAGGAACCTGAACTCGATGCCAACAAAACCGTGAAAGAGGTTGTGGAGGAAGGTGTTCAGGAAATTGTGGATATTTTGAAAGCTTACGAAGTGGTGAACAACCGCTTTATGGAAGAGCTTACCGATGAAGAGATGACAGCTTTGATTGAAGAGCAAGGCAAACTCACTGATTTGATTGAGCACAAAGACGCTTGGGAACTCGACAACAAACTGGAGCGTGCCATGGATGCTTTGCGTTGTCCACCCGGCGATGCACCTATAAAAAACCTTTCCGGTGGCGAGCGCCGCCGCGTGGCACTTTGTAGGTTGCTGCTTAGCGAGCCGGATATTTTATTGTTGGATGAGCCGACTAACCACCTTGATGCTGAATCAGTTGAGTGGCTTGAGAAGCATTTGCAACAATACAAAGGCACCGTGATTGCCGTAACGCACGACCGGTATTTTTTGGATCATGCCGCCGGATGGATTCTCGAACTCGATCGGGGCGAAGGTATTCCGTGGAAAGGAAATTACTCCTCCTGGCTTGAGCAAAAAACCAAGCGCATGCAGATGGAAGAAAAAACGGCTTCCAAGCGGCGCAAAACCCTCGAACGGGAGCTTGAATGGGTGCGTATGGCGCCAAAAGCACGACATGCCAAGTCGAAAGCGCGTTTGTCATCCTATGAAAAAATGTTGAATGAAGACGTGAAGCAAAAAGAAGAAAAGCTGGAACTGTTTATTCCTGATGGGCCACGCCTTGGAAATAAAGTGGTCGAATTTAAAGGCGTTTCAAAGGCGTATGGCGATAAGCTGCTTTTTGAAGATCTGAATTTTAGCCTTCCCCCGGCTGGAATTGTGGGAGTTATTGGGCCCAACGGCGCCGGGAAAACTACACTTTTCAGACTAATGATGGGACTCGAAACACCTGACAAAGGCGAGTTTGAAATCGGTGAAACAGTAAAAATTGGGTATGTAGATCAGGCGCATCAGGATATTGACCCGGAAAAAACAGTTTTTGAGGTGATCTCTGGTGGGCATGATGAGATAAAATTGGGCAACCGCAGCATGAACGCCAGGGCTTATGTGTCACGTTTTAATTTTAGTGGCACCGATCAGAACAAGAAAGCCGGTGTGCTCTCTGGTGGTGAGCGAAACCGTTTACACCTTGCCATGACGCTAAAACAGGAAGCCAACGTGCTTTTGCTCGATGAGCCTACCAACGATATCGACGTGAACACCTTGCGCGCCCTCGAAGAAGGAATCGAAAACTTTGCGGGCTGTGCTGTGGTTATTTCTCACGATCGCTGGTTCCTGGACAGGGTAGCCACGCATATCCTGGCGTTTGAAGGCGATTCGCAGGTGTATTATTTTGAAGGCGGCTACACCGAATACGAAGAAAATAAACGCAAACGATTAGGTGATAAAGGCCCTTCGCGCATTCGGTATAAAAAATTGAAGGTGGATTGATTTTAATGCCAATAAAAAAAGCTTAGCTGTTTCAGAGCTAAGCTTTTTTTTGTGCGGTGATTTCGTGTTAAGTTATCACGTTTATAACGCTATACGAATAGTAATTGCGTTAATATATAAACAGGCAACAGCACGATAACCGAGAATTTAAATATATATCCAAAGAAGCTGGGCATTTCAATTTTGTTCTCTTCAGCAATGGCTTTTACCATAAAGTTGGGGCCGTTTCCAATATAGGTCATAGCACCAAAGAATACAGCGCCCAATGAAATCGCGGTAAGCAGCTTTTCCGGAATGCCGGCTACATATCCTGGAGCGACAATAGCAAGGCCACCCTCATTCATGCCAAGAGCCAAATTATGAAATGCAAGTGCTGTTGGGGCATTATCTAAAAATGCGCTCAAACCACCGGTAGCATAATAAAACATGGCAGCACTGTCAATACCAAGCGTCCCTGCATTGTTGTTGAGCCATAAAAGTGCCGGAACCATCGTAGCAAAAATACCGACGAAAAGGAAAGCAACTTCAATAATCGGTCCCCAGGTAAACTTATTATCAATGCGTAACTGTTTATTTGTCATAATGATAGACAGTCCGGCGAAACTTAACATGGCAGCCTCACGAATAAATCCAAGATAGGGGTGATCGCCAATGGCAGGGATGTAGTTCTTGTTTAAAAAAGCAACAGACAATACTACTCCTAATAAAAAGATG
>Ga0172382_10005026_pt1 | contig 19918 bp, 14 predicted proteins | sample Leawel138RmetaG_FD_122245 | JGI IMG/M metagenome (GOLD analysis project Ga0172382, IMG submission 122245) | Leachate microbial communities from a municipal landfill in Southern Ontario, Canada - Leachate well 138R metaG | ecosystem: Engineered > Solid waste > Landfill > Unclassified | place... | reverse complement strand
GGTGGTCATCCCGCCACAGACCAAATCGAAAAACACCCGCTTCACCGACAACGGCACCGGCACTCCCGACGGCATAGCAACTCCTCAAATCAATGGATGTTGCACTGACCGTATGAATCCGCCTCGCAGAAACTCTGCTGGAATGCAATTTCGGCGCGGGAACTAGAGCGTGATCCAGCCGAGGTTGGGGGAGCCGATGCTGCCCATCCAGAGCCGTCCGCCGGCCTCCGCCACGCCCGTCACCATGCTGAAGTCCGGGTGCGTGGTGCGCATTCCCGCGACGGCGGCGCCGGTGTCCGGGTCGAACGCCACCACCCACACCACCGCCTCGGGCTTCGGCTGGACCCGGGACGGCAGCCGCCACACCAGCTTGCGCAGCAGCGGCGGGCCGGCCGCGAGCCGGTCGGCCAGCGGATTGGCCGGCGTGACCATCGCGCACCAGATCCGGCCGTCGGCGCCGGTGGACAGGTTGTCGGGCATGGCGGGCAGGTTCACCGCCAACGGCGTCACATTGCCCGCATCCGGTCCCGTCAGCCAGTACTTCGACAGCCGGCGGCCCTGCGTCTCGGCGAACACCAACGCCGAGCCGTCCGCCGTCGGCGTCACACCGTTGGCGAAGTACAGGCCGTCCACGACCGTCGTCAGGCGGCCGTGGGGCTCAAGTCGGTGCAGCGCTCCGCGGCCGCGGGCCTCCAGAATCGCCCCGAGGTAGTTCCCGACCGTGAACGCGGTGGTGGATTCGGTGAAATACACTGTGCCGTCGGCAGTTTCGGTGACATTCGAGGGGAAGATCAGTGGTCGCCCGCCGAAGGAATGCACCAGGGTCTCCACGGTGCCGGTCGTCGTGTCCACGGCGAGCAGGCCGCGCGGGCTGTCGCACACCAGCAGACGGCCGTCGCGCGCGAAGGTCAGCCCGAGTGGGCGGCCCCCGGTGTTGGCGATCAACTCGGGTGAGCTCCCGTCGGGACGAAGCCGGACGATGCCCCCGTCCAGCGCTCCGGTCCAGAGGTTGCCCTCCGCATCGACGACGACGTCCTCCGGTTCGCCTCCGGGCACCGGCACCAGGGTGAGCTCGGCGGCGCCGAACTCCGGGAGGTCCTGCACCGGCGGCGCGTGCCAACGTACGGGATCGATCGACGGCTTCATCGTGCCGACGCTAGCGTCTCGAAACGATGACGCGCCGACGGAACCGCCAACATCGTCGGGTAAGTCTGGTAGGGGTGGGGACGGCGGATCGGTACACCGGTCCGAGGGCTCAGGGGGCGAGATGAGACTTCAGTACGTCGGCGCTGTCGCGGTGTTATCCGTTGGGATACTGACGATTCCGTCAATCGACGTGGAGCCGCGCACCAGCGTCGCGATTCCGCCGCCCGGCCGTTCCTCGGACGCGGTGATGCCCACCGGGCTGATCGGCCGGCTGCTGGTTCCGCCGGTCGTGCCCGCCGGCCCGCCCACGCCGACACCGCTGGCGCTCGCCGATCTGGAGCCGCACGGATCGTCGGTGACAACCAAGGTGATCACGGTCGAGGACGCCTCCGGCGTGCGCAGGCAGGTGACCGTCTCGGAGCTCCGGCTCGACAAGGAGGGGCGGTCGGCGTCCCGGGTCATCGCCGCCGACACGGACGAGCCCGCGCGTGGCGGCAACAGCTCGGCGGCCGAGCCGGCGACGCTGGTGATCCCGTCCGACCTTGACGGTGACTCCGTCGGCCGGCTCGCCTACCTGCTCGGCGAAGTCGGCGGCAACATCCCGATCGTCGCGCTCTTCGTCCGCAACGGCAGCGCGGAGGACCCAAATGCCGGTCTGCTGATCGGCAACGGCGGCACCGGAGCCGCCGGAGTGGCCGGCGGCACGGGCGGGTTCCTGTTCGGCAACGGCGGGGCGGGCGGTGACGGGGCCGACGGCGGAGCGGCGGGGCTGCTGGGGCGCGGCGGCGACGGAGGCGACGCCACCGCGGAGAACCCGCTGGCCGGTCAGGGAGGCCGCGGCGGCTGGATCGCCGGCGACGGTGGTGACGGCGGCGACGGACTCTCCGACGCCGGTGTCGGGCTGCCGGGTACCGGCGGACGTGGAGGCGACGCCGGCCTGCTGGGCGGGAAGGGCGGTCGCGGGGGCGCCGGCGGCGACGCGTCAGCCCAGATCGGCGACACCATCACCGGGGGCGCCGGTGGTCACGGCGGAAACGCCGGGCTCCTCGGCACCGGAGGGCAAGGCGGCGCGGGTGGGGTCGCCCGCGACACCCGTGCGAACTCGGGCAGCGAGACGGTGATCGTCGAAGGCGGCGCGGGCGGTCAGGGCGGCGACGGCGTTCTCAACGCCGGCGTCGGGGGCGCCGGCGGCGCGGCGTACACCTCCGGCGACGACAAGGCCGGCGACCTGGCAGTGGGAGGCCCCGGGGGAGCCGGCGGAAGCGCACAGGCGTCGTCGAGTGGCCGGGGCGGCGCGGGCGGCGACGCGGTCGCGACCGAGGGTGACGCGCTCGGTGGTACCGGCGGTCAGGGCGGCACGTCCACGCGGGCCGGCGACGGCGGTGCCGGTGGCATCGGCGGCGCAGGCACCTCGGCGACCGGCACCGGGGCGGGCGGCACCGGTGGTGCCGGCGGTTCGGGCGCCACACTCGGCGACGGCGGTCGCGGCGGAGACGCCGGATACGGCGAGGCGCTCGACGAGTCCGGGATGGCCGAAGGGGGAACCGGTGGCGCCGGCGGCCTCGGCGGCGCGTTCGCCCGTGGCGGTGACGGCGGCCGCGGTGGTGCCGCGATCGGCGGCTCGCAGGAGTCCGTCGGCGGTGACGGCGGCCGCGGCGGTGACGGCGGCTTCGGCGGACTCGGTGGTGACGGCGGAGACGGTGCCTCCCCCGGCGGCCAGGGCGGCGAAGGCGGCAGCCCCGGGGGCCGGCCCGGCGGCGACAACGGAGGCGACGGCTAGCTGTACCGCGCCGCCCAGGGCACACCCGGCGCCGGGCACACCCCGCGCCGAAATTGCGTTCCGCGTGGGCTTTTCGCGCTCAGGGCCGTGTGGAATGCAATTTCGGCGGTGAGGCGCTACAGCATCCGGCTCGCTTCGCTGAGCACGCGGTGAAGGATGTCGTAGATCGCGTCGAACTCCTTCTTCCCGCTGATCAGCGGTGGGGCCAACTGCACGACCGGGTCGCCGCGGTCGTCGGCGCGGCAGTACAGCCCGCCCTCGAACAGCGCGGACGTCAAGAAGCCGCGCAGCAGCCGCTCGCTCTCGTCCTCGTTGAACGTCTCCTTGGTGGCCTTGTCCTTCACCAGCTCGATGCCGTAGAAGAAGCCCTCACCGCGGACGTCGCCGACGATGGGCAGCTCGAGGAGCTGCTCGAGCGTGGCCCGGAAGACCGGCGCGTTGTCCTTGACGTGGGCGTTGAGGCCTTCGCGCTCGAAGATGTCGAGGTTGGCCAGCGCCACCGCAGAGGACACCGGGTGCCCGCCGAAGGTGTAGCCGTGCCCGAACACGGTCTTGCCGTCGTTGAACGGCTCGAACAGCCGGTCGCTGGCGATCATCGCGCCGATCGGCGAGTAGCCCGAGGTCAGGCCCTTGGCGCAGGTGATGATGTCGGGTACGTAGCCGAAATCGTCGCAGGCGAACATCGACCCGATGCGGCCGAACGCGCAGATCACCTCGTCGGAGACCAGCAGCACGTCGTACTCGTCGCAGATCTCACGAACCCGCTCGAAGTACCCGGGCGGCGGCGGGAAGCAGCCACCGGCGTTCTGCACCGGCTCCAGGAAGACGGCGCACACCGTGTCGGGTCCTTCGAACTCGATGGCCTCGGCGATGCGGTCTGCGCAATACCTGCCCCAGGCCTTGGGATCGGTGTCGTACGGCGCGGGCGCCCGGTAGAAGTTGGTGTTCGGCACGCGGAACCCGCCCGGGGTCAACGGCTCGAACGGCTTCTTGAAGTCCGGCAGACCGGTGATGGCCAGCGCACCCTGCGGCGTGCCGTGGTAGGCGATGGCCCGCGAGATCACCTTGAACTTTCCGGGTTTGCCGACCAGCTTGTAGTACTGCTTGGCCAGCTTCCACGCGCTCTCCACGGCCTCGCCGCCGCCGGTGGTGAAGAACACCCGGTTCAGATCAGCCGGAGCGTAATGGGCGAGTCGATCGGCGAGTTCGATCGCGGTGGGAGTGGCGTAGGACCACAGCGGGAAGAACGCCAGCTGCTCGGCCTGCTTGGCAGCGGCTTCCGCGAGCTCCTTGCGGCCGTGGCCGGCCTGAACCACGAACAGACCCGAGAGCCCGTCGATGTACTTGCGGCCCGTGCTGTCCCAGATGTGCACGCCCTCGCCGCGGGTGATGATCGGCGGCGTGATGCCTTTGCCGTGGCGCGCGAAGTGGCCCCACAGGTGGCGGTTGGCCTTGGCCTCCAGGTCGGAGGAGACCTGCGGCGCGATATCGGTAGTTGTCATCGTGTACCCCAATTGTATTGCTGTTTAACAAGTTTCAAGTAAACAAGGGTTTCGGTGGATATCACTCCCGGTAGCGCGCGGATTTGCGTGTTGAGAAGTTGGAGCAGGTGATCGTCGTCCTCGCAGACCACCTCGGCGATGGCGTCGAACGAGCCGGCGGTGAGCACCACATAGTCGACGGAGTCGAGCTCGGCGAGTTCCTGCGCGATCTTGGTGGTGTCGCCGGTGCATTTGATCCCGATCATCGCCTGCCTGGCGAAGCCGAGCTGCAGTGGGTCGGTGACGGCCACGATCTGCATCACCCCGGCGTCGACCATGCGCTGCACCCGCTGGCGGACCGCGGCCTCGGACAGGCCGACGGCCTTTCCGATTCCCGCGTAGGAGCGGCGGCCGTCCTGCTGCAGCTTCTCGATGATCGCCTTGGACAGTTCGTCGAGCTGGAACGCGGCGCCGGGACGAGACTGGTTGACGCGGAAGGAGACGGGGCCGACGGCATGCGGTAACCCGGGGTTAGCCATGCCAGTGATTGTGCACGGAATCCGTCGTCGCAGGCAACCATGACCATGAAATCAATTGTTCAGGGCAGTTCACAGTGCGGTAATGCGTAGCACTCGTGCGCGGTGCGCGATAGCGTTGACGCATGACTGCAGTCTCGTCCCCGCCTGTGCTTGCCGGTAGTTGGATCGACGGGGCCCCCGTCAATACTCGGGGACCGGTCCACCAGGTGATCAACCCCGCGACCGGCGCGCCCGTGGCCGAATACGCGCTGGCCCAGCCCGCCGACGTCGACGCCGCGGTCGCGTCGGCGCGCGCCGCGCTGGGTGGCTGGGCCACCGCCACCCCGGCCGAGCGATCGGCGGTGCTGGCCAAACTCGCCAAACTGGCCGACGAGGCCACCGCGGACCTGGTTGCCGAGGAAGTGAGCCAGACCGGTAAGCCGGTGCGGCTGGCCACCGAGTTCGACGTCCCCGGAAGCGTCGACAACATCGACTTCTTCGCCGGCGCCGCACGACACCTCGAGGGCAAGGCGTCCGGCGAGTACTCGGCCGATCACACGTCGTCCATCCGGCGTGAGGCGGTCGGCGTGGTCGCCACCATCACCCCGTGGAACTACCCGCTGCAGATGGCGGTCTGGAAGGTGCTGCCCGCGCTGGCGGCCGGATGCTCGGTGGTGATCAAGCCCGCCGAGATCACCCCGCTGACGACGCTCACCCTGGCCCGGCTGGCCGCTGAGGCCGGTCTGCCTGCGGGGGTTTTCAACGTGGTCACCGGGTCGGGTGCCGACGTCGGAACCGCGTTGGCCGGGCACGCCGACGTCGATATGGTGACGTTCACCGGGTCGACGCCGGTCGGGCGCAAGGTGATGCTCGCCGCCGCCGCGCACGGCCACCGCACCCAGCTCGAGCTGGGCGGCAAGGCGCCGTTCGTGGTGTTCGACGACGCGGACCTGGACGCGGCGATCCAGGGCGCGGTCGCCGGGGCGCTGATCAACACCGGGCAGGACTGCACGGCCGCGACGCGGGCGATCGTGGCGCGGGACCTGTACGACGACTTCGTGGCCGGCGTCGCCGAGGTGATGAGCAACATCGTCGTCGGCGACCCTGGGGATCCGGACACCGACCTGGGCCCGCTGATCACGCTGGCGCACCGGGCGAAGGTCGCGGGCATGGTCGAGCGGGCCCCGGGCGAGGGCGGACGGATCGTCACCGGCGGGGTCGCCCCGGACGGGCCCGGGTCGTTCTACCGGCCGACGCTGATCGCCGACGTGTCCGAGCAGTCCGAGGTGTGGCGCGACGAGATCTTCGGCCCGGTGCTGGCGGTGCGGTCGTTCACCGACGACGACGATGCGCTGCGGCAGGCCAACGACACGGCCTACGGTCTGGCGGCGTCGGCGTGGACGCGCGACGTCTACCGGGCGCAGCGGGCGTCCCGGGAGATCCACGCGGGCTGCGTGTGGATCAACGACCACATCCCGATCATCTCCGAGATGCCGCACGGCGGTTTCGGCGCGTCGGGCTTCGGCAAGGACATGAGCCAGTACTCGCTCGAGGAGTACCTGTCGATCAAGCACGTGATGAGCGACATCACCGGCGTGGCCGACAAGGCTTGGCACCGAACGATTTTCACCAAGCGCTAGGGTTCCGCGGGCTACTCGCGAACGTGCATCCGCGGTAGCCCGCGAGCCGTTTGAGCTACCGTGAGAGCACGCTCGCGGTGAGTGCCGCGGCTCCCCGCCGAACGAGCTACTCCGCCTTGGGCACCACGATCACCGGCACGTCGACCCCGGCCAGGATCCGTGCGGCCGTCGACCCCAGGAAGATCCGCCGCGGCGCGGCGAAGCGACTCGAACCCACCACGAGCAGGTCCCCGTCGTCCCATCGCAACTTCTTCAGCGCCGACTCCAACGTCATGCCGTCGGCCACCAGCGACTCGATGTCCGGCGCATCGGGTAGCGCCCGGGCCGCCACGGCGAGGTTCTCCTCGGCGGCCGCCACCTGCAGCGCCCGCACCTCCTTGGCGCTGCCCGCCTCGGCGAGGTTCTCCGCGGACACCAGCGACAGCATGCGCATCCGCAGGCCCGCCGCGCCGGCAAGCGCGATCGCGAACGGCAGCGGATTGTCGTCGCCCGGCTTGCTGGGCACCGCGGCCGTCACCGCCAGGAAGTGCTCGTCGGGGTCCTCGGCGTAGCCGCGCGGCGCCAGCGCCACCGGTATGGAGGACGAGTGCAGCAGCGCCCCGGTGACCGGACCGATGGTGTGTCTGCCGAAGAACCCGTCGCGCGCACCGCCGACGACGATGAGGTCCGAGGATTTTTCCTCGGCGAACTCCACCAGCGCCTGCGCGAACGAGTCGGCGACGATCGCCGACGATCCGGCCGTCACGCCGTCGGCGGCCAGCGCGGCCACGGCACGGGCGGCCCACTGCTCACCGAGATTGACCAGCATCTGCTGGTACTCGGCGCGGCCGGGGTGACCGTCGGGCAGTTCGTGACGTACGACGATCACCACGTCGACGGTGGCGTCGAAGGTCCGCGCCAGCGCGGAGGCCAGCGCGACTCCGTCGTCGCCGGTTGGGGTGGCAAGGTAGCCGACTGTCAGATGCATTGCGCGACCTGCTTTCTCAGAACGTGTCCGGAACCTTGACCTCGGTGTCGGCGTTGAGGGTCTCGCCGCGGAAGAAGCGTTTGGTGCCGAATGCGAAGCACGCCAGCATCAGCGGGATACCCAGGACCAGCATGCCGACCCCGAGCACGAACACCCCGCCCACCGGTCCGAACGCGGTGTAGCCGTAGTCGGGCTGGATCATGTCCTTGGCGCTGATGGTGAATGCGGCCAGCATCGACAGTCCTCCGAGGAGCGGGAAGATGCCGCGGAAGAACAGGTTTCGTGTCGATTCGAACAGGGTTCTGCGGAAGTACCAGACGCAGGCGAACGCCGTGATGCCGTAGTAGAACGCCACCGCAAGGCCCAGCGAGGCCACCGAGTCGAGTAATGCGTTCTCCGACAGTGCCTTCAGCACGAGGTAGAAGAACAGGGCCGACAGCCCCATCACGATGGTGCCGAACGCGGGCGTCATGTACCGCGGGTGCACGTTGGCGAAGCGTTTCGGGATCGCCTCGTACACGGCCATCGACAGGGTGCCGCGCGCGGTGGGCAGGATCGTCGTCTGGGTCGACGACAGTGCCGACACCGACACCGTGAGGAGCAGTGCCGACGCGGCGATCGCGCCCGCCACCGGCTGACCGAGCACGGTGAGGACGTCGTCGGTGTTGTTCGGGTTGTTCAGGCCGATGCCGACCTCGCTGAAGCCGGCGAAGGACTGCAGCGCGAAGGCGACCAGCACGTAGGTGCATACCAGGATGACGGTGGTGACCAGTGCTGCGATACCGGGCGTGCGGCCGGGGTCCTTGGTCTCCTCGCCGACCGCCAGGCACGCGTCCCAACCCCAGTAGATGAAGATGCAGAGGATGACCGCGGCGGCGATCGACGACACGTCCAGTCCGCTCGGCCACAGCCACGACAGCTGCGGGCTGATCGCCTGGGCACCGGCGGTTCCGGTGAACACGCGAATCAACGCGATGACGCTGACGGTGATCAGCACGCCGAACTGAATGGCGATCAGCACGTTCTGCACTCGTTCGCTGACGACGATGCCGCGTGCGGACACCAGCGTCATCGAGATGATGAAGAAGCACCCCAGGGCGACCGTCGCAGGCACGCTCTCGGCGAGGGAGTCCAGACCCAGGAAGTTGTAGAGATAGATGGCGGCGATCTCGGAGACGTTGGCCAGCACGATGATCGCCGACACCGCCAGGCCCCACCCGCCGATCCAGCCGACCCACGGCCCGAACGCCTTGGTGCCCCAGGTGAACGTGGTGCCGCAGTCCGGGGTGTCCTGGGACAGCTCCTTGTAGGCGAACGCGACGAGCAGCATCGGGATGAACGCCAGCACGAACATCGCCGGCGCTTTCTCCTGGACGTTCAGCACGACGTAACCCAGTGTCGCGGCCAGGCTGTACGCGGGTGCCACCGCGCCCAGGCCGATGACCACGTTGCCCACCAGCCCGAGCGCTCCGGCCTGCAGCCCCTTACCGCCGACGGCAGGAACAGCGGGTTCGTCCGTGATAGCCATGCGCGCAATATACGGTTCCGGCGGTCAAAGGGCCTGCCGTACGGGAAAATCGTTGCTGCCGCGGATCTTTGCCGTCGGCTCGACGGTCGAGACGGCGGGTTTAGACTCGACCGATGACGACGAGTGCGCGCGTCGGGGAATTCGAGCAGCTGCGACCGCACCTGCTGTCCGTGGCGTACCGGCTCACCGGCACCCTCGCCGACGCCGAGGACATCGTCCAGGACGCGTGGCTGCGGTGGGAGGCCAACAGCGCCACGGTGATCGAGGACCTCAAGGCGTGGCTGACGACGGTGGTGAGCCGGCTGGCGCTGGACCGGTTGCGTTCGGCGGCGCACCGGCGTGAGACGTATGTGGGCGAGTGGTTGCCCGAGCCGGTGGTCACCGGCTTCGACGGGGTCGACCCGCTGGCGTCGGTGGTGGCCGGCGAGGATGCGCGGTTTGCGGCGATGGTGGTGCTGGAGAACCTGACGCCCGATCAGCGGGTCGCGTTCGTGCTGCACGACGGATTCGCCGTGCCGTTCGCCGAGATCGCCGAGGTGCTCGGGTCGTCGCCGGAAGCGGCGCGCCAGCTGGCGTCCCGCGCCCGGCGGGCCGCCTCGGCCGCTCCACCGCCGGCCGACGAGCATGCCGAGGTGGTGGGAAAGCTGTTGGCGGCCATGGCCTCTGGTGATCTGACGGAGGTGGTGGCGGTGCTGCACCCGGACGTGACGTTCACCGGCGACTCGAACCGCAGGGCTCCGACGGCGGCACGCGTCATCCACGGCAGCGACAAGGTGGCGCGGTTCCTGCTCGGCCTGGCACGCCGCTACGGGGAGCAGCGATTCTTCGGCAGCGGGGTGTTGGGGATGGTCAACGGCGAGCTCGGCGTGTACACGATGGGCGCCCCCGCCACCGAGGACGCCCCCGCGATCGCGCCGCGCATCCAGGCGCTCACCGTCCACCGCGGGCAGGTGGTGGCGATCTACGACATCGCCAACCCGGACAAGTTCACCGCTTCTCCGCTGCGGTAGCCCCCTGGCCGGCCTGCGCGGCGCTCGCCCACGGCACCCGGCAGGCGTCCCCGGAGCTGAAGCCCTGCTCGGTGATCCCCAGCGCGGCGTTCATCCGGGCTCGCATGTTCTCCACGCCGATCTGATACGTCAGCTCGATGACGCCGTCGGCGCCGAACCGGCGGCGCAGGTCGGCCACCTGCTCGTCGGTGACGGTGTGCGGGTCGGTCGTCATCGCCGCGGCGTAGGCGATGGCGGCGCGTTCGTCGTCGGTGAACCGGGGCGACGTCGCAAAGTCGTCGATCTCCTTCAGCCGCGCGATGTCCAGGCCGTCCAGGCGCATCAGCATGGACCCGAAGTCGACGCACCACGAGCAGCCGATCTGCCGGGCCGTCCAGTACACGGCCAGCTCACGCACACTGGCGGGCACCTTCGACGACGTCCGCTCCAGCAACCCCTCGTGCACGGCGCCGGTCAGCATCAGGCCCGGGTGATGGGCGTAGACCGCGAACGGCTCGGGCACCTCGCCGAATCGGCGTTTGGCGTAACGCCACATCAGCCGGGTCAGCAGGGAGGCGCGGTGCGGGGGGACGGGTTCCAGTCGTGTGGTCATACCTGTCGGACGGGGCAGCCCACCGATGTGTGACAGAACCGGGACTTTTCACTCGGCGGGTTTCTAAACTGTGCCGTCAGGGACGACGCTGTCGTCAGAGCCGGCGCTCCGACCGGCGGTGATGGAGAAGAGGCGCCGTCTGCTCCACCGAATTGCGTTGTGCGCCATCGCGGCACCGCGTCGCATCGTGGCCATCGCGGCACTGGTCATGGTCGGCGCCGCGATCTTCGGCGTGCCGGTGGCGGGCAGTCTGGCCGCCGGGGGCTTCCAGGATCCGGGGTCGGAGTCGGCGCGGGCGACCCGAGTCCTCACCGAGACGTTCGGCCGGGGCGACATGCAGCTGGTCTTCGCCGTCACCGACCCGGCCGGCGTCGACAGCGCCTCGGCGCGCGCTGCGGGCCTGGCCATCGCCACGCTCGTCGGCGAAGATCCGGCCGTCGCGGACGTGGTGTCGACGTGGACGGTCGCGCCCGAAGCGGCCGCGGCCCTCATCTCCGCGGACGGTCGCAGCGGGCTGGTCGTCGCCGAGCTGACCGGTGACGAGAACACCGCGCCGCGCATTGCCCAGGCGCTCGTCGACGAGGTGGCGACGACGGTGCAGCCGCGCCACGAGACCGTCGCCGTGCTGGCCGGCGGTTCGTCGATCGTGTACTCGCAGATCAACTCCCAGACGCTGCGCGACGTGCTGCTGATGGAGGCGATCGCGATACCGCTGACGTTCCTGGTGCTGGTCTGGGTGTTCAAGGGCCTGCTGGCCGCGGCGCTGCCGGTGGCGGTCGGCGGATTGGCGATCGTGGCGTCGATGTCGGTGCTGCGGCTCGTGGCGATGTGGACCGACGTGTCGATCTTCGCGCTGAACCTGACCACCGCGCTGGGCCTGGCGCTGGCCGTCGACTACACCCTGTTGATCGTCAGCCGCTTCCGCGACGAGGTCGCCGCCGGCGCGCCGCGCGACCGGGCGCTGGTCACCACCATGGTGACGGCGGGCCGCACCGTGCTGTTCTCCGCGCTGACGGTGGCGCTGTCGATGGCGGCGATGCTGCTGTTCCCGATGTACTTCCTGAAGTCCTTCGCCTACGCCGGCCTCGCGACCGTTGCGTTGTGCGCGGTGGCGGCGATCGTCGTCACCCCTGCGGTGATCGCGCTGTTCGGGGACCGGCTCGACGCGTTCGACATCCGCCGGATGCTGCGGCGGACCCCTGCGGCGGAGCCGCGGGGAGAACAGATGTTCTGGTACCGCTCCACGAAGTTCGTCATGCGCCGGGCGCTGCCGGTGGGGCTGGCGGGGACCGCGCTGCTGGTGAGCCTGGGCCTGCCGTTCCTCGGCGTGTCCTGGGGGCTGCCCGACGACCGCGTGCTGCCGTCGTCGGCGACCGCGCACCGGGTGGGCGACATGCTGCGCACCGAGTTCTCCGACAACTCCGAGGCGGCGGTGACGGTGCTGGTGCCCGACGCCGAGGGCCTGACACCGCAGGACTTCGAACGCTACGCCGCCGAGGCGTCGACGATCGAGGACGTGTCGATGGTCAGCGCGCCGACCGGCACGTTCGCCGACGGGCGGCGGGTCGGGCCGCCTGCGGGCGGCGCCGGGGTGCAGGGCGGCATCGCCTACCTGACGGTCGGCAGCACCACGGCGTCGTTCTCGCCGGAATCCGAGCGCCAGCTCGACCGTCTGCGGGCACTGCCGGGTCCCGGCGGCCGGCCGGTCCAGATGACCGGCATCGCCCAGATCAACAGGGACAGCGTCGAGTCCATCATGGCGCGGCTGCCGATCGTGCTCGGCATCATCGCGGTGATCACGTTCGTGCTGCTGTTCCTGCTGACCGGCAGCCTGGTGCTCCCGGTCAAGGCCTTGGTGCTCAACGCGCTGTCGCTGACGGCGGCGTTCGGTGCGCTGGTGTGGATCTTCCAGGACGGCAATCTGGGCGCGTTGGGGACGACGCCGACGGGGACGCTGGTGGTCAACATGCCGGTGCTGCTGTTCTGCATCGCGTTCGGCCTGTCGATGGACTACGAGGTGTTCCTGCTGGCCCGCATCCGCGAGTTCTGGCTCGCCGGCGGCCGGCGGGACAACGACGAGAGCGTCGCCCTCGGCCTGGCGCACACCGGGCGGGTGGTCACCGCGGCGGCGCTGATCATGTCGATCTCGTTCGGCGCGCTGATCGCCGCGCAGGTGTCGTTCATGCGGATGTTCGGGCTCGGTCTGATGCTGGCGGTGCTGATCGACGCCACGCTGGTGCGGATGGTGTTGCTGCCTGCGTTCATGCATCTGATGGGCCGCTGGAACTGGTGGGCACCGGCGCCGCTGGCCCGCTGGCATGCCCGCAGAACGGGTACTGCGGAACAAAATGCGAATCCGACCAATCCGGGGCCGCCATAGCTTCGAATGGAAGACGACGCCCAAGGCACGGGTGGGTCGAACGAGGAGGGGGTCCGCAGTTGAGCAGAGGCGATGGCGCCGGCGCGCAGCTGGCAGAACCAGGGCTGATGGCCTGGCGCGACACGGTCCGCACGGCGGTGCGGGAACATCTGGAAGATTTCGTGCGCGGTGAATGCGCCCGCCGACTGGACGGCGGCGGCGTCGATGTCGCCGCCGAGTTGCTGTGCGGATTCCTCGACGGCGGCAAGTACGTCCGCTCGACGTACATGTATCTCGGCTGGTTGTGCGGCGAGCGGGAGGACACCGCGGCGCTGCGGGCGTCGGCGAGCCTGGAGCTGCTGCACACCTTCGCGCTGATCCAGGACGACGTGATGGACAGCTCACCGATGCGCCGGGCCCGGCCCAGCGCGCACGTCGCGCTGGGGCGCTGGCACCGCGACCGCGCGCTGAGCGGCTCGGCGAGCCGGTTCGGGGAGTCCGCGGCGATCCTGCTCGGCGACCTGTGCCTGGTGTGGGCCGAGGAGATGCTGCGCCGCAGCGGGGTCGACGCGGACGCGCTGGCCCGGGTGTGGCCGCGCTACGACGCCATGCGCACCGAGCTCGCCATCGGCCAGCTGTCCGACCTTCTGAACAGCTGCCAGACCTTCCCGACACTCCCGGAGGTACTTGACGTGCTGCGCCGCAAATCCGGCAACTACACCGTGCGCCGTCCGCTGGAGCTCGGCGCCGCCATGGCCGGCTGCAGCGCCGACGTGGCGGACGCGCTGTCCGGCTACGGCGCCGCGATCGGGGAGGCGTTCCAGTTGCGCGACGACATCCTCGGCGTGTTCGGATCGCCTTCGCTGACAGGCAAATCCGTGCGCAGCGACCTGGAGGACGGCAAGGCCACCAGCGTCGTCGTCGCCGCCTACGAGCTGGCAGGCCCGAGGCTGCGGCGCCAGCTCGCCGAACTGATGCAGAGCCCCGAGATCGGCGCCGCCGACGTCGACCGGTGGCGCACCCTGATCAGGGCCAGCGGTGCCGTGCAGTGGATCGAGGAGCAGATCGCCCGCCGCCACGACGCGGCGCTGCGCTTCCTCGACGGCGCGGCGATCCCCGCCGTCCCCCGTGCCGCGTTGGCCGAGATGGCCGTCGCCTGCACCCAGCGGGCAGCATGATGACGCGCACGCTGGGCGGAAAAACCGACCGCGTCGTCGTGGTCGGCGCGGGCCTGTCCGGATTGTCGGCGGCGCTGCAGCTGGCCGGCCGGGGCCGCCAGGTCACCGTGCTGGAACGGGGTGATCATCCCGGCGGACGGGTCGGTCGCGCCGACGTCAACGGCTACCGGCTCGACACCGGGCCGACCGTGCTGACCATGCCGGACATCATCGACGACGCGTTCGCCGCGGTCGGCGAGTCCCTGGCGGACCGCCTGCCGATGGACCCGGTACACCCGGCCTACCACGCGAAGTTCGCCGACGGCAGCGCGCTGGCGGTGCACACCGAGGCCGACGCGATGGTGTCCGAGATCGAACGGTTCGCCGGCCGCCGGGAGGCCGACGGCTATCTGCGGCTGCGGGAGTGGCTGACCAAGCTGTACCGCACCGAGTTCGACGGGTTCATCGCGAACAACTTCGACTCGCCGCTGTCGCTGCTGACGCCGTCGCTGGCGCGTCTGGTCGCACTCGGCGGCTTCCGCCGCTGGGAACCGGCGGTGCGCCGCTTCCTGAAAGACGAGCGGCTGCTGCGGGTGTTCACGTTCCAGTCGCTCTACGCCGGAGTGCCGCCGCAGAGCGCGCTGGCCGTGTACGCGGTGATCGCCTACATGGACACCGTCGCGGGGGTGTACTTCCCGCGCGGCGGCATGCGCGCGCTACCCGATGCGATGGCCGCCGCCGCCTCCCGGGCCGGTGTCGAATTTGTTTACAATGCAACGGTTTCCGATCTCGAGTTCATCGGATCCCGGGTCACGGCGGTGCGCACCGTGGACGGCGGCCGGGTGCGGGCGGACTCGGTGGTGCTGACCACCGAGCTGCCCGACACGTACCGGCTGATCGGCCGCACACCGGTGCGGCCGCTGCGGCTGCGTCCTGCGCCGTCGGCGGTGGTCGCGCACGTCGGGTGCCGGGCGGTCGGCCCCGACGCCGATGACGCCGGTCACCACACGATCCTGTTCGGTGACGCGTGGACGCAGACGTTCCGCGACATCATCGACGACGGCCGGGTGATGGGTGACCCGTCGCTGCTGGTGACCCGGCCGACGGCGACTGACCCGACGCTGGCGCCGGCCGGGCGCGACCTGCTCTACGTGCTGGCTCCGGCGCCCAACACCGACGTCGGCACCCTGGATTGGGATGCCGCCGGTTCGGGGTATGTGGAGCAGATGTTGTCCGCGGTGCGCAGCCGGATGCCCGGGGTGGCCGAGGACGCCGAGCTGTTGCACGTCGTGACACCGGCCGACTGGCGGCGCCAGGGGATGGCGTCGGGCACGCCGTTCGCGTTGGCGCACACCTTCGCCCAGACCGGGCCGTTCCGGCCGGCCAACACCGTGCGCGGCATCGACAACGTGGTGCTGGCCGGTTCGTCCACGGTCCCCGGGGTCGGCGTTCCGACCGCGATCCTGTCCGGTCGGCTGGCCGCCGACCGGATCACCGGCATCCCTGTCCGTCCTCGTCCCTCGGAGGTCCACCGCTGATGATCAAGATCGAGCTCGACGCGGCAGGGGTGCGGGATCCGGAGCTGCGTGACGCCTACCGGCAGTGCCGGACCATCAACGCCCAACACGGCAAGACGTTCTACCTGGCCACCCGGCTGCTGGCGCCCAGGCAACGGCCCGCGGTGCACGCGCTGTACGGCTTCGCGCGCTTCGCCGACGACATCCTCGACGACCTCGCCGATACGGCGACCGTCGAGCAGCGGGCCGAGAGGCTCCAGCAGCTGTCCACCCGGCTTTTCCACTGCCTGGTGGACAAGGAGTCCTGTGAGGGCGATCCGATCCTGACCGCGGTGGTGCACACCGCGCGCACCTACGACATCGGCTGGGATCTGTTCGACGACTTCCTGGCGTCGATGCGGATGGATCTGACCGTGACGGACTATCCGGACCGGCAGGCGCTGGAGCGCTACATGTACGGCTCGGCCGAGGTGATCGGGCTGCAGATGCTGCCGGTGCTCGGCACCGTCGGCCCGCGCGAGGAGGCCGCGCCGTATGCGGCGGCGCTGGGCAAGGCGTTCCAGCTGACCAACTTCCTGCGAGACGTGGACGAGGATCTGACCCGCGGGCGCGTCTACCTGCCCGCCGACGAACTGGCCGCCCACGGTGTCGACCGCGAACTGCTGACCTGGTGTCAGGCCAACGGCCGCATCGAGCCTCGGGTGCGTGCCGCGCTGGCCGAACAGCACGCGATCACCCGCCAGGTGTATCAGCAGGCCCGACCCGGGATCGCCGCGCTGGCGCCGCCGTCGCGGCCCTGCGTGGCGGCGGCGCTGACGCTGTACTCCGACATCCTGTCGCGTATCGAGGCGATCGACTTCGAGATCTTCGGCCGGCGTGCGACGGTGGGGAAACCGCGACGATTGGTCGTCGCCGCAGCGGGCATAGGTAAGGCATGGGGACAGCGGATGCGATCCAGGGGAGCGTAAAAATGGATCGGTCGGAGCGTACCCATCTGAAGGAGGAGAACGCTTGAGCCTCAACGGCTTCGATCGCCACCGCCAGACCTGGCCGGCGCCGCCGGGGCGTCGCTCGGCGGACGGGAAGCGGCCCCGTGTGGTGGTCGTCGGTGGCGGCATCGCGGGGCTGGCCGCGGCCACCGGGCTGGCCGAACGCGGGGCCGCCGTCGAGGTGATCGAGAAGCACGACTACCTCGGTGGCCGGGTCGGCGGCTGGTCGGACACCCTGGCCGACGGCACCCCGGTGGCGATGAACCGCGGCTTCCACGCGTTCTTCCGCCAGTACTACAACCTGCGGGCCCTGCTGCGGCGCAGCGACCCCGGGCTGTCGGCGCTCAACCCGGTCGAGGACTACCCGCTGATCGACGGTGCCGGGCGCCGCGACACCTTCCGCGGTTTGCCGCAGACGCCGCCGCTGAACGCGCTGGCATTCGCGTTGCGCAGCCCCACCTTCCGGCTGCGGGACCTCGTCCGGCTCGACGCCAAGGCCGCCGCACCGCTGGCCGCGGTGTCGGTGCCCGAGACCTACGACCTGCTCGACGGCCGCGACGCCGAAACGTTCCTGCGCGACATCAACTTTCCCGAGGCGGCCCGGCACCTGGCCTTCGAGGTGTTCGCGCGCAGCTTCTTCGCGAGACCGGAGACGCTGTCGGCCGGTGAGCTGGTCACCATGTTCCACATCTACTTCCTGGGCTCCAGCGAAGGGTTGATCTTCGACGTTGCGAACGCCAACTTCGATGTGGCCCTGTGGAATCCGCTGCGACGTTATCTGGAAGGACGCGGTGTGGTGTTCCACACCGGCGCCGAGGTCGATTCGGTCACGGTCGCCGACGAGGTGACGGTCACCGGTTCGCGCGCTCAGGTGTGGTCGGCCGACGCCGCGGTGCTGGCCACCGACCCCGGTTCGCTGCGGCGTGTGGTCGCGGCATCGCCGGGTCTGGGAGATCCGTCGTGGCGCGAGCGGGTCGCGGCGATCGGCACCGCGCCGCCGTTCGTCGTGCTGCGGCTGTGGCTGGACCGGCCGGTGCGACACGATCGCGCCGCGTTCGTCGGCACCGGGGGGCGGGATCCGCTGGACAACATCAGCGTCCTGGAGCGCTACGAGCGCGAGGCCGCCCAATGGTGCTCCCGCACAGGCGGTTCGGTGGTGGAACTGCACGCCTACTCGGTCCGTGACGAGGACGCCGACGTGCGCGACAGGCTGATCGCGCGGATGCACGAGCTGTATCCCGAGACCGCGACGGCATCGATCGTGGCCGAACGGCTGCTGCGCCGCGACGACTGTCCCCGGTTCGCCCCGGGCGATTTCGCCGACCGGCCCACCGTGTCCACCCCGGATCCGCGGCTGAAGCTCGCCGGCGACGGCATCCGCATCGACCTGCCGGTGGCTCTGATGGAACGCGCAGCCACCACCGGCTGGACCGCGGCCAACGAGCTGCTCACCGGCTTCGGGCTGGCCGGCCACACGTTGCACACCGTCCCCAACCGCGGCCGGTCGGCGGTGTTGCGTCGGCTGGCCACCTCGGCCGGGGGTGTCCGGTGAGCGTGCTGTCGGGGTTACGCGCCAGGGCCGCCAAGGCATGGCCGTTCGAGTTCCTTCCCGCCGCCTCGTGGTCGGCGCAGCCGCCCACCTATCAGGACGCCAACCCGGCGGTGATCGATACGGCGTTGCAGCGCACGCTGGGACGCCCCGGCGGCAACTGGTTCGTCATCGCGGCCAGCGCCGACATCACCACGAAGGCGTTCGGGACCTCGGTGGCAGGCAGGGAACTGGTGGCCTGGCGGGGCAGCGACGGCGCCCTGCTGGTGGCGCCCCGCGCGTGCCCGCACCTGGGCGCCGACCTGGCGACCGCGCCGGTGGACTGCGGCACGCTGGTGTGCCCATGGCACGGGCTGCGGCTCGGCGAGCGCCGGCACGGCGCCTGGAAGCCCTACCCGGCCCACGACGACGGCGTGCTGTGCTGGGTGCGGCTCGACGATCTCGACACGGGCGGCTCGGCGCCGACCGAGCAGCCCGTCATCCCGCTGCGGCCCGGCGAACCGGCGCTGGCCGCGGTCACCCGGATGGAGGGGGTCTGCGAGCCGCGCGACATCGTCGCCAACCGGCTCGATCCGTGGCACGGCGCGTGGTTTCACCCCTACTCGTTCTCCCGGCTGCGGGTGCTCAGCGCGCCGCCGGCCGAGGACGGCCTCGCGCAGGATCTCGACCGGTTCGTCGTCGAGGTGACGTTCCACATCGGCAGGCTGGGCGTGCCCGTCATCGCCGAGTTCACCACGCCCGGCCCGCGCACGGTGGTCATGCACATCGTCGAGGGCGAGGGCCGCGGAAGCGTCGTCGAAACGCACGCCACCCCACTGGGACCCGGCGTCGACGGCAGGCCGCGCACCGCGGTGATCGAGGCGGTGATCGCCCATTCCGACCGGCCGCACTTCGGCGCAGGCCTGGTGGCGGCCCCGCTGATCCGGCCCCTGATGCGTCATGCCGCGGGCAGGCTGTGGCGTGACGACCTCGCCTACGCCGAACGGCTCTTCGAGCAGAGGTCCTAGCCCCGGTGTCCGATCCCAGCCGCATCCAGCAACGGAACCTGCTCGGCGGCCCACGGGCTGATCGCCCAGCCGAACTCGGCGGCCGCCCGCATGTGCTGCCACGGCACCCACACGTGGTCGGCGACCTCGTCCGGGTCCGGGTGCACCTGGCCGACGGCCCGGCCGCAGAACACCGGGCACACCTCGTTCTCCACCACGCCGTCGGCGGCGACCGCGCGGTAGCGGAAATCGGGCAGCACACAGCGCAGGTCGGTGATCCCGACGCCGAGCTCCTCGCGGACCCGGCGGGTGACGGCGTCGGGAAGCGATTCGCCCGGCGTGGGATGCCCGCAGCAGGTGTTGGTCCAGATACCGGGGAAGGTGCGCTTGTGCACCGCGCGGCGGGTCAGCAGCACGCGGCCGGCGTCGTCGAACAGGTAGCAGGAGAACGCCAGATGCAGCGGGGTGGACGCGTGGTGGACCTGCGCCTTGGGGGCCGAACCGATGGTGCGGCCGTCGTCGTCGAGCAGGACCACCAGTTCGGCGGTGTCGGTTTGGGGCATACCTGTGATTCGGTGCCGGCGCCGGCTCGGATCGGTCGGGGCGCGCGATGGCGGATCCCGGGCTTTTGCCTTGGGGGTGTGCGTGTCGAGTTGGGTCGGATGGTGACCAGACCACTGCGCGGGGATGTTGTGGTGT
>Ga0172382_10005022_pt1 | contig 19936 bp, 13 predicted proteins | sample Leawel138RmetaG_FD_122245 | JGI IMG/M metagenome (GOLD analysis project Ga0172382, IMG submission 122245) | Leachate microbial communities from a municipal landfill in Southern Ontario, Canada - Leachate well 138R metaG | ecosystem: Engineered > Solid waste > Landfill > Unclassified | place... | reverse complement strand
TTATGCTCAAAAAGATCCAAGTACATTACCTTGGAAAGAGTTAGATGTTGATGTTGTTTTAGAATGTACTGGTTTCTTTACTTCAAAAGAAAAAGCAGAACTTCATATTCAAGCTGGTGCTAAGAAAGTAATTATTTCAGCTCCTGCTAAAGGCGATATGAAAACTATCGTTTATAATGTTAACCATGAAGTATTAGATGGAACTGAAACAGTTATTTCAGCTGCAAGCTGTACAACAAACTGTTTAGCTCCTATCGCTAAAGTTTTCCATGAAAACTTTGGAATCGTTAAAGGTTTCATGACAACTGTTCATGCTTACACTAACGATCAAAACACTCTTGATGGACCACACTCAAAAGGTATTCATTCACGTCGTGCACGTGCTGCTGCTGCAAATATCGTTCCTACTACAACTGGAGCTGCTGCTGCTGTAGGTCAAGTATTACCTGCTTTAAAAGGCAAATTAGATGGAATGGCATTACGTGTTCCAACTATTACAGGTTCAGCTGTTGACTTAGTATTTGAACCAGCAAAAGAAGTAACTGTAGAAGCTATTAATGCTGCAGTAAAAGCTGCTGCAAATGAAACTTTAGGTTACACAGAAGATCCAATTGTATCATCAGATGTAATCGGAGCTCATTTTGGTTCATTATTTGATGCTCAATCAACTTCAGTTATGACTGTTGATGGAAAACAACTTGTTAAAGTTATTGCTTGGTATGACAATGAAATGAGTTATACATCTCAATTTGTACGTACTGCTAAATACTTAGTTACAAGAAAATAAGTAAAAAAATTAGAGTTATGTTCTTTTGAACATAACTTTTTTTTCGTAGTAATAGATTATGTATCCTATTTATGCTATAATTAAATAAAGGATGAGTGCTTATGAAAAAAATTTTAATTATTTTGTTACTATTGTTATTACCAATATTTTTAATATCTTGTACAAATAATAATAATGAAATTGAAGATAATCCAGTAATTGAAGATCCTAATGATAATGAAGATCCTAATACGAATTTTCCTGATGATGAAGATCCGATTATAGATGAGCCGCAACAAGATGAACTATTAAAAGAACAGGCTTTAGCAATTCTTGAGGATATGACTATTAATGAAAAAGTTGGTCAAATGTTTATAGTTGGATTTAGTGGTACAAAAATGCCTAATTCCCTATCTTCAGCAATAACTAACAAAAAAATAGGGAATTTCATATATTTTGGTCCGAATGTTACAAATGATTCTTTGGTTGTAGATTTATCTACTGATATACAAAACAAAACAATCAGCGAAACCCGTATTCCAGCTTTTATATCGATGGATCAAGAAGGTGGAATGGTAGTAAGATTTGCTAACAGTGCTACCCATTTTATTGGAGCCATGGGTTTAACAGCGACGAATAATTCGCAAAATGCTTATGATGTGGGCAAATATTCAGGAATCGAATTACGTAATTTCGGTGTAAATTTAAATTTAGCTCCAGTACTAGATGTTAATAATAATTACTTAAATCCAGTTATTGGAATTAGAAGTTTCTCTGATAATCAGGATAAAGTTTCTGAATATGGTATTAAGATGATGCAGGGTTTAAATGATAGTAATGTTATGACAACAGTAAAACATTTCCCAGGCCATGGAGATACTGCAGTAGATAGTCATTATGGGTTACCATTAATTAATCATAGTATGGATAGATTATACGATGTTGAGTTAGCCCCATTTATTGATGCCATTGAAAGTGGTGTTGATTCAATTATGACAGCTCATATAATCTTTTCAGCACTTGACACAAAATATCCAGCAACACTATCACATAAAGTGATAAATGACTTACTTCGAGAAGAATTAGGATATGATGGAATAATTATGACTGATTCAATGAATATGAATGCTATTTCTAATAATTTTGGGGTAAAAGAAGCGGCGATATTGTCAATAAATGCAGGAGTTGATATGCTATTATATGGGGAATCAACGACTTTATCAATGCAAGCATATGATGGAGTTATTGAGGCTATAAGTAATGGAACTATTAGAATTGAAGAAATTAATGATTCGGTTTTAAGAATCCTTATGAAGAAATTAGAATATAACTTATTTGAAGATTATTTACCTAAGGATAATTTAAGTGAAGCAGATTTTTATAAACATTCTCAAAATAACAATGCATTGGTTGAACAAAGTTTGACCATGTCTAAAGGAAGTATTGATTTATATAATGTTAATGAATCAACATTATTCATTTCTACTATTTGTACTAGATATCCTTTACAACCTGGGTTAACTGTAAATAGTTCACAAAATTCATTTGCTTATGTTGCAAATAAACATTTTTCAAGTCTTGGAATGATTACTGATTATGAGGTTATAGGAACTACTATTAATAATACAAAAATAAATGAGATTGCATTAAAATCCAAAGATTATGATAAAGTAATTATAGCTGTGGAGAATATTACATCTTCTCAGATAGATTTAGTTAATCAATTGTTAATTAATCATGAAGATTTGCTGTTAATATCCCTTAGAAACCCCTATGATATAATATTTGTTCCAAATGTATTAAATCATCTTTCAACTTTTGGTTATTATGCCTCATCAGTTGAAGCTGTTATTTCACTAATCAAAAATGAATTTGTAGCAACAGGCGTTATGCCAGTTAAACTAAAATAATTAAGGATAAGTAGGAGTTTATTTATGAGAAATATAAGTTATAAACAAATTAGTGATGCTGTTTATGAAATGGCAGTTTCCTCTATATATGATTTAGATGATAAAATGATTAGAAGTTTAAAGTCTGGTTTAATTAATGAAGAAGATTTTTTAAGTAAAACTGTGTTAAAAGAAATAATAGAAAATTCCGATATTGCCAGAACTAATAGAATTCCAATATGTCAAGATACAGGAATTGTTGTTTGTTTTCTCGAGGTTGGAAATGAAGTGCATTTTGACTTCCTAATTGATGATGCAATAAATGATGGAATTAAAAGAGCATATATCGATGAAAGATTTAGAATGTCAGTAGTAAGACATCCTTTGGATCGGGTTAATACGAGAACTAACACCCCTTGTATCATTCATACTCGTTTTGTTTTGGGGGATAGAGTAAAGATTACAATATGTCCAAAAGGTGCTGGAAGCGAAAATTTAAGCTCATTTAAAATGTTAGTTCCAACAAGCGGTATTGATGGAGTAAAAAATACCATAATTGATGCAGTTAAAAATGCAGGTGGTAGAGTTTGCCCACCAATGATTGTTGGTGTGGGAATTGGTGGAAATTTTGAAGAGAGTGCAATTTTAAGTAAAATGGCATTAATTAGAGATTTAGATGATAGGGCAGATGATGAAATCGCCAGAAAACTTGAGGTTGAACTACTTGAAGAAATAAATAAACTAAATATTGGCCCGATGGGTGTAGGTGGAAAAACTACAGCTATTGCAGTAAAGGTCAATGTTGGTCCTTGTCACATAGCCTCTTTACCAGTTTCTGTTAATTTTCAATGTCATGCTAGTCGACATAAGGAGATGATTATCTAATGAAAGTATCTTTACCAATTGCAAATGAAGTTAAAAAAGACTTAAAAGCAGGTGACTATATATATTTAACTGGAACAATGTATACAGCCAGGGATGCAGCTCATAAGAGATTAATCGAACTTATTTTAAATAATGAAAAATTGCCATTAGATCTAAATAATGTTTGTATCTATTATACTGGTCCTACGCCAACAGTTAATGGAAGAATAGGGTCAATTGGTCCGACTACTGCATATCGGATGGATGGCTTTATGAAACATTTAAAAATGATAAATTGTACAATAGGAAAAGGTCCTAGAAGTGAGGAAATCATAGATTTAGCCAAAAATAATCAAATACTATATTTAATGGCAATTGGTGGAATAGGTGCTAAACTGTCTTTATGTGTTAAATCAATGGATGTTATAGCATTTGAAGATTTAGGAGCTGAAGCAATTTTTAAACTAGAAGTTGTGGACTTTCCGGTAATTGTAGCGTATGATATTTATGGAAATTCAGTATTTAAGTGAGGATTAAATGAAAGAAGAAGCTTTAAAAATCCATGAAAATGGAAAGATTAGTATTAGTTCAAGAATTAAGTTAGATGATGCTCATGATTTATCATTAGCTTATTCACCAGGTGTTGCCTATCCCTGTTTAGAAATTCAAAAAGATCCAGATAAATCATATCTGTATACCTCAAAAGGGCATATGGTTTTAATAATTAGTGATGGAACTGCTGTTTTAGGTTTAGGAGATATTGGTCCAAGAGCAGCATTACCAGTATTAGAGGGAAAAGCATTATTGTTGAAGAAGTTTGCTGATATTGATTGTTTTCCTATTTGTTTAGATACAAAAGATCCTGAGAAAATAATTGAAACTGTTAAGATTATTGCTCCTACTTGCGGGGCGATTATTTTAGAAGATATTTCTGCTCCTAGATGTGTTACTATAGAAAGACGACTAAAAGAAGAATTAGATATTCCAGTTTTTCATGATGACCAACATGGAACAGCTATAGTTGTTGGTGCGGGATTAATTAATGCATCTAAATTAATTAATAAACCAATTAATGAGATGAATGTTGCTGTTAGTGGTGCTGGAGCTGCTGGTAGTTCAGTAATGAGACTGCTTAAGAGTTTGGGTGTAAAAAATATATATGCAACCAACGCTAAAGGGGTAATTGATTTTAATAGTTATGAAAAACAAAATTTTATTATTAAAGAATTATTAGATGAAAAAATTATTTCTAGCCCGATTAATCACGACAATACACTATCTAGTATTATGAAAAATGCTGATGTTTTTGTCGGTCTTAGTGCACCAGGTATAGTTACTAAAGAAATGATACAAACAATGGCTGAAAATCCTATTGTATTTGCATTAGCTAATCCTATTCCGGAAATTATGCCAGAAGAAGCCATAAAAGGTGGGGCTAAGATAATTGCAACTGGAAGAAGTGATTATCCAAATCAAATAAATAATGTTTTGGCATTTCCTGGTATATTTAAGGGAGCACTTGCTTGTAGAACAAAAAAAATTACCGAAGAAATGAAGCTTGCTGCAGCATTTGCTATTGCTGGGGTCATTGCTAGGGAAGAATTAACAGAAAATTATATAATACCTAATCCATTTGATTTAAGGGTTGTAGAAGCTGTTAGCAAAGCAATAATAAACGAAGAAATCAAGAAATAGCAAAAACTCCTAATCCTAGTTGGTATTAGGAGTTTATATTATTTAATTTACAAAAGGGTTATTTATTAGTATAATAAAAATAGAGGTGTTATTATGTTAACAATAGTAAGTGATTTTGTCGGATATTTGCTGATGACAACTGGTTTATATGCATTATATTTAGTAATATTCAGGAAGAATAGAGTTCCGGCTATATTTTCTAAATTATGGATAACCATATTAATTGTTATGTTATCAATAGCCTTAATAATAATAGGATGGATAATGGTGGAATAAATGCAAATAGGGGATAGAATAAAAATTAGTATCGTTGATATTAATCATGATGGATTTGGTGTAGGAAGATTGGATGGCTTTGCTATTTTTGTACCAAACACATTATATGATGAAGTAGTAACATGTGAGATAAGTAAAGTTAATAAAAACTTTGCATATGCAAATTTAATTGAAATTAATGAAAAAAGTCCATTTAGGGTAAAACCGATATGTGGTATTTTTGACAAGTGTGGTGGTTGTCATCTTCAACATTTAGAATATTCTAAACAATTAGAATATAAAGTAAATATTGCTGAGTCAACTTTTAAAAGAATAGGTCATTTAGATATAAAAGTAGATGATGTTATTGGAATGGATAATCCTTACAATTATCGTAATAAAATTCAAGTTCCTTTTGGAAATAAAAAGGGAAAAACTATATGTGGGTATTACAAAAGAAAAACTCATGATATCATTCCTTTTGAAACTTGTTATATTCAACCTGAATACGACAATGACATTATCAACTTCATTAAAAACTTAGCAAACGAATATAAAATACCTGGATATAATGAGTTTAATCATACAGGAATTATTCGACATGTAATTTTAAGGACTAATTATAAAGATGAGGTTATGGTTGTTATCGTAGCTAATTCAAAAAAATTACCTTTTGTAGATAAGATTGTTGAAAAATTAACATCAAGATATCCACAAATAGTATCAGTTATATTAAATATTAATTTAAGAAAAACTAATGTTATTTTAGGTAATGATTCGGTATTATTATATGGAAGTAAAACGATAATAGATAGACTTGGAGATTTAGATTTTAAGATATCTCATTACTCATTTTTTCAAATCAATCGTACACAGACTGTTAAACTCTATGATCGCGTTGTTGAATACTTGAATCCGACATTAAATGATATTATAATGGATGGGTATTGTGGAGTTGGGACAATATCTTTATACATCGCTTCTAAAGTAAAACAAGTTTATGGGGTTGAGATTATTGAAGAAGCTATAGCTGATGCTATTAATAATGCTGATTTAAATGGTATTACAAATGCTAAGTTTGAAGTTGGCAAAGTAGAAGAAAAAATGAGTGAGTATATTGAAAAGGGACTTGATGCAATCATTATCGATCCACCAAGAAAAGGTGTTGATAAAAATGTATTGGATTTAATAATTGAATCCAATATAAAAAAGATAGTGTATGTATCATGTGATGTTGCTACACTTGCTAGAGATTTAGAGATCTTAAGCGCTGCATATGAGGTTGATAAAGTTACAGTTGTAGATATGTTCCCGCAAACAACGGGGATTGAAACTGTAGTTTTGCTTAATGCAAAATAGAAAAAACATGGGTAAAACCCATGTTTTTTTAGTTTTATATTTTTCCAAATTAAACTTAATTAAACCCTTCTTAAGAAAAAGTTAATTAATAATTAACTAGACTTATAAAGTTAATCTTCTCTAATTAAGGATTTATTGACGTTTTTTAATGTTTTTTTGAATAAAAAAGATTTTAAATAATTATCTTCAATTTTATTTACTAAAATGTTATAATATATCTATGAAAAAAAGAAAGGACTATTATGGAAACAACAATTAAAGAATACGAATTAATTCGTAAAAAACTAAAGGCGTATAATTATGCAATGTATATGATTAGCTGGGATTCCGCAACAGAAGCACCTAAAGGTTCTTTTGAAGATAGAGGAAAATATGTTGGTGTTTTATCTGAACAAGCTTATTTGTTACAAACATCAAAAGATTATCTTGAACTAGTTAATGAATTAAACGAAAATAAGGATAAATTAGATCCTGTTTTAAAGCATGAGATAGAACTAGCCAAGAAAGAAAATGATCGCACATTAAAAATTCCAATGAATGAATATATTGAGTTTCAAGTTTTGATGTCACAAAGTCAAGAAATATGGGCTAAAGCTAAGAATAATAATAGTTTTGAAGATTTTTATCCAACTTTAGAAAAAATTGTATCAATGCAAAGAAAATTTATTAAATATCTTGAAGAAGATAATATGAAGGGCTATAATGTGCTTCTTGATATGTATGAACCAAAAATGACTGTTGATACTTTAGATGATTTTTTTGGTTTATTAAAAGAAAGACTTGTTCCCTTCTTTAAAAAAATTCAAGAATCTAATATAAATATCCGCACTGATTTTGCTAAATTAGGTTTTGATATTCAAAAGCAAAAAGAGTTTTGTGATTATTTAATCGATGTATTGGGTTTTGATCGAAATCATGGGTTAATGAAAGAATCTGAACATCCGTTTACTAGTGGGTTTGGAAGCAATGATGTAAGATTTACTGTGCATTATTACGAACATGATTTTACTTCATCGATATTTAGTTGTATTCACGAATTGGGTCATGCTTTGTATGAACAACAAATAGATCCAGTTTTAAATGATACAAATGTAGGTGGTGGAGCTTCAATGAGCTTACACGAATCTCAATCTAGACTGTATGAGAATATGTTGGGAAGAAGTCATGAATTTTGGGAAGCACATTATCCTAAACTTCAATCATTATTTAATGAGCAATTAAAAGATGTCAGTTTGGACGAGTTTCATATGTTTATTAATCGTGTAGAAGCATCTTTTATTAGAACAGAAGCTGATGAGTTAACTTACCCTTTACATATTATGCTAAGATTTGATTTGGAAAGAGCATTATTTGATGGAGATTTAGAAGTTAAAGACTTAGAAAATGCATGGAATGAGAAGTTTTATGATTATTTTGGAATTGAAGTCGAGTCTGCAAAAAAAGGTGTTCTCCAAGATATTCATTGGGCAGGAGGAATGTTTGGGTATTTCCCAACTTATGCATTAGGTTCAGCATATTCAGCTCAGTTGTATTATCATCTAGAAAAAGAAGTCGATATTAAACAAACTTTACTTTCAAAGACAACAAAATCCATTAATGAATGGATGAAAAATAAAATTCACTTAGTAGGATCTACAATGTATCCAAAAGATATAATTCAAAAAGCGATTAATGAAGAGTTTAATCCAGAATATTATGTTAATTATTTAATCAACAAGTATAGCAAGATATATAATATATAGTAGGTGTATAATGATAAAAATTACTAAAAAAAGCAACATAGAGATATCTTATAGTATTATTCAAAATAATCATTTATTTACGATGTATCCTGTAAATAAAGAAATTATTATTGATACTATAAATGATTTACCCATCATTGAAGAATTGCTAATTAAGGATGATTATTATTTTAGTGATTTTGGTAAAAGAGATGGAAGATATATTTATCAGAATAACAACAATGAGTTTGCAATTGTATATATCAATAATCGCCATTATACGATTTCATATTTAGAGTTATTACATGAAAACAACAAATTTGATTATAATAATAATTTTGAATTATATGTGAGTATAATTGATGATTATATTAATGAAAAATATAATATTAAGAATTTTGAGTTAAAAAAGCCTAATTTTGATAATTGTTTAGTCAATCTTGCTAGTTCATTTCAAAAAAAGTTTGGTAATAAGTCCAAATATAAGTCAATTAAATTAGTAGATGACTTGATTAAAGATTATAACAAGGTAACTTTATTATTGCTAGATGGTTTGGGTGTTAATATTCTTAATAATTTAAGTAAACAAGGTATATTAAATAAAAACAAAATTGATACGATTAGTTCTATTTTCCCTCCTACAACTGTTGCAGCGACCACATGTTTGCAATCAGGAGTTCTTCCAGGTGAAAGTGGGTGGATAGGATGGTATCAATATTTTAAATCAGTTGATAAAAACATTGTTTTATTTAAAAATGAGGATTATTATACTGGTGAATTATTGGATGACAATATTGTTAGTGATAACATAAATTACACTCCATATTATGATAGTTTTAAAAAGTGTTATAAATTAATGCCTCATTTTATGGAAAATGGTTTTGAATCATTTTCAAGTTTAATTGATGAAATTATCACCATATCAAATAAAAAAGATGAACAATCATTCACATATGCTTATTGGGATGCACCGGATAATTTAATTCATGAATATGGATGTTTCAGTAATGAAGTTACAATGAAATTAGAAGAGATTCAAAAAGATCTTGAAAAACTTGAAACAGATTTAAGTGAAGATTCATGTGTTATTATTATTGCCGACCATGGATTAGTTGATGTACTGGAAATTCATTTTCATAATTTTCTTTCCTTAAAAGAATTATGTACATTAAAACCAAGTATAGAAGGAAGAAGTTGTAGTTTTACAGTTAAAGACAAAGAAAGATTCAAAGTTGAATTTAATAAGTATTTTTCATGTTATTTTGACTTATATACAAAAGATGAGTTTTTAAAATCTGGGCTAATAGGTGATGATGTTTCTAAAGGTCAAGATTTCATTGGAGATTATATGGCTATTGCAAAGAGCGATTACTATATTAATCCTAAAAATGAAGCAGGTAGATTTAAAGCAGCCCATGCGGGTTTAACAAAAGATGAGATGGATGTTCCATTAATATTTATTAAAAAGAAGACTGTTTAGTATGAAAACAGTCTCTTTTTAAAATACTTGATAATTTCCGTTAAATGAAGTAAAATATAGATGATATAAATATTAATGAAATACAAGGAGGAATATTGTGAAAGAGTTAAAAGGAGCAGTTTTATTTGGCCAATCTGGAGGCCCAACATCTGTTATTAATGCTAGTGCTGCTGGTGTATTTATCGAGGCATTAAACAGTGATTTAATCACTGATATATATGGTGCTGAACATGGAATTCGAGGTATATTAGATGAGAGATTCTTTGATATCAGAAAAGAAGATATTGAAGAGTTATATTTTCTAAAAAATACTCCATCGTCTGAATTAGGTTCAGTTCGTTATAAATTAAAGAACCCAGAAGTAGATGATACTGATTATAAAAGAATATTAGAAGTATTTAAAAAGTATAATGTTAGATATTTCTTTTATAATGGTGGAAATGATTCCATGGATACATGTAATAAAATTAGTAAGTTCTTACAGGCAGCTGATTGGGAATGTCGCGTAATTGGTGTACCTAAGACAATTGATAATGATTTATTTGGTACAGATCACTGTCCAGGTTTTGGTAGTGCAGCTAAGTATGTTGCAACATCAATTATGGAAATATATAAAGATGCTCATGTTTATGATACAAGTTTAGTTACAGTTGTAGAAATAATGGGTAGAAATGCAGGTTGGTTAACTGCAGCATCAAGTTTAGGTAGTCTTAAAGGTAATGGACCTGATTTAATTTATTTACCAGAATTACCATTTGATATGAATAAGTTTATTGAAGATGTTAAGAAAGTTGCAGCAGTGAAGAAAAACAATGTATTAATTGCTGTTTCTGAAGGTATAAAAGATGCAAATGGAAAATACATTTCTGAATATTCTTCTAATTTAAAACGTGATTCATTTGGACATGCCCAATTAGGAGGAGTTGCATCAATTCTTGCAGGTATTATTAGTGATGAATTAAATGTTAAGGTTAGACCTATTGAATTTAGTTTGTTACAACGTTGTGCTGCTCATGTAGGTTCTAAAACTGATGTTGAGGAAGCATTTAATGCTGGTAGAATGGCTGTTAAATACGCTCTAGAAGGCAATACAGATAATATGGTTATATTTAAACGTGAACCTGGTGAAGATTATAAGATTAGTTATGAGCTACTAAATTTAAACCTTGTTGCTAATACAGAAAAAACCGTGCCATTAGATTGGATTATTAATAACGGTACACATTTAAGTAAAGATTTTGCAGATTATGCACTACCATTAATTCAAGGGGTTGCTGATTATCCACTTGAAGATGGTCTTCCAAGATTTGCAAGACTAAAAAAGGTTTTAGTTGAGAAAAAATAGTGGCAAACATTAGTTTGCCTTTTTTCAAATAGGAGGTGTGACATGATAAAGTTCCTAAAGAGAGTTTTTAGGTTTTTAATGGGTAGACCATTTTTGGTATCCTTATTTTTACTCATTCAATTATTAATAGTTGGATATGCCATTTGGTTATTAGGAACATCTGGATATACTGTAATTCTAATTTTTGAAATATTAGGAGTATTCTTGAGTTTATTCATTATCAATAGTCATGCTAATCCAGCTTATAAAATTTCTTGGATATTATTTGTCTTAGCAGTACCTTTAGCCGGAAGTATGTTTTATCTATTTTTTGGTCGTCAAAAGTATTCTAAAAAGAACTATAATAATTTATCTAATATTGTTCGTATTGATCACGAAATGAACGGATATTTAATAGATACAAATATGAAAAATAAGTTTAAAAAGATTTCATCGTATATTAAAAATACTACACACTTGGATTATTATGCGAATACGTATACTAAATTATTAACTCCTGGAGAAATACAGTTGACACAAATGTTAGAGGAATTAAATAAAGCTAAACATTTTATATTTATGGAATATTTCATTATTCGTGAAGGAAAAATGTGGTCTTCAATTTATGAGATTCTCAAAAGAAAATCGAAAGAAGGCCTTGACATAAGAATTATGTACGATGATTTTGGTTCAATTAATAAAATCGATTCTAAATTCAAAAAAAATTTAATTAAGGATGGTATTAAAGTCGTAAACTTTAATCCCTATAGACCTAAGCTATCGTTATTTATGAATTATAGAGATCATAGAAAAATAACTATTATTGATGGAAATGTCGCTTTTACTGGAGGAGTCAATATTGGTGATGAATATATAAATTTGAACAGTAAATTAGGTTATTGGAAAGACACATCAATAATGCTTAGAGGAAAAGCAGTATGGAATTTAACTGTCCTATTTCTTCAAATATGGGAGTTTAGTACAAAAGAAATTCAGGACTTTGATAAACATAGGCCAACCATTACTGAAGAATCTGATGGTATCGTTCATGTTTTTGGGGATTCTCCAGTAGATAATCATCTTGTCACAGAAAATGTATATATTAGTATTATAAATAATGCTAAAAAGTATGTATATATAACCACCCCATATCTTATAATTGACAATGAATTATTGACAGCTTTAAAGTCAACAGCAATTAGTGGAGTTGATGTTAGAATCATAGTTCCACACATACCTGATAAAAAAATTATTTTTTATGTGACACAATCCTATTATAAAGAATTGATTACATCTGGTGTTAAGATTTATGAATATATTCCGGGATTTCTACATTCAAAAACAATTGTCAGTGATGATGAGATAGCAATGATTGGAACAGTAAATCTTGATTATCGTAGCTTATATCTACATTTTGAAAATTCATGTTTACTTTATAATACTTCAACAGTCCATGAACTAAGAAATGATTGTGATAATATTCTTTCTTTATCGAAAGAAATTACATTGGAAGAAGCAAAACAACAGCCTTTATTTAAAAAGATAATTGCATTTGTCCTAAGAGCATTCAGCCCTTTAATGTAACCCCAGTTATGGGGTTTTTTATTTTCTAAACAAAAGACTATATTTTATCTTTACATTATTAGATAAAAATTATATAATATAGTTACAGTGGAGATATTTATATGATGAAAAAACTTTTAATTTTTATTATTTCTTTTTGCTTTGTTATCTTAGTTTTTAACTTCGAAATTGAAGCTGCAACATTCAGTGATAATAACTTAGCTAGCTATAAGATTAATGAAAATAACGAGGAGTTAATTTATAATAGTGCATTATTTAGGCATGATTTAGGAGTAACTACTAAGAAAAATGTAGATTACAAGCAGCAAGTAAATGTTCTTGAAATGGAAACTAGTGATAATTCAAAATTGGTTACTTGGGCTGTAAAAGATTCAACAAACTCAGGATTTGTTCGTAAAACTGTTTCAGATATTGCTAAAGATTATGAATTAAACCATCCTGGATGGAAAGTTATTGGAGGTATGAATGCGGACCAATACTATACTAAGTCTGGGACTCAGCTTGGCGCTGATGGAAGTGATTATTTTTATCCACAACCATATTATCCAATGATTGCTGATTATGAAAAGTGGTTTTCAATTTCTGCTACACCAACTGGAAGTGGAAACATTGTGGGTATAGCTAATGATGGTAGTATAGATCAGTTACATTATTTTAATGCAGGTTGGAATAATACATCAATTAATAAAGTCGCAATCTCTGGTCTGTATTTAACAGTAAAAGGAGAAGTTGACCAAAAATTTTTAATTGAAAATGTTAATACATCACCAAATGAGAATGAATCCAGTTTATATTCTCCTTATTATGTAGGGACATCGTTTCCAAGATTGAATATTTCTGAGGAAAATCTATTTATTGTCGAAAAAAGCGATTTGGCTTTTATGAGTAATTCAGTTACGTATACATACAAACCTGGGAACAACCAAAATGCTTTTTTTGGTAAAGGAAAGATTTCTAAAATTGCTGATGAGGCTAGTTTAGGAAAAGGACAATTTGCAATTTCCACACATAATGAAGATTTAAAAAATGCTTTATCTATTGGTAAAGAGATAATTGTTCAATATGAGTATGAAGGTGTTTTAAACACATTTGAATCTGGAATAGGATTTCATACGATAATGAGAGTTGATGGTGTAGATCGCACATCAAATGCAACTTATAATACTTCACTATATCCAAGAGCGATTTTAGGTAGAAAAGATGATGGGAAAGTGGTACTACTCACAGTGGATGGAAGACAAGCTCCTAATATGGTTGGAGTTAATATGGATGAAACAAATGCTATATTAAAACATTATGGAGTTGTTGAGGCGTATCAATTAGATGGTGGTGGAAGTGTTACAATGATTATTAGAGATGGTGTAGATTTTATAACAACTAACAGCCCCTCTGATGGTTACGATCGTTCTGTACTTAGTGCTTTATTAATGGTAGTAAAATTACCTGATGTTGAAGAAGAAGTTATTAGAAATCAAGATTCACTTGAATTTAATATTGTGAATAATGATGCTAGTATTGATAATTTATATATAAAGATAGGAGATGAAATTAAGGAAGTCATAGATGGTAAAGCTATGTTTTCTGATTTAAAATCAAATACTCAGTACAATTATGAATATTGGACTTATATTGATGATAAGTTTGAGCAAACATTAATTAGTGGAAAAGTAACTACTCTTAAAATTATTCCTAAAGTGGAAAGTGTTTCGGTTACGAAATCAACTAATGGAATGTCAATGGTACTAAATGTTTTCGATCCGGATAATGCAATATACAGAAATACTGTTGATTTAACACACAACGGTGTAACTATTTCGAGTATTAACAGAAATATTGTATTTGAAGGAGAGTATAATTTTTATCTAAATTCAATTAGTGTAAAATTTGAATATGATATAAATGATGGATTGGGTAAAAAAGAGATACAAGACTCAAATGTTAAAGTGAATATGAATTTAATAGTATATTTAATGAATTCAATAAGTGAACTAAAGGAGAGTGTAAGAAATATTTATGGTTAAGAGCATGAAAAAATTTTTATTGTTAATTATTAGTGTTTTATTATTGGTTGTGGTTTTTGATGGTGGATTAATCCAAGCATCAGAAGTTACTGATATTGGATCTGCAAAATACTATGTAGATGAAGTTATTCAAGAAAATTTATTACCTAATGGCGTTAAGCAAGCTACACATAAGGCTTTCACATCAGCTGCGGCAGGTGAGGTAACAAGTATGGGGCTTAATATAACAGAACCATTTGTTGCTAACAAGTATTATCAACAACAGGTTAATGTCTTAGAAGTTCCATCAAGTACAGATGTTCGAATAACCCCATGGGCTTATATTTCTCAAGGACAATGGAATTTAGCTACAGTAAGAAGAATTGCAGCCGATTATGAAGCTAAAAATCCTGGAAACAGAGTTATTGCTGCAATTAATGCCGACTTCTTTGATATTAATGCCAATAGAATGTTTCCAAGAACACCAAGTGGAGCTCACGCTTCAATGGGTGAATTTTATAAAACATTAACTGGTAATGCAGTCGGATTTACAAATGATGGTTCAACAGAAACATTAATTGGTAATGAAAAATTAGTTAGAAGCAGTCATATGACATTATCAGTTTATGATGATAATGGAATAATTATTAAAGAATTTCAAATTGATAAGATTAATAGTGAACCAACTGAAAATCAAATTTCTATTTACTATGCTAAATGGGCTAGAGAAGAAGGTTGGGCTTCACAAAGAATCAAACCAATCAATGTAGAAGATGCATTCATAGTTGATAATGGAGATTATGCTATACCTAGTTCACATCAAGATAAATCAGGTACCGGAAGCACTACTGAAGATTTCTACGGTAGGGGTAAAGTTTCAAGTATTGGTAATGCTGAACTATCTACCGGTGATTTTGCTATTAAATCAAACAATCCTGAAGTAGTTGAGGCACTTAGTATTGGAACAAAAATAAGAGCTCAATATCATTTTGTAGGTGCACATGAAGGTATTGGCGATATTGTTGGTGTTGGAAATACTATTTTATATGACGGACAAAAAACAGGTAGTGATACTAATCGACATCCAAGAACAATGATAGGTGTAAAAGAAGACGGAACAATTGTAATGACAGTTGTTGATGGAAGACAACCTGAAAAATTAATGTATGGTGCCTCTCAAGCAGAAATGGCGGCAATATTAAAACATTACGGAGCCATTGAAGGTTATAATCTTGATGGTGGAGGTTCTTCAACAATGTTAATTTTAAAAGATGGTGATTTCGAAGTTACAAACTCTCCATCAGATAATACGGAAAGAAGCGATTCGAATGCCATTTTAATTACCGTTAAAGTACCAGATATCGAACATGAAGTTGTTGATATAACATCATCTTCATTTGCCCTTGAAACAAAAGTGAATGAAGATAATCCACTATATGATGAGATTTATGTTAAATTCCAAGATGAATATCATTTAATTGAAAATAATAAAATCGAATTTACAGATTTATTACCAAACTATCAATATATTTATGAACTATACATTAAAAAAGAGGATAAGTTTGTTTCTCTTGTAATTATAGATAAAGCTTCAACAGCTAAACGAACCCCTCGAATAGATGGTGTGTCTATTACTGTAAGTAATAATGAAAGTGTCTTTGATATTGTTTATTATGACCCAGACAATGCTATTACTAGAAAAGAGGTAAGGCTAGCTGATGAAACAAAATTCATCACCGCATCACAAGCTGTTTTTGTTGATTTTGTTGGAGATTTATATAATGATTTAGAATTATATATCAGATATGATGTATATGATGGTAATGGTACTGTCGATTTTATTCCTGAAAATCTTCATATTAAATATGGTGCGCTTGTTCATTTACATATAACATCTTATCGAACTGCACAAGCAATTAAAGGTATATACTCAGGTAGTAATTAATAATAGGGCGTTATAGTAGTATATAACGCCTTTATTTTTTATGGAGGAAATAATGAAAAAGATTTTTATATTAATAAATACTATCTTATTAGCAAGTTTATTTGGGTTTAATGTAATTAACACAACTTCATTTAGTTTTGCTGAAGCATATTATAATCAAACTGATATAGTATCAGAAAATAATTTACCATTTGAAGCAAGTCATGTTTCTGTAAAGGGTGAATCTGGTTTAACTGAAGGTGATTTAGATCCCCAAGAAATAAACATGGTGAATGTTCCAAAGAATAATGATTTACAAATAGTTACATGGGCTAAGATATCTAATTCTAGATGGACTATGGCCTCGGTTAAATCTATTGCTAGTGATTATGAACTTAATCATCCTGGCTATAAAGTTATAGCAGCTATTAATGGCGATTTTTTTGATATAAATGGGACTAGAGATTTCCCATTTGCAACTGGTGGAATACATGTGTCGGATGGAGAAAATTATAAAACTACAGATAATGACGCATCATCAACAAGAGAACCAATTGGGTTTTTAAACGATCAAGATAAATCACTACTTGGTAATGTTCCAATTAAGAGAAGTGAAAAAATGGAAATTACTGTTTATTTAAATGACACTTCTGAAACATTTATAGTAGATAAGGTTAATGAAGAACCAGGAGATAATGAGACTTCTGTTTTCTATGGTTTATGGGAGAATCGAAGTGTAGTACCTATAGATGTAACAAACTCACATATAATAAATAATGCGATTTATACTCTACCACATTCAATTTCTGATTTTTATGGAAAAGGATATATTTCAGAATTTGGTAATGCTACTCTTGATGATGGTGATTTTGCCATTAAAACTAATAATCTTAGTCTTAATTCATTGTTAAGCGAAGGAACCCTTGTTAGAGTACAGTATGAATTTTTGGATGATTTTGGTGGAATAAAATATGCAACAGGAGCTGGTAAACCGATATTATATGATAATATCTTTTACCCAGATGATACAGCATTTGGAAATGCAAGACATCCGAGAACAATGATTGGAATTAAAGAAGATAATAGTATATTAATGATGGTTGTCGATGGTAGGCAATCGGGAATGACTGGAGCTAGTCAAAAAGAAATGGCTGTAATAATGAAAAATTATGGTGCTGTTGAGGCATATAATTTAGATGGTGGTGGATCATCTACAATGTTAATATTAAAAGATGGAGAACTTAAAACTGTAAATACTCCTTCAGATGGTAGAGACAGAAGTGTTTCTAATGCTATATTAGTTGTTGCTAAATCACCAGATATTTCTATTTCAGTTAAAGATAAATTAGAAAATACCATTACATTTGAATCAATACTAAATGATAAAAACGGGTATGTGTTTGATGATTACTATATTATGATGAATGATGAAATAAAAAAGGTTGAAAATAATAATGTTGTTTTTAATGATTTAAAATCTAATACAAATTATTCATTTTATGTATATTATAAAATTGATGAAGAATACATTTCTTTCCCAATACAAAGTACGGTTACAACAGCAAAAAAAATGCCATATATTGATTATGTGCATTTTGATAAAAAAGATAATCAATTTATGATTAAAACATTTATTGTGGATGAGGATAATGCAATAGAGAGACAGTTTCTAATTATTGATGATGAGAATTATATAATTAATGATCAAGGTGAAATTAGTATCTATGACTTTAGAGGTGATTTAACTAGTATATTAGGAAGAATTACCTATGATTTAAATGATAATAATGGTAGGAAACAAATCGACTTCAATAATTTATTTACAAAATTTGACCTTAAATCATATATGATATACACTAATAACATTAATTACAATAATATAAAGAATGTTTATAATTAATATTTTTATCTTGCTATTGTATACTACTCAATGTATAATTTAATTATGTTTAAGAAGGGAGTTATAATGTTTATTTTTTAAACATTATTGATATTTATATGAATCAAGTAGGAATCAATCAATCAATATTAATAACAATTAAAAGAATTGGAATTAATGGTGAAGGTATTGGATATTATAAACGTCAAGCAATTTTTGTTGAAAATGCTTTACCAGGAGAAGTAGTTGAAGTAAAAATAACTGAAATTAGTGATCGCTATGCAAAGGGAGAAATTACTAAATTTAAAGAAAAGTCTAAAGATAGAATAGAACCAAAATGTAAGTTTTATGGTAAATGTGGTGGTTGTCAGCTACAACATTTGTCTTATGAAGCGCAACTGGAAGAAAAAAAGAATATAGTTTATGAGTCATTTGAAAGATATTATGACGGCGATTTAAAGAAAATTAAGTTTTATGAAACTCTAGGTATGAAGAATCCATGGAATTATCGTAATAAAAGTAGCTTGCCTGTAAGACATGACGGAAAACAGGTTGTTGTTGGAATGTATGAAAAAGCTAGCAACAGATTAATATTCATCGACAATTGTGATGTTGAGAATGCTTTGGTTTTAAAGACTAGAGCAGAAGTATTAGATCTACTAACTAAATCTAATATCGATGTTTATAATCCAAAGACAAATACTGGTTCTTTACGTTATTTAGTCATTAGAGGGTTTGAAGAAACTAACCAAGTGCAGGTTACATTTATTATGACTAAGGAAGATCGAAAGTTAATTGATGTGTTAAAAAAATTAAATGTTACATCAGCTAACTATTCTATTAATAATGATCCGAAAGCTATTGAAATTTTTGGGAAAGAAGTTGTTAATGTAGCTGGTACATTAACTATAGAAGGGAAACTAGGAGACTTGAAATTTGATATTTCACCTAGTGCTTTCTATCAGCTAAACTCTAGACAAATAGTTGATTTATATGATGAGATTAAAAGAGCTTGTCGTTTAAATGGTACAGAAAAAGTAGTTGATTGCTACTGCGGTATTGGTACAATTGGTATGATGTTAGCACCTCATGTTAAAGAGGTAAGAGGTATTGATACTAATAAGGAAGGAATTATTGATGCAAATATATTTGCAGAAAGAAATAATGTTAGAAATGTTCAGTTCTATGATGGGAAT